>ERZ1740065.2368-NODE-2368-length-11704-cov-3.857155_pt1 | contig 11704 bp, 10 predicted proteins | sample MGYA00581738_ERZ1740065 | MGnify/ENA primary metagenome ERZ1740065 (study PRJEB43018, sample SAMN04849749) | marine metagenome | isolation source: floating plastic debris | place: Pacific Ocean | collected 2008-09-01 | study: EMG produced TPA metagenomics... | reverse complement strand
GGCGGCCGAGCTCGGGCCAAAAGGCATTACAGTCAACATGGTATCCGGGGGTCTGTTAAGGACGACCGATGCCAGTGCTTCAAAACCGCAGGAAGTCTTTGACTACATTGCGGGCGTTACACCCCTGCGCTCGGTAGTGACCCCGGAAGAGGCCGCAGACGCGGTCTTGTTTTTTGCGAGTCCTTGGGCACGCGCCGTGCCTGGCCAAAACCTCGTCATTGACGGAGGTTTGGTGTTCGGGTGAGATAGAGATACTTTCACGGGAGAGCCAATTCACGATGCGCGACGTTTCGGCGCCCCAGTGATTGATAAAGGTCAGGGCAAAAGGGATTTTTGGGATCCGGGTTTTGTCTTATCTTTGAACGACCGGTCTGGTGACAGCAGGTGCGAGGCAGCGGCCACCACGCCGCACCTGCAAAAGAATGCTGCGTAAGCAAATATGGAAAAACGAACTACCGCAAAGTCCGCATCTTACCAGTTCATCTACGGCGCTGTGAAGGTCGGCGAACCCAGAATGTTCTCAGCTTGTTCTTCAAGATGCCCAAATATGCACGTTCGGTCCAGTCAGGCCGTGAAGTGACAATAATTCCTAGTTATCGTTACTTCATCAATCTTTAGAGCATCGCCGATGGAACGTGCTTCATCAAGTACAGATCGACTTAGGTCGACGCCGCCCAAGAGAGACAATCTCCGCAAGCATTACCGCAATTCGGGCTGGATTTTGGCCCAAAGAGAAGCCCTGATGGGCAGGCATGGACGAAGGCGGTGTGATTGAGACGGGGCATGATGGACTCCTGTTGCGGTGTCCAGCCAGTCCGCGATGAGCGTGGCGTTGGCCATCACACGCTCCGCGCCTATTCGGACAGCAAAGGTGAATGCTACCTATTCATTGCGGGAACGGCTCCGCTTTGAACGGTAAGAACGACGCAGTCGGCTCGGCTTGAGACGTGGTCGAGCAGTTGGTCTAGCTTTTTCAACCCGCTGCGCTGTTTGCCGATGAAGACGTAAGATCCCACTTGCTAGAAAAGCTTCTAGCATAGCTGAGATACCGGCACCAAAGAGCGTCGATGCTGCGATCAGTAGAGCTTGTGACACCTTATCAGTTCTTGGATGGCTAAATTGAGCTGAAGTTCGGAAGTTTTGTGTAAGGTGGCCTTCAAACTTTCTTTCCGGCGATCGGTATATTTCGAGCCCTTCACTGTCGAGGCTCATGGTTCTTGGAAAAAGACGCTTAGCCTCATTTTCAAACGGAAGCACAATTCCTGTTGTCGCGGTACGTATGTCGCTGGGGTCTGCACGGTTTTCATACGAACTGTTGAAGACAGCCCAGTAAGTTGAAATTTTGCGGTCTGTATAGCTCAAACGCTGAGTCAAATCGGGAACGTGCATCCACAATGAACCGGCAAACTTCACCGGATCTGGTTCGATAACATATTGATCCCCACTGGATGCAACACGAGCACGAAAATCAAGATATTGAATATCCCGCGTCGACTGGCCGTCTCTATGATTAATCTGGAAATTGAGCACTTCGTGGTCGGTCCAGAATTCAAAGTTACATCCCGCGTTTGCCAGCGCCTCGTCATCGTCAGGCGCATCCGTTGCCTGGACATGTATGTTTATCAGTGAGTCAATACCGTCGACATCTTCACGGTCAAATTCATTGTAGTCGGGATAGAAGGTCACGGCGAAGGTTATTGGGATTGGGCAATTATGCCAGACTGTAAATCCTGTTTCCTTGGCCTCCTGGTCATAGATCGGCAGCAGATCAATGAGCCAAGCAATCGTTAGTCCGGACGAGATACTAAGAACGAAGCCAACGATAGCCGTTAAGGTTATTCGTGATCCGCCATCGTTATCCATCTGCAATTCACATACTGCTTTTTTGCTACTTCTTACTCAGATATCAAAATCTTGGATGCTTTTCTTGTACCATTCAATATCCTCGGTTTTCTAAGGCTTAAGCAGCTATCACAAACCGGCGTCCTCAAGTTGCTCCACATTTGGCAGATCCCGCAACGACTTCAGATCAAACGCTACCAGAAACTTCTCCGTTTTCACATAGGTGTAGAGGGCTCCACGCCGTGGTGATTGCGGCCCGTGTCACCGGACCTTAGTTTATCAGAATCTGCCGATTCAGCGCGTTTTAGGGCACTTTTGTACTCCTATTTACAATACATCCACAAACCGTGTCGCGCGTCAGACCTCATCACTCCCCACTGACCAATAGGGAAATTGGTAACCGTAAGCACCTACATCGAGAAGGCTTACCCACAGATATGACGGTCTGACTCCCGACCAATTGCTGTGCAACACCACATCTATTCTGTGACAAAGTGCAACAAAAGCCCGGAGGGCACTGAGTGATACCCTACCCGTGCAACCACTGCGTCCTCGGCATTGTATACGGCAATCAGACCACCTTTGTTGCCCATCTGCATGGAGTTTGGGGTGTCACGCGTGACCGTGAATTTGCGCGATTTTCCCGGTTCAATTGGTCCGTTGAGAGGAAAGCGACGATCAAGCTTATCTGCAAGGCTCCAACCCGCCAGCGAGATAATTTCGTTGCTGGTATTTTCTAATGTGACCCATTCATTGCCCGCGTCTTCTCCTTCGGGATTTGGCAATGCTCGCATGATGCGAATGACACCGTCATTGACCACTTCAATTTCACCTGAGGGCTCAATCACGACATCGGTGTCGCTACTTTGCAGTGGTGACAAGAAAACCGGATAGAAGGACCGGACCATGTCGCCCCGCGCGTTGTCCGGAGGTGGCTGCACCGTATTCCGATACATTATCAGATTATAGCGCGCTCCGTTCAGCTCAATGGTTTGTGCATTTTCATTGTTTTTGACGAAATGGCCGCCTGCGAGGCTTTGGAAAAGAGCGATAGTTCCGAGCGCGATCTGCAATTCGGGACTTGGGCCAACAAAAAATCCACCTCGGTCTTTGACGAGAGTGTCAACGACGTCACCATGAACATCCTTTTGGTCCCAGGTCATGCTTACAGTGGCGACATGGGGAAACCGTTTTCCGGCGGTCGACGTGCGATCTGCCATGCCGTCGTAGTTAAAGCCACGAAAGTCGACACGTCCGCTCTTTTCGTCCAGATAGAATTTGGTCCACGAGTGATAGCCACCAATGCCCTTGCCTTTTGCATGTCCTTCGCCAACCATCACATGTTCAAAGCCGGAGGCGCTTGAGACCGGTTTTTCCGGGTTGTACCAGTTGGTATAGAGTTGGAACCACATGCGCATCATTTGCATTCGTAAATCATCACGATCTGCAATCGCACCCAAGTCATCGCGCAGGTAGGTAAGGGTACGTTGCATGACAACCGTATCCAAAATAACATCCATGAAATTGGCAATTTCTGTATCTTCGACGACATTATCGCCAAGATGGTCCTCAGTCAGGCTCACGTTCACAATGTAATTGTCCAACAAACGGATAAACGCTTGATACGTGTGCCCTGAAATCTTGTCGGGGTTTACATGAGCAAAGAGCGGGTCTGGGGCAAGATCAGGCTTCGTGGTTTCTACCTGTTCATCCACAAGGATATCGGCATCAGGATCCACCCATTCTCCTGTTGATTTTCGGGCACTGACTGTGCACCCGTTGTTCTTCAGATCCAGATCCCAAAGCTCTTGATAAATTGTCATAGTCGGAAATCCCTGTAATAAAATTGTGCCCGACTGATCAGGTTGCTTCAATCGTCGTCGCGATCAACATAGAAGTGACTCCAAACTTCGAGGTGGTCAGATTGCGTCCGTCGATAATTAGAAACACTGGTTCCCAGTCGTCCGATTTGCCCGCTTTCAGCGACTGCCTCCACCATGTCGGAGGGGACAACGATGTGATCAAGAACTTTCGGTTCAAATCGAGATGATGAGACCAGGTGACTACATCCGTGCTGCGTAGAAGCATCGCACTGGTCCGGAATCATACTCACGAGACCATTTGAGCGGATTGGATAGAACTCCTCGGCGGAAAGAGGGGAATTGAAATCGCCAACGACCACAACGTCATCGTCACTATCTGCCACAGTCAAACGTCTCAACTCGTCAAGCATCAATGTGGATTGCCACTGTCGAAGATCATCGTCGCAAACACCTTTGTTTGCGCCGGTCGCTGAAGACACTGTAGTTTGTGACTTGAAATGCAATCCTACCAAACGAAAATCAAACAACCAAGCAACCAACCTTACGGTAACGGGCGGCCTGAGGCTGTCGTAGATGCAACTGCTCCAGATCGGTGGATTCGTCGTTGGGATTGGTAGTTCGGCTGCAGAACCTGCAACAACCTGTACATTGCCAGATTTTACGAGCACTACGACAAACTGCTGACGTCCCGGGTTGGCCCCCCCGAAACTACCTTCAACCGCGACTTCGAAACCAATATCCTGCAAATCCGCGAGAAAATTGCGCCAAGTCGCAGTACCTGTGTTAATTTCCTGTAGTACGACGACATCCATAGGAGCGATGCGATCGACTACCTTGTCGATTTCCCTATTGCTGTCGCTACTTCCGCCCCCACCGAACAGCTTGATGTTGTATGAGCCGATGGCGATGCAGGGCCTGCCATCGCAGGTATCCAAAGCATAGGAAGGTGTCGCCAATCCCAACCAAATAGTCAGGATTACAACTATATTTCGGCAAATGTGTGCTCTCAATGTCATGTGACTGCTGCTCCCAATTCAGTCATCATGCCAGATACCGGGCGCGATGGAACGCTCACCCGCTCTTAGCTTGGCTGCTTCCATATCAGGGAACAGATCAAACCCGGTTTGTGCTTCGATGTCATCAATACTGACAAGTGCATCCTCGATAATGTCCAGCTCTTCATCAAAATCGAGACCTTCGGGCACCTCTGCCCCTGAGTGCGGTAGACGCACAGCAATCGTCTCGATGAAACCGGAAGGTCGTTCATGGAGCACAACTTTGAAGAAATGACTTGGAATTCCGACACGGTCGTTCGGACGGACGCGATCCACGTCGTTGTCTCGCGCGCCATCGCCATCAAAGTCATAGATCGGCCCTGTCACGACAATGATGTCGACCTTACTGCGCGCCCATGTCCGAATAAGGGATTCGAGGGTCTTCCATACGCCGCCGTTAAAGTCGGGCTGCTGCGGCATGATGTTTGAAAGCAGGAATGTATTGATCATGACATTCCGGGATCGGTTCATATCGGCCCGTGGGATCAGATGCCCACGCTCGAAAATGGGTTCATCGTAATCTGCAAGTGTGCCACGGTTGTCGTCCGCAATACGCTCATCTTCTCGAAAACATGTTTCGCGCGTTCTTCTTCGGACATCAGATCGGGTCAACCGATACTGTGCCAACGCGGGCTGGCGCATGATCTCATCGTGCAGGATCTGGTATTCGCGGTGCACAAGGAGAGGGTAGTCTCCTGATGTTGTTGGCAATCCCCAGGGTCCGTGCAAAGCGATGCTATCGTCAGACTCGCTGGCTGTCAGCAGGAGATCGTCGTCAAGCGCATCAACGTCACTGTCCGAAATTCGACAATCAAACCCAGAGATCACCGTCGTTCCCGGTGCGGGAGGAATGGTTAACGCGTCCTCGGTGTTCTCTTCAATTGCAGTGATTAAGCCTGACCAGTCACGATCGTCGGCTATCGCCGCGCTTGCAATGAAAGGCAAGATGGCGGCGGCAAAAACTTTCAACTTCATCCAACAGTTCTCCAACATACAAAAATTAATGCTTGGACGAATACCATTTTTTTGGCTGAATAAGAACAACTAGATTATTTGCTTGATGGACAATTCCCTTGAAACCAGAGGTCGCCGCCGCTCAATCAAATTATGGATCGATGCCAAATGTTTGTGGCGTTAGCTTCGGCAGCAAATTCTCCGATGGCCAAAAGGTAGCAAACGGGGATGCGTTGCAGTTTTTCGTCACGAAGAAAGAAGCACTTACGGATCTGAAGCGCTCTCTACCCGCCTTTGTGTTTCGTCGCAGCGCTGACGGAACGGTTGACCGCAGCGAAAAGATTCGAACCGATGTGATCGAGCTTCAAAACCTTGAACTGTGCTGCCGGGCCGGAAATGAAATCAATCAGTCGCCCTATTCAGGTTCGGTTGCGCTGATGTTCCGCGACAAGGCGGGAACAGATGACGTCTATGCTTTGACCTGCGCACACGTTGTGGGCGACCTGACAGAGCCAAATGGGATGGGGGGCGATTTCGTCGGCGGTAACACCAGTTGCCAGTTCACGGCGGAGGTAGTGTGGGCCAGCGTCTTGCAGGATGACACACTGGATTACGACATAGCTCTGACAAAAGCAGACATATACAATGGCGAGGCTACCGATCTAATGGTTGAGGGAAGCGACACCCCGATGACCGGTCACGCCGATCTTACAGGCACAACGATGGGATCACAGTTCGTCGCACAATCAATGAAAAGTGGCAGGCAAGAATTGAGCGTGGAGTCTGAGGCATCCACTATTGGCGAAATTGACACGCAAGACGGCACAAAAATCAGCATCTCAAATCTCATCAGCTGTCGCGGAACAGCTGAAAAAGGAGATTCTGGCGGCTTAGTGTTTTCCAACGATCAAATCGCCGGGATCATCGTAGCAAAAAGCGACAATGGGTGGATATTGGTCCACAGTCTCAAAGACGCTTTTGACTATTTACAAAATGAACTGGGCCGACAAATAGACATCTTCGGAACTTGACCCACACGACTGCCTCACTGAACCACTACCGGCTGACGCCGGTAGGATCGGCGATGTGGTTCTCCAAGTACTGAAGGACGATATTGTGACTTGGCACTTAATCCCGATTTCACTGTACCCTTAATCGCAACATATCCACAACTTGTGCAGAGGGTTGGACCTCAACGTTTTACCCCGAGTAGCAGTACGAATTATGACGGCAAGCCGCTCGCCTTTGGTAGGGTTATCCACAGATCTGACGTTATGGCAATAAAGGGTACAGTGACAGGCACATTACTCCGCAAGTATGGAACTCATCCGTGCAGGTGAAGTCTTCATCGACCTCCAACGCCCCATTTGTCTTGAGTATCCGGGCTCTCTTTCCACGCTGGGAACGGTCATTCGGATAGTGCGGTCTCGAAGATCACTTGCGTTGATCTGAGCTGCGAATGAGAGACCCTTATCGCACCTGCAGATTACTCAGACCGGAATGGCCCTGCGCCCAGGATAAGACATCGCTGGCATCCAGAAAGAACCCTTCCGTCCCGTCAACAGCGGTGAGCATGCCATACCATAGTGTCCCGGTGACGTTCAAAATGAACGCGCCGGAATCGCCGCGCCTGGCCCGATGCCCGATGGGTGACCACCGACCACCCCAAAGAGATGTTGAGCGAATGCTGCTCAGGTTCTGAAAGCAATGCGGTTGGCTTTGCCCAGTGACGGGATCGACAACATCGACCAGCTGCGTGAGGCCCAAACTGCCAAATCGATAGGAATGAGGTCCGCCGCTTTTGGCCCCAGCCATGTCAACACGTTGTCCAGACCCATAGCTCTGGGAGACCTGCAGTCCCTGAACCGGGGGGATATGCGAGGGGCCAAGGCGGATCAAAGCCGCGTCCATGTCATTACCGTTCTGACTTCCCGGTTGGCACAGCGTGCCCGAGGGCAGTGGCGTCAGAGGCGAAGACTGCGCGACACCGCCAACGAGAACGCCACCGGCATCCATCGCAGATGTCGCTGCTCCTACGACATGGGCGCAGGTCATGCCATAAACATCCGTACCATCGCTGAATGTGCCACCAAATGTCCCGGGACCATCGCCTGAGACTTCATCTCCCGGTGCGATCGCCGCAACGCATCTTGCCCGGTCCTCAACCACGACCGTCACCCTGTCCGAAAAGCGGTTGGCGATCCCACCAACCCTGTTCCTCATGTCATCGACCTCGCCAGACACCCGTTCTGGTGCGCAGTGAATGCGCACAAGCAAAGGCAGGCGCTCGCTGAAGTCCTTCAACCGCGGTCCAAAGTCATGAAAGTCAAACTCCGGATCAACAGTAGGGTCAAAGATATCAATGTCATCAAAGCGATAAGAATTGTCATCTCTTGGGTATTTTCCGTTTCTGGCAGCAACCCAGAACCGCAACAACCATGGATGTGGTTCAACATGCACCCCCTGAATCAGAGGGATTTCTGACACCTCCTTAGCCAAGGAGATGCACGTCTCGCTGTTCTCTACGAATTCTCGAAGCGCACGCATCTTGCTATCCCCCTGCCGGCGGTGGGCTCGCGACCGGTTGGGCCAAAAACGTCCCCAGCGTCAAGACCGCGGTCGCCATCAAGGCAATGCCTGGCACAAAATAGCTTGGATCAACCGCCCCCCAGATCGTATATCCGTAGATCAGGAACGCGATCGGTGAAATGACACGATGATATCGACGGGACTCAGGCTTGGCCTCTGGGAAGAACCGATCAAAATAGGCGTAGGTCAGGCTGGCACCCAGCACCAACCCCACAAGACAGGCGATCGTCACCGTTCACTCCGGAAACACAAAAGAGTCTGGTGGTGGGGCATCCGGGTCAGCACTCTTGATAGGAAGCAATGCGGCTGCCTGCGTCCACATCGTATAAAAAGCCAGTATTTCAGCGGGGATGTATTTGGCAATCCGCTCAATACCATCCTTCGGGTTGGACCGACTGGCGGTTTTTGCACCAGCGGACACTGTTTCGACCAATCTACTCATTGAGTTCCCCAAAATCTCTTGTGTTGTAATCCTCGAAACTTAAACGCTGGACGCGTCTTGAGTCTACTCTCTGCCGAAAACTACCCCTCGAAATCCCGCATGCCTCACAGAAAGACATACCGGCTCCAAAAGGAGGTTCGTTCAGTTCATCCCGATCACCCTTCAGCAACAGCCAGCCAGGGTGTACAACGATATTATAGGTCAAAGATGCTGGCTGAGGGCGCTTTATCTGGGAGGTTATGTAAGCGACTTTGGAAATTTGAAAAACGGGCCCTACAGTTGATTCCGCATCCGTTACGAAAATATGCCTCGTATAATGTGGTGTTCGCGGTAGCCGAGGAGCGGCACGCGCATCTAAATCGAATTTCACAGATGCGGCTCGTGATTTATGCGGTGAAGCTTCTCGGGAGTTATTCCAATCTACGTGAGTAGAACTGAAAACAGATATTCGTTGCAATTTCTACAATGGCTGCATCGTTCCGCATTGTGACCACTGCAGACCGAGTATGAACAATCACCTCAGAGGATAAGGACGGGCCATTATCGTTGCCTCAGCCTAAACAGGTCGGCGGTCCTTCAAACCGCGAGCCGATAATGCCTCTTTCGATCTCAACCTTAGCATTCCCGAGCGTCCAGAGACCGACCAGTTCTTCTAAGCTTCAAACGTCGCGGCCAAGCTCATTCCAAAGACGCCGCACCTCGGGCCAGTCGAGAACCTCGGTCGTCTCGCATCCACAGACCTTGCCAGTTGCGATCCGCTTGAAGACGCGCATCGCGTCAAGATGGGCTCCGGCGCGCAGATAGGCCTGCATTGCCGAATATCAAATATGTTACATATCTACCTATACTCTACTACATAAATATGTTACATATCCCTAGAATGCAGAAATGCTGCGCAAAGGAGACAATGATGATGCCGGTAATTAGACTGAATGATGCTACGTTCGTTGATCTGAAATCGATCTCAACGTGGATCGGAGCCGAAACGCCTTCCGAAACGATTGTTCGACTAGTTCAGGAAAAAATGGAGACGCTTGATCTTGAGCGCGACATTGATCCTGGCCCAGGTGAGCGGAAAGGCTCTGGCGATCACATGACTTTCGACAAGTCTCCCGGCCTTTCGTTCACCAAGGTCCTTTCAGCGAAGGTGGATGGAGATACGCTTCAAAAGCCAAACTGGGCAGGTATACTTCTTGCCGCCATTGGTGCACTCACAAACAAAGGTATTTCGGGCCAGAACCTCGTTAGAGAGTTGCAAGTGCCAACTAAGTGCACTGCATATGAGGAAGATGGATACCGATACCATGCTGACCTTGGAAGCTCGGTGCAGGGGCAGTCGGCTCAAGATGCTTGGCGAGAGGTCTCTCGAATTGCGAACAAGCACCTTATCCCCATCGAGGTCGCGTTTCAGTGGCGTGAGAACGAAAAGGCCCAGCACCCTGGACGACCAGGCTTGCTATATGCGGACGATATAAGCTCTACTTCATGTTCAGCTTCTGCGTATGATTGCTTAACCAAGGCGGAGCCGATTTTGTTGGTTCGCTAGAAAATGGACAGATTTTGCAGTTTCGATTTTTTGCATCCCTTGCCGTGTTCCTGGGCTCCTATTTGCCGCTGGGCATCATTTTGCTCGTGCAGGATATTGACTACGGCAACTATCAACCCTGTTGTTGGGAGTTTTGGAAGAGCAGCTGTGGTTGGATGCCTGAACTTAAGAATCCATACTTTTCTCTCCCAATTTTTGCTCTATCCGCTGCCTGTTTTACAGTCGCGATGTACTCCTTAACCAGCGCCAAACCAAAGAACCCCGTAAATATCAGCGCGGTCAAATACATACCAGCCGAGTTGATGAGCTACACGCTACCCTACGTGGTATCGTTCATGAGTCTCGACTACCAGCAAGCCGGAAAATTCGTTGGTCTCATAGTCTTCTTGCTGTGGATGTTTTGGATCACGCACCGTTCCGGCCAGCTATTGCTCAACCCTATTTTCATCGCCTTCGGTTGGCGATTACACGAGATATCATTCAGCTTTCCCGGTAGCGACAAACTTCACCAGGGACGCGCCCTTTCGAGGGGCCCTTTAAGTTCGGACACACAATACATCCATGTGCTGGTCCAAGATGTAATGATTGTTAAGGCGGCTGATTGAAAGGGCGAGCATGGCAGTATTAGACGATTTAAGAGCGTTCAACATCGAAGAAGCCCATATCGTATTGTGGGTTTTTAGAGGGCCGCGAGGATCAGCAGTTGAACTTCCAAGCTATACAGGACGTTGGGTGCAAACTGATCAAGCGGTTGATCAACGCCTAAGACCAGCGTTCTCAAACGAACGCGACCGCATACAAGAAACAATGGAGTACAGCCTTCTAGCTGAAAACAATGAGGCAAGCGCTTTGCGGATCGAAAAAGACGAGACGCATGCTGGAATTGTCATATTATCATCAGGCGAAGCGGTCGAAACGAAACGCGCAAGATCGGAAAGTGATCTAGTGAACTCGAACTTCTACGCTATCAAAGCCACGCTCGGTGAAAGCGTTATCTATGCGGTACGCCAAGCCGATAGATCTTGGAAAAGTCGCCACAGAAGATCGCTACGTTCCACATTTATTATGCGCGAACATGAACTCACCGTTGATGACACGCCACGATTTGACATCCACGATGGGGTAAACTTCTTCGTAGTAGGAGATCAACTACTGATAAATGGAAAGAAGCAATTTGAATCCATACTGAGATACAAAGCGGCGCATGTCTCCGATTTCGACAGCCTGAAAGCCGAGGCTGAGTTCTCTGGAATATTCTCGGATGTGGCCCCATTGGACGAGCACATTAGAAATAACAAGATACAGTTAAGGCGCGCGCAAGCCATTCGACAGAAAGGCCATTATAGAGATGTGGCATTCATGCAAAGGCTTCGTGATAACTATATACACTTTGGCTTTCAAATCGAGTTCGACGATCAAGGTCTGATTGTTCCGACGCCCGAAACATGCTCTG
>ERZ1740065.2367-NODE-2367-length-11704-cov-3.891149_pt1 | contig 11704 bp, 8 predicted proteins | sample MGYA00581738_ERZ1740065 | MGnify/ENA primary metagenome ERZ1740065 (study PRJEB43018, sample SAMN04849749) | marine metagenome | isolation source: floating plastic debris | place: Pacific Ocean | collected 2008-09-01 | study: EMG produced TPA metagenomics... | reverse complement strand
GCTCGACGACATTGATATTTTTGATGCCGATTTTTTTGGCTACTTCCCCCGCGCCGCCGACAACCTCGATCCCCACCATCGCATCTTTCTGGAATGCGCTTGGGAAGCACTAGAGAGCTCCGCTTATATTCCCGAGAAGTCGGAAGAGGTGATCGGCGTCTTTGCGGGGAGTGACATGAGCCAGTACCTGTTCAACGTGTATTCCAATCGCGAGATCATGGAATCGGTGGGCTTGTTTCAGGTCAATCTGGCCAACGATAAGGACCACGTCACGACGCGGGTCGCTTACAAGCTGAATCTCAACGGACCCGCCGTGACGGTACAAACGACTTGCTCTACCTCGCTCGTCGCCATCTCCATGGCTTGCCAAAGCCTGTTGAGCTACCAGTGCGACATTGCCCTGGCGGGAGGAACGGCCATTGCGCTGACCCAAAAGGTGGGCTACGTCTACCAGGAGGGAGGCATCGCCTCACCGGATGGTTACTGTCGTGCTTTTGATGCCCGCGGGCAGGGAACCATCGGGGGTAGTGGTGCGGGAATGGTGGTGCTCAAACGCCTGGAGGAAGCACTGGCGGACGGTGATGAGATTCAGGCCATCGTACGGGGTTTTGCGCTCAACAACGACGGGGCGCTCAAGGTGGGCTACACGGCACCGAGTGTGGAGGGGCAATCCGAGGTGATCGCGATGGCCCAGGCCATGGCCGAGGTCGACCCCGGCGACATCACCTACGTCGAGGCCCACGGTACCGCCACTCCCCTGGGTGATCCCATCGAGGTTCGGGCCCTGACCGAGGCTTTCCGCGGTGGGACCACCAAGACGAACTACTGCGGCATCGGTTCGGTCAAGACCAATTTGGGGCACATGAACTCCGCAGCCGGGGTAGGTGGTTTTATGAAAGTGGTGCTGGCCCTCAAAAACAGGCAGTTGCCCCCCAGCCTACACTTCGAGACGCCCAACCCCAATATCGACTTCCACCACAGCCCCTTTTACGTCGTGGATCGACTCCGCGATTGGGAGCCCGGTGATCGACCGCGGATTGCGGGCATCAGTTCCTTTGGTATCGGGGGTACCAATGCCCACGTGATCCTGGAGGAAGCCCCCAAACGCCAGGCCCGGGATGGCCAGCAGGATTGGTTGTTGTTTCCCTTTTCGGCGCGAACGGAGTCGGCCCTGGAGCAGTTGGTGGAGCGACACCGGCAGTTTTGGGAAGAAAGTCCCGACTTGGATTTGGCGGACGTGGCTTACACCTTGCAGGTGGGCCGCCGTGATTTTCGTTACCGTACTTTTAGGCTGTTGGAATCCACGACGGCGGCCGAAGCGGCGGAAAAGCTACGGCGCAGCCCCGGGGGAATCGTACAACGGGTGGAGGAAGAAGGGGCGGAGCGGCCGGTGGTATTTATGTTTTCGGGGCAGGGTAGCCAGTACGTCAATATGGCCCGTGCGCTGTACACGAGCCAGCCGCTGTTTCGGGCCGAGATGGACCGCTGTAATGAATTGGTCCGGGCCTACAGTGGCTTGGATATCCTAGCCCTGATCTACCCGGCGGAGGGAGCGGAGGCCGCCGCGCAGGAGGCCCTGCGGCAAACGGCCAATACCCAGGTCGCGCTCTTTGTGGTGGAGTACGCGCTGGCCCAAGTGTGGCTGGCCTGGGGCTTCCGGCCCAGCGCCATGGTGGGGCACAGCATCGGCGAATACGTGGCGGCTTGTGTAGCGGGGGTCTTTTCGCTGGAAGACAGCTTGAAAATTGTGGTGGAGCGGGGGCGCTTGATGCAGTCGGTGGAGCCAGGAGGGATGTTGAGTATCCCCTTGGCCGAACGCGAAGTACTGTCCTCCTTACCGGCTGGAATTTCGGTCAGCGTCCTGAATAGCCCGCAGCAAACCGTCGTGTCGGGCTCGCTGGCGGACATCGCGGCGCTGGAGGAAGGCCTGCTCGCCCGGGGGCTAAAATGCCAGCGGCTGCAAACTTCTCACGCTTTTCACTCCCAAATGTTTGACCCCATCGTCGGCCCCTTTGCCGACATCATTGGCCAGTACGAGGCCCATCCTCCACGGATTCCCTTTGTTTCCAATACCAGTGGGACCTGGATTCAAGAAGAGGAAGCGATGAATCCGAATTATTGGGCGCGGCATTTGCGACAGCCCGTTCGCTTTTTTGAAAACATCGAAACGCTCAACGAGCAGACGGGCAGCCTATTTCTGGAGATCGGACCGGGGACGACCCTCCAACGACTGACGCAGTCCATCTTGGAAGCGGCGGATCAGCACGTCCTAGCCTCTACGCCCCACCCCAAGGATCGCAGCAGCGCCAGTCGGACCATGGTCCAGACGCTGGGGAGCTTGTGGCTACACGGACTGCCCGTAGACTGGTCGGGCTACTACGGCGAAGAAAAACGCGGCCGTCTATCCCTACCCACCTATCCCTTCGAGCGGAAGCGCTTTTGGATCAGTCCTCCCCAGGTTACGGAGGCAGCGGGACCGGCGCGGAAGAAGGACATGAGCGAATGGTTTTACGTGCCCAAATGGGAAGTGGTGCAGCCCTACGCCAGGGTTGCGACACCGGAGACCTTGCACCTGCCCCAGGAACGTTTCGTGGTCTTTTTGGACAAGCAGGGCTACGGACAGCCCTTTGTGGATTACCTGAGCGAACGCCCGGGAGTCGATCTGATCGTGGTACGCGCGGGTCGGTCCTTTGCCCAGCCCCAGCCCAATACCTTTAAGGTCAACCCCCGGAAGAAAGGCGATTACGAAAAGCTACTGACGCAGCTGCAAACCGAACGGCGTTTACCGGAGGTTCTGCTGCACTTTTGGAACATCGCCCACCGCGTGGTGCCCAGTGCCAAAAAGGCCAAGGGCATCAAGTACGCGGGTTTTTACAGCCTCCTATTTTTCTCGCAGGCTTACGCCAAGCTACAGCCCGAGGCGCAGTGTGCCATCCGAGTATTTACCCGAGAATTGTACGCCCTCAAGGACAGCGATCAGCCGGCTTCAGCACAGGCCTTGGCGGTGGGAGCGGGCCGGGTCATCCAGCAGGAATTGCCCAACTTTACTTTTCAAAACATCGACCTCAACGGGGCCAGTTTGGAGCCCGGTATCATTGGTAATATTCTCGGTGGTAGGGAGGGGAGTCCGGCCGAGGCTCAGGAGGTGACGGCCTGGCGCGACGATCAGCAGTGGAAGTTGGGCTACGAGCGGACCAAGGTGGAGGCGATCAACCAGCTCAAGTTGCGCTTTCGGCCGGGGGGAGTGTATTTGCTGACGGGAGGGCTGGGCGGTATTGGCTCCATCATCGCCAAGTTTTTGGCTTATAAGTACCGCGCCAAATTGATTTTGCTCAACCGTACCCCGCTGCCCCCCCGTTCGGAATGGGCGGCATACCTGGCCCAGCAAGAGGGCCAAAGGGGCGACCGCAGCAGCCGGAAGATCAATCTGATCCAGGACATGGAGGCTTTCGGGGCGGAGGTCCTGACGGCGGCAATCGATATTACGGACGAGCGGGCCCTCCAAAAGTTGAAGGCCAAGGTGGCGGAAAACTTTGGTCGGTTACACGGGATCGTACACTCGGCGGGAGTGGCCGGTGGAGGCATCCTTTCACTGAAGACGGAGGAAGAGGCCCAACGGGTATTCGCCCCCAAGGTGGATGGTACCCTGACCCTGCACGAGGTGTTTGGTGGGGAGGAACTGGACTTCTTCATCCTCTGCTCTTCCCTGAGCGCCATACTGGGGGGCATGGGGCAAATTGACTACTGCGCAGCCAATTCCTTCCAGGATGCTTTTGCCCACCAGTTGGCCCAAGGTTCCAAATCGACCTATTACCTGTCGATCAACTGGGATACCTGGGGCGAGGTGGGCATGGCGGTGGAAACTGAGGTGCCCGACAACATGAAGCAGTGGCAGGCCGAGGGCTTGAAGCGGGGGATTCGCAACGTGGAGGGCATGCAATTGTTTGAGCTGCTCTTGTCGAGTACCCTGCCCCAAATTGCCACGTCGACCACCAATTTGCACCAGCGCTTTGTACACCATCCCGACGCGGCGGAACCCGAGGCACCCATAGCACCAGCGCCTACGCCCACGAAAACGGAAAGCTCGACGGCCCGTCACCAACGACCGGATTTGAGTACCGATTACCTGGCGCCCCGCGATTCGAAGGAGGAAAAAATGGCTTATATTTGGCAGGAGCTGCTGGGAATCGCTCCGATTGGGGTCCGGGACAATTTCCTGGAACTCGGGGGGCATTCGCTGCTGGCGATTCAACTGATTTCGCGGATGCGCGATACCTTTGGCCGCGAAATCAGCATTCAGGACTTCTTTGAGGAACCGACGGTCGAACGCGTCGCCCAGCGTTTGGGAGGGGTGGACGAAACGGGGGAGCTCAAGGCGGACGAAGACCAGTCCATTGGCGATGCGCAAAATATCCGGCGGGTATCGCGCTCGGATTACCGGGTCGATTTGGACGACGAAGACTTTTAACTCATGTGGTTATTGCCCCTCAAGGCTTGCGACGCGCCTCAGCTGCAACTCTACTGCTTTCCCTACGGAGGAGCGGGTCCGAGTCTGTACAAGAAATGGGCCGATGCGATCGATCCCGCCATCCAGCTGGTGGGGGTCCAACTGCCCGGTCGGGAGCGACGGATCAAAGAGCCCGCTTTTACGCAGATGCGCCCCTTGGTCAAATCCCTGGCTAAGGTTTGGCGCCACCGGCCCGATCTGCCCTACGCCTTTTTTGGGCACAGCTTGGGGGCACTAGTGGCTTACGAGCTGATCTTGGAATTGCGGCGGCAGGGCCTCCCGCTACCGCTTCGCCTGATCGTGTCGGGAAGCAAAGCGCCCCACCTCAATCGTCACCCGGAGCAGATCAACGGCTTGCCCGACGCGGCCTTTATCGAGGCGATCCGACAGCTGGGCGGTACCCCGGAGGCAGTGCTGCAAAACGAGCTGTTGATGCAGGTGTTTCTGCCCGTGCTCCGGGCGGATTTTACCCTGTACGAAAACTACCATTACGAGCAAAACGCCCCCATCGATTTGCCCATCCTCGCCTGTGGCGGACGGTCGGATCGGGAGGTCAGCAGTAGCGACTTGTACGCCTGGTCGGAGCATACGGAGGGGGTTTTCGACTGGCAGCTTTTTGAGGGAGATCACTTTTACCTCGATGCCACTCCCAAGCTACTCATCGACTATTTTACCCCCTTTATTCAACGACACCAAAACTCTTAAAACTAAATATTATGCAAGACGATCAGACTTATACCGTAGTAAAAAATCACGAAGAGCAATATTCGATCTGGCCTTCGAGCAAGGCCTTGCCCGGGGGCTGGACCAAATTGGCGGTCGAGGGTTCGCGGGAGGTTTGCCTGGCCCACATCGAGTCGGTGTGGATTGATATGCGCCCCTTGAGTCTGCGGCAATCGATGGAAGACCAGGACTTTTAGTTAGCCCCCGTGCCTTCATGAAAGTTCAAAGCATCCAATTTTCCGGTCTCTCCAACGGTGTCGTTGGACAGGCCATTCGCGCCCGTAAAAACGCCACGGAAGTCATACCGGTCCCGGAGTGGTCGGCGGACCGACTGAACCTTTACGACGATACCGCTGCGGTGTACCTCACCCAAGCCAATCGCAATATTCCCGTACGCATTCGGGCGCGCTTTTCCACCAACCTGGCCCAATTTCGGGGGCGAGCAGTGGAGATCCGGGCCCTAGCGCCCCCGCCCAATCCAATCGGGCCGGATCACCTCAACGTACTGGGTGAGGTGCTGGCCCGGCCCGTGCAATTTGATGCGCTGGGTGTTTCTGTCGCCGAGAACTTTGACTTGATCAACCTCCTGCTCGTCACCCGGGGGGTGGGCATCAGCCAGGTGATTTGGCACTGGCAATACCGGACGGCGGAGAATCCCCTCTGGCAAACGTTTGAAGTGACGCTGCACAAAATTTACACCATCCTGGACCTGCCCCGTGGTCCCTGGACCCAAAGCCCGGCGGATCCCGTACACTGGCCCTGGACGGAGGTACTGGATTACGCGGCGCAGTGGGCCAGCGGTGCCCAAACGACGTCCCAGGCCGCGGCACGGGTGACGGAAACGGTGTACAACCTGGGGCCGGAACTGATCGAGTACAACTGTGTCAATTTCCTCCCCGCCTACGTCATTCCCCTCAACATCATTGGCGATTCCTATTTTGACTGTACCGCCTTTTTGTGGCACCTCCGGAGTGGTCTGGTCAACCGTTTTGTGATCTGTACGGATTGTGCCTGTATCGTGAGTACCTTCGCCAACGTTTTGGGGGCTAATCTGTGGCAGTCAAAAATGTACACCCAGGGGGTCAACTACTTTCGCATCAATCCGATCTTAGCCATCGGTAGCTTTTTGTGGGACCTGCCCTGTGGGGTGGTGGGTTTTTCCTACCACGAGGTAGCCTGGTCGGACAATTGTACGGTCAACGATGAGGTCTACGATGCCTGTCTGGCGATCGACGGCGACGCGAGTCCGACCTTTGCGCCCCACCTTCCCCTCATCCCCACCGACCTGCGGTTTGGCCTCCCCGGAGAGGGGCTGTACCGCGATCGTTTGGCTTTTCCGACAGACGTTCTGCTGTGTAATCCCCAACCCGGGGATCGGCAGCAGCGCCCCCTCTACGCACCGACCCTGGTCAACTCCATCCCACTCCGGCAATCGGCCCTGCCCTTTGACGATAGCCGCTGTGAATTGTTGAAAGAACAGTTGGGTTTTACTGATTGGTGCGAACACAACGAATTGGAAGAGAGCCTGTTCGTCTTTAACCACGCCATCCCCGACGGCTCACTGCCGGCCTGGCGGGCACAGTACGAAAGCGACACCAAGGATGCCACCGAACGCCCCGTGGTGATCGATAAGCTGTGGCGACCGGCCGGGCTGCCCCAGCTGCGGGCGATCAAGATGACCAAGTACGAAACCAATTCGCTACGGGAAGCGCACGAACTTTTGATTCGCCTGATGGCCAATGCCCACCTGGCCGTCCCTTACCAGCGGGTGTCGGGACTGGGCGACGTGGCCTTCGCGGGTCCCCGTTTGCAGACGCTTTTGTTTGCCCGGGGCAATGTCGTGATGGTGTTGAGCAATGCCGATCGGGGGGAGGTCGACTTGGTGGAACACGCCCGTTACATCGACGCCACTTTTTACGACCGCAAGCCGATGCAACTGGCGCCGGTGGAGGGTTTGCTGGTGGCAAAAGGGGGAGGGGAGTCTGCGGTGCAATTGGTGGAGCGAGCGGATGGCCGTTTGCGGATTGAGTTGGGGGCAGCGGCGCGGTTGAATGCCCAGGCCTTCCGGGGGATGGTGTCGCCGGAGGCGGGCGCAAGGGCGGCCAGGGTAGCGCTAGAGCCGGTAGATTGGCGGATTTTTGTACGGGATGGGGAGGTGGTTTTGGAGGATGGTGAATTGGTGGTGTCGCCTCGGGTGGAAGCACGGCCGCGGGTAGCGGTGTATTTCCGGCGGGGGGGACAGCGGGAGCGGGTGGACTTGTAGACATTGGATTTAAAAACAAACGATATGCCTTTAGCCCATTATCGTTTACTTGCGCTATTGCTGATTTATCTTTTCTCGGGAAAGCCTAGCCTGGCCCAAACCCCTTTCCAGCGGATAGACTCCCTGGCGATCCATACCACGACGGAATACGAAACGGTGGATTCCTTGGCCATTGCGCTCACCCGTACCCTACGGGGAGAGTTGGAAAAGGCCCGCGTTTTGTTTACTTGGATTGCTCAAAACGTACGCTACGACTGTCGGAAATTTCACGAGCGGCGGGACTTGGTGATTGCGGCCCGTGACGAGGAAGATTTCCAGGTCAAGATAAAGCTCCGGCGGGAGGAACAGGCCCTAAAAACCATGCGGCGCAAGCGGGGCATCTGTGGTGATTACAGCCAATTGTACCAGGCGATGTGTGAGGTGGTGGGACTGGAACGCCGTTAAAATTGCGGGGCAGTGGCGGTTGATCGACGTCACCTGGGCGGCGGGCTACGTCGATGCGGGGGGCACCCGTTTTTCCCGTAAATTTAATCCGGGGTTTTTCTGTACGCTCCTGGCGCTTTTTGTTCAAAACCACCTACCCGATGACGAAGCTTGGCAGTTGCTGGCACAGCCCCTCTCCAAAAAAGCTTTTGCGGCCCAGCCGCTGATCAGTTACGGACAGGACCAGTATGCGATCGTGGACTTTGAGCCGTCGGGGGAAGCGGGCAATCGGGTGGTGGTATGGTTGAATTTTACCAAGCGTCCCAAGGTTATTGGTTTAGTCAACCACAAGGGAAAGCGGATAGCCCACGAAGAGCGTTTGGTCGGGGAGAAGTTGCTGTTGTCTTTTTCGTCTTCTGCGGGTAAGCGAATTGATATCTTTGGGGGAAAATCCAAACGCGGTCGATTGTACTGGTTGGCGACTTAAGAGAATTAGCGGTATCAGTATAGTTCAGCTGCGCGTCGCATACTCTTTTCGGTCCTGGCACGGGCGATCCTCAAGGGGAGGGCCTTGGAAAAACGTTGGGTGGAAATCCAAGCGGGCCTCGGACCCGTATGTCAATAAAAATCCAACGCGTATGAAATTGCCACTTTTTTTGCTGCTGTTGCTTTTGCCACTATTCCTTTTTAGCCAATCCGTCCTTCCGATGGAAGTGGTCGAAGGCCGGCGCTCCATCTCGATGAGTGAAACCCGCGGCCAGCGTTCCGATGGGGTTTACCGATACTTTGTCAAGGGCGAGCGCGAACCTTACACCGGCGTCCTGTACGCTCAGTACGATGATGGTCAACTCCTTTCCTGGCAAGAATACGTCGATGGCGTGGGGCAGGGAAAATGGATCAACTATTACAACAACGGTCAAGTCCAAGAGACCGGTTACTTTGAGCAGAACCGGGTGGAGGGGCCGATTAAAAAGTACCATCCCAACGGCCAATTGCAAGCGGTGGGAACCTATAAGAACTGGCGGATTCGGGTGGGGGTATGGCGCTACTACGACGCAGGGGGGCCGCTCCTACGCACCGTGGATTACGGCACCAAGGGCAGTAGTGAGGAGGTACAAGAATACTACGATCGCGGAGACATCTCCAATGCTTGGTACACCCAAATTCTGCGGGAAAATGGCTTCTAAAATGTTTCCCATAATTCTCCAGCCCACTGCGTCCGATCCCACTAAAGTAGGGACCCGGTCCACTTTTTTCCTACTCCTTGCCGCCCTTGCCCTGATACCGAACCTACTGTCCTGCGGAAATCCCAGTAGCCCCAGTAGCTCCAGTACGGCCAGCCCCGCCAATACCGACCCGATTACACTCGATTACGCTACCACCACCGTCGACTCCGTCCGCCGCTTTGCCCCCGGCATCATCGCCACAGCAGCCAACAACGAATTTTCCATCGCCTTTGGCCCCGACGGCCGAACGGCCTACTTTGTCCGACGCTTGGACGGGCAAAAGCAAAAAATCTACCGGACGGATTTCCGAGAGGGCCAGTGGTCGACTCCGCAAGTGGCCCCCTTTTCGACCGACCGCGATGAGTCGCCCTCACTCACCCCGGATGGCCAGACCTTCTTCTTTGGTTCGGAACGGGCGATTTCCGATCAGCCGAACCTGGGAGGCTTTGACATGAACATCTGGCAAATGCAAAAGCCGGGCGACGGCTGGGGCCCGCCCCAAGCCTTGCCCGCCCCCATCAATGCCGTCCAGATCGCGGGGGAGCAGTGGCCGTCCTCCAACGCCAGTTTCTTCTACACTGCCGACAACGAGCGCTTTTACTTCAGCACGATGCGGCGGGGGGAGCGTGCCATCAAAATCTACGAGACCCACCGGGAGGGTACTTCCTTTAGCCCGCCCATGGCGATCGAAGGTTTGTTTGCGAGCGATCAATACTGGACCAGCAGTCCGGTGCTTTCACCCGATGGGCAGTTCCTGTTGTTCAATGCCTACGATGCTCCGGGAGGCCGGGGTGGGGAGGACTTGTTTGTGTCCCAAAAAGTAGGGGAGACTTGGAGTCGCGCCAAACCGCTGGGGGACCAAATCAATTCCGCAGCGGAAGAGGCTAATCCCACCTTTTCCCGGGATGGCAAATACTTCTTCTTCGCTCGGGACGTCAAAAGTGGACCCGAAGCGGAGGGCATTTGGAGCATTTATTACTTGGAGACCGCGTACCTGGGATTGGACCAATTGTTCGATTGAATCGAAACCCAACAAAGAAGGGAAGCAGGTGAGCTCGCATCCTGCTTCCCTCCGTGGGAATTGATTGGGGTGTGCTTACTGGCAGAAGAAGCGCATCTTTTCACCCGCGCGCTCCAGGCCCAGTTCCCAGGCCCGATTGAGATCCGAACAGCCGGCCGCGAGGTCCAGACGCATCAGGTGGGCCAGGCCGCGGTTGTAGTAGGCTTCGGCAAAGTTTTCATCCAGCTGGATGGCTCGGCTAAAGTCCTGGATGGCCTCGGGCAATTGTTGACTCAGCAGAAAAGCATTGCCGCGATTCTTGTACAAATCGGCTTCGTTGGGAAAGGCTTCGATCGCGGTATTGAGATCGTTGATGGCACCCTGAAAAGCCCCGAGCATGCTGCGGGTCAGCCCGCGGTTGAGGAAAGCCTCTAGGTAATTTTCGCCGGCCAGGTCGATGATGCGGTTGTAATCTTGGAGTGCGCCTTCGTCATCCGAGTTTTGCTTGCGCAGGAGGGCGCGGTCGAAGTAGGCCTTGGTGAGGTTGGCCTGTAATTCAATCGCTCGGTCGAGGTGGACCCGCGCCTTTTCGCGGTTGCCCCGATCCATGTCCAGACGGCTCAGGTTGTAGTGGGCGATGGCAAAGTTGGGGGCCAGCTCGATGGCCCGGTCAAAGGCTTGGCCCGCGGCGGCGTAGTTGTCTTCCTGGTGAAGAATCAAGCCCAGCAGATCGTGGCCCAGGGCGGACTGGGGATATTGGTCGAGTAAATCCTCCACTAGCAGTTTGGCCTCCGACAATTGGGACTCTTCGTAGGCGACAATGATTTGCTCCAACTGGTCCAGCTCTGCCTCCTGGAGGGCATTCTCCTGGTATTGTTCGTCAATCAATTCGTAGTAGTAGCCCAGCCTTTGGTTGGCATTGAGCCCCACCACGGACTGCCCGGGTTCGAATTCGATCAGCCGCATGATGCCGCCCGGTCCGTGGAAGCCGTAGAGGTCGGCGGCGTAGGGATTGAGGGTATTGGCCCGCAAGATGTCCTTTTGGGCTTCCACGCTCATGCCAAAGCGTTGTAAAAATAGGGCCCGCTGCACCAGTACATCCGCCGATTGGGGGTACTGAGCGATGGCGCGTTCGAAGGCTAGGAAACTGCCCTCAAAGTCGACGTAGCTTTGGAGCGAATTGGCTTCGCGGATGAAAAAGTAATTGTCAATGGCAAAAATTTCCTGGGCATTGTCGCGGTACATGGCCGGATTTTCCCGGCCGATGCCCGGGCTTTGTGCCCACGAAAGATGGAGACCAAAACCCAGTGCGAGGAGCAATAAAACCGTGCGCAGATTTTTCATAAGGCGTCATTTTTTTGATTTCAAAACCAATATTCTCTGTTGGTATAACACTTTTGTCACCCCGAGGTTGTATTACACGCAATAAAAATAGTAATACTATCGTATTAGTAAGCTGGGTAGCTGCGAATGACTTGTAAATGCACTACTATTGAGCTAGAATCTACGATGTGGCAGCTTAGCATATGGGGAGGCAGGATACCGAGTGGACGGGATGGGGG
>ERZ1740065.2366-NODE-2366-length-11704-cov-11.808739_pt1 | contig 11704 bp, 7 predicted proteins | sample MGYA00581738_ERZ1740065 | MGnify/ENA primary metagenome ERZ1740065 (study PRJEB43018, sample SAMN04849749) | marine metagenome | isolation source: floating plastic debris | place: Pacific Ocean | collected 2008-09-01 | study: EMG produced TPA metagenomics... | reverse complement strand
TGGAGACAAAGTACAGGAAGAAGGCAAATCCGGAATCAGAGCTGGTGGATCTCATTGACAATACCTGCAGACCAAAGACGTTTGAGGGGTAAGACCAAATCCTACGGGTACGATTGTTGATTTATTTGGAGTTATCTTCTCATGGACTCGTTATAGCTACGGACTGAAGGCAGTGGATGGAGTCAATAGGATATCAGGCCCGGGTACAGACGCAGAGGAGGAGCCAGGCATGATGCAGGGAGGTGGAAGATGGCCTACCAGGTGAGGGAAATGTTGGGAAATTTTTTAATACACCTCACACTTGTCACTATCTGACTGTTCATCACTATCATGCCCATGTCTGTCAAGTCTCCTTTATTTCCCTGAGAGATTCCTGTACTTAAGCTGTCAGAATTTAGGGTCAAAATTGCTATTACTGGTTTTCTAATGTTCTCCTGTGGCCACCAGTTATAGCTTGAACTCAAATATGACAAAATCCTAGCTGTGGGGTTCTGAGCTATAGCCTAGGTTCTGAGCTATGACTTCTCAAAGTTTAGAAAAAATGGACTCTCCAGTATTGTCAGCCTGACAGGTATGATCATACCTCTGCTGTATCTTCTGTGCAGCAAGTCTCCTTTAGCTCAGCCAGTCTGTATGCAGTAAATGTGATAAAAAATACTTTGAGACGGTATAGAAAGCGAAACCGATGCTTCCGTGCTTGATTTATGCACGCAGAGCTCCTAAATGAGTAGATTGTATTCAAATTTTGCTCCAATTATACGACAGTGGCTGTGTTTGATTGTATTTGATTGTGTTCGTAGGCAGGCATTCTACTAGGGCTCAGCTGCAGTAAGATTTCCTTGTCATCTGCATCTATTTCTCTTGTTATGGCCCACTAGGGTTTTCCAGGGAGGGAATATCTAATGCTCAGCCAGCCACCCAAAAACCAGTCTGCCTCGCCACACGATGCCTTACATAAGCCCTTACAGTACAGTCTCATCTAGTCACAAGTTATGTTAGAATTCTATGGGTTGTGGGTATGAGCCTGTTGGAAATTAGAAAAGGCAGAGAACACCATGTAAATACGGTTGATAGACCTGGAACTAAATACCAGTGCCTGTGCAACTGAGAATGTGATTGAGAAGTGAGCAGACAGCCTGCAAGTCATAGCTGACACAGGTAGTTTAGAAAACAAAACACAGTAACAAATATTTTAGGATCTTCTTGATTGAGAAATGAAGCAAACCGTTGTCCGTTTTTGTGAAGCGCCACCTAGATATCAGCTGTTCTAGTGATTGTCATCGTCATAGTATGTCATGTTGTCTCTGAGTGGTTCCAGTTGCATCATTATTGTAGTATAGGAACTCAGGACCAATAACTATAATCAGCGCGACTTGCTGTAAGGGAGGCTATCTAATGGCCACCCGTCTTTGTCACTTCAGCCTGACAGAGCTCGACTATAATACTGTGACTATATCGTTTCCAGGATAGCCACTGTCTGCGCAGAGATAGTGGGAGAGGTGGATGAGATGGATATCTATAAGAAAGTTTTGATCAAGGGAGCGGCTAAACTGCACCTATTCCTGTGTGAAAATCCATCTATGGAAGGACTGAACAGCTGTCATGCGCCTGTATCTCATGACGAATTGTAGCTATTCCTTGTACTCCATTTGTCACATATAGACATCTAGTTTGATAGCACCGCCATAACGTCCAAATAAGTTCAATCACCATTTCCTGCTCAATCTGTTTCTCAGCCATTCCATTATTTCCTTTTGTTTATAGGAGTGTATCAAGTGTTGTCTATCATTTTCATGCATCCAATATTCTGTGTTATGATTATGACTCCATATCCGGTAATCCAACAACCGTTTATTGCTTGAATCAGCTCTCAATAAAGCATTGTTATTGGATCGGCGATTACATTGTATTAACACAACTAGAAGAAGCTGAAGAGAGAGAGAGATGTTGACAGAGGGTTGAACTGGTCAACCTACACGCAGTCTGAACGTTCCATACAACTGGAGCATCATAGTCTGGCGCGCTGCCGGTCATGAAGACAGTGCTGTCACAGTGTCCTATAGCTCACTTAGTGCAGGCTGGCTAAGTGTAACTGCCATCAAATAAAACGCTTGTCTCTCTGTCTGTCTGTGTGTGCCATGTACTATAGTATGATAACCGCGCGCATATTTAGTCGAAGTTGAAAACTGTGGCCTTGCCAGTCTTCCCGAGTGTCTCATAGCCTCAGCTCTCGCCACCGTAGTCAGATTTGTTTTAAACATCAAGCTGAGTAAGTTAGAGTAAGTGATGCAGTACGTGCCATGATATAAATGTCACAGGAAATAGTCGGGAGTCCGTCTGGTGACGTGCGGCTCGCCTCTCCTTGGTGCCGGGTCAAACTGCAAACTGTACAGAAACAGAGATGATACAGGCTATCCACTCAAGTCTCTCTCCCTCTCTTTCACTAACTCTGCACCCTCCTCTGTTCCCTCTCTCACCCATCCTTCATTCCTTCTCTCCCTCCCTGACTCTCACATCAACCGACAGTATATCAGAATAGAGAAGGATGTCATACTAACAATGAATATTTCAAAGCATCGTCCAGCTCCATGATAGCGGCCTGGTTTCCACACCTATAGCAGTAGTTGGGGGCACTGAATATGGTGACCACGTTCCGGTCGTGACACCAGTTGTAACCCTACAATACAGAGTCAATAGTTACAGCACTCCAGTGCCTCGCTTGTTTACTTATCATAAAACAACGGTGACAGACTGAGAACTCAAGGCTAAAACAATGATCTCCACATAATATAAAATAACATGCTCAACTCATCCAACACTCCAGTTCTTATCGTGACAGTTCTACCACCTCAATGGAAGTGTAAAAACGTGATAAACAACAAAACCGATAAGTTTTCAATGCTATGATGTATGACGTATGATGTTCACGGACACACTGATATGATGCCAGTCACAGCGCGGCTCTTTCAAAAGCGTGGTGGCATAGCGGTCAAGTGCAGCAGACAGCCAAATCAATATACGGATCAATAAATAAATCACAGAGTGCATGCTGATGGACGGACAGACATTAATTACCTCCATGACGAGCTGATGGGCGCGAGACACCAGCGTCAGCCCGTTGCTGTGGTTGAACGTCTCCGAGATATCCTGACCAAACGTGTAGCCGGCACCGCGAGGGGAAATTCCCCAGCCGCCGCGGTCATCCGGGTCCGACCAGAGTAGATCACACATTGGGCCCTGAACCAAGACTGAGCATGTCATTGTCCCAATGGCAACGCAATGCCTTATCGGTGGCAGCGCTATTGGTGCTGATAAGAGAGAGAGCGTGATCATGCGTCATACCTCGTGTGGCACTTCTTGAATTCTGTCTAGAGCTCTGATATGGTCCAGCGTGTCTATGGATGGCGAGAGTCCGCCATGGAGACAGAATATCTATAAATGACGGACAGGTTACCGTTAGGCTGGTATCAACACGGAGTAATAATAGACGACAGTCGTATATTATAATAAGGAAACTCACCTGTGAATCTACTAAAGCCGTTAGAGGAAGATAGTCAAACAGATCAGTGAAGTACTTCCAAACGTTGGCATTGCCGTATTTCCTAAGGCATTCATCGTAGAATCCGTACACTTGGGTTATCTGCCTACTTTCATGATTACCTCTCGTTATCGTGACCCTCTCTCTGTGCCTCACCTACGAAACGAGGGAACTCATTATAACCTAGCGACCAATCAGCGAGTGAGAAGTAAATGTCTTGACTGCAAAAAAAACTGTATACCAACTAGCTCACAGTTCACAAAAACTTGAAGCAGCAGCTGCGTAACTACGCTCAAAGTAATTAACTGGATATCTCGACCTACAGCATCATCATTAGAAACGGCTGCCAGCACACAAGCATAGAGTTCAGTGGTGACTCACTTTAAGAGCTACTAAAAGGGTGACTGTTTCCACGGAGTAGTAGCCTCTGTCCACGTAGTCTCCCATAAACAAGTAATTGGTGTCTGGGGACTTTCCTCCGATTTTGAACAATTCCATGAGATCATGAAATTGGCCGTGAACATCGCCGCACACAGTGACTGGACAGCGAACTTCCTGTACGTTTGACTCTTTCATTAATATTTCTTTGGCCTGCGGCATGGAAATAGCAGTAAATATCTGACAGATTTGTACATAAAAACATATGAACGATCTGGACATCGACTGAGTCGATACCTTTTCACATAATGTCTTGACTTGAGGCTCTGATAACTGTTTGCAGTCGTATAACTGCTCGATCCATTGATCAATCTCTTTTGCACCCGACCTGTCCTCCGTCATGATGAATACTGTATCTACTATCTAAGCACGAAAACACATATTTACAATTGAGAACACGTGCCCATATGCAACTACAATCAATGACAATATTTTATTAAAACCTCACTACCCTACTGCAATTCAACGTAAATAAATAGCTACTCCGCGTCACTCGGTGAATTGAGCGACCTTTCCTGGTACCGGCCATGAGTTTGTTCCGAGTGGCATGAGCCAACTCCAATGTAACTTCTTAACTTATTCCCTGACACTTAATTCAGTAATATGTAAGCAAGATTTAAAAACAAATAAGCAAAAGAGCTCTTCAGAGTACTGGAAACACTGTTTACCTGAAAACACAGCAGGCTAGGAAATCAAATCAAAATGGCTGCTGTATTATGAGTGACTCGAAAATACTAGTTTGATGCAATGGCCTTGTTTTTGTTCCATGATTTCTTTAAGGCAACAATATTTCTTTTTCTGAAGAACGTCACTCCTAAATTGATATTTAAATCTGGGTGGTATTTATTATGATAAATATATAAAAAATGTTCATGCGCAGTAGCGAACCTGTATACAGCCTTTTCCGGTTACTCTGCCATTCGTTTTGGTGAGATAACCTGCTCGGTTGTAAAAAATCCACCAACATCTCCTCGGAGAGCCAAAAGATCTACCAAGATGACTGAGCAAATGACCCTTCGGGGTACCCTCCGTGGTCACAATGGATGGGTTACTCAAATAGCCACCACACCGATGTATCCTGATATGCTTCTGTCGGCATCCAGAGGTTTTCTTTACTTCCCTTACTGTGTTCGTCTTTAGCCACATAAATGGTAACCTTATGCGCTAATTTACTGTTGTATTCATTTCAGATAAGAAGCTCATCCTGTGGAAGCTTACTCGTGACGATGTCAGCTACGGTGTCCCTCAGAGGTCTCTGAAAGGACACGGACATTTTGTTTCGGATGTAACACTTTCATCTGATGGACAGTTTGCCCTGTCCGGATCATGGGACAGTACTCTGCGTCTGTGGGATCTTAACACGTAAGTCTTAAGCATCGCTCTATACAAAAACTTCTTGCAATTATTCCTGATTTTGTTGTTATGCAGTAGATAGAGTACGTACCTTATTTTTGCAGCATGTACCGTAACATCTAACTGTGCGTCGTATTTTAGTGGTCAGACCACCCGTCGATTTGTGGGACACAAAAAAGACGTCTTGAGTGTGGCTTTCTCTGCTGACAACCGTCAGATTGTGTCTGGCTCGAGAGACAAAACCATCAAGCTGTGGAATACCCTTGGAGTGTGCAAGTATACCATCGTGGTAAGCTGATGCTTTCTATTCGCAGTAGGAGCTGATAGAAATAAGTCGACAAATGAGAGTCTATACATATTTTTGTTATGATATCTTGAACAGCGATAAATGTTTTTGAGAAATGTTGTTGCATGAAATCTACACTTGTAAACATCCAAGCATGATGATGACCTCTGCGTTATGAGCTATGATTATAACCCTGCAGTTCTGAATGCTTGATCTGTTTTATATCTTGTTTTTCGTAGCTCCAAATGAGTTGGAGTTTTGTGAGAGCATGATACTGATTCCTTGGTGATGTATTGTAGGAAGACGGACACAGCGAGTGGGTTTCCTGTGTCAGGTTCTCACCCAACACCAACAACCCCATCATCGTCTCCGCTGGCTGGGACAGGATCGTCAAGGTCTGGAATCTGACCAACTGCAAGCTGAAGACTGACCACTACGGCCACACTGGCTACGTGAACACAGTCGCTGTCTCACCCGATGGCTCCCTCTGCGCCTCTGGTGGCAAGGTTTGTACTGACATTCACTGCACAGGAGGGGGGATGTAATAGCCGTTTAGCCATGATTAATATTGGTTGCTGCTACAGGTCATGGCTAGGATTTAGTTCAGCTGTCTGTCTGTGTCATCTACTGTTCATTTCACCCGTTTCTAGGATGGCCAGGCTATGCTGTGGGACCTGAACGAAGGCAAGCACCTGTACACACTGGATGCTGGTGCTACCATCAACAGCATGTGCTTCAGCCCTAACCGATACTGGCTGTGTGCTGCCAGCGGACCTCAAGTCAAAATCTGGGTATGTACATTGGTTTTCTCTCTCTTCTAGTTGATCGAGGCCTGCTTGGATAGGCATGGGAATTGTGTCCTCTTTGTCTCAAGAACTTATCTGAATTTCACCTGGTTTTAAAATGTAAGCAGTGGTTCACACTTGATGGATGTGCTGGCAGTTATGAATACTGATCACTGTGGTCTCAGTATGCTGTTATTGGCCTACAACGGAATACACCAAGGCCACTTTCAGATGCAATGAGTAAATGATCGCGTAAATTGGTTATCCAATAAGATGCTGGTTAAGTTGTTTCATGAGTTGTGATACAGTCAGTCTGTGTCAACAGACCCATTCTGAGTAATTTTCATCCATAACATCCTGTTTCATAAACTGGGAGCACACCTAAGCATTAGGGCAATATCCACTGTGCTGTTTCAAGCGAACTATAACCAATGAGCGACCAATCAGCACTAAGGGACCTGGCAGTGCAAGCGAAAATATCGATCATGCCTAAACACACGGTGGGGCCGAATCAGCCATAATGGAGTAGGTGTGCTCATGGCTCTATACTCAATCAGACCAGGTGTTCTAGTAGTGTGACGTGATGTGAGGGGGTAGATATCTACTAGGAGTAACGGCTGTCGGGGCAGCGTCCCTGGAAATCTCTGAACGTGAGAGCGATCTGTTGTTCACCAACAGTAACTCGTATCACAGGAGAGCGATGTCTGACTGTGATTGCAGATGCTAAAAGTTGTAGTTGTTGTACTCGTAAATTTATTGAGGTGTATGTCTACCTCATCACTGCCAGCCCTAAAGGACTTTTTATTGGACCAAATTTTCACGCAATTTAACGCCATAGTTATGATAACTGAATTTTCATGGAAGAATTCCCTCATTAAAAATTGCTCCTTAGCAGCTTTGTCCTATATACAGCATACAGTACTGTAGGCTGTAGGCTGGGATTTATTTGCGCTGGAAAATGTTTGCCTTAATGTCGAAGACTTCACTGAAAAAATGTTTGCAGTTGAAAAATTTGCTAGAATCACTATATAACCATGGAAACTTGTGCGACCATATTTTTTCGATTTGCAAAAGAATTCCAGTCGACAGTTACAGTCAGACCTACGTTCTATTTCCCCATCATAGCTGTCAACTTATCGGAGTTGTTCTCTCTCTCACTCCACAATTGTTACCTTACAGGATTTGGAAGGAAAGATGATTGTGGATGAGCTCACCCCAGCCGTTCACAGCACAAGCCAGAAGACGAACCAGCCTGAGTGCCTGTCGCTCGCCTGGTCCGGTGATGGACAGACTCTGTTTGCTGGCTACTCTGACAACCTCATACGTGTCTGGCAGGTGTCCATGGCCAGGTAGAGAAATGACACTGTTTATGTATTTGATTAAGACAGAAAACAATGACCACTTGTCTGGGGCTTCTATTATTTGACTTTTTTGGTGGATTGACCCAACAATAAAGTCATTGCAAAAAACAGTGAATCCTGTCGCATTATACCACCTATCAGTGCGACTAGTGCCTCTAGTGCAGTAGTTGTCTGCACACGAAGGAAATGATGACCTGTGCCCATATGATATCCATACTGATTAGTTGCTTGCGGAGCCTTGTTATCCCAGTCTATCTTATGGCCCAGGAAGAATGCAGTGAATTAATGAGCTATTGCCATTCAGTTAGATGTCTAGCAGTAGGCAGTAGCCTGTGAACTTAGTCTTGAGGTAAACACTCGTACAGGCCGACTAGTCTTGTCAGTAACATGATCCTTCTCATAAGGTCATAACCTTCATTTGCTCAAACGTAAGGCCAGCATTTGGTCTGCCACTAAAGCTGCTGCCTAGGATTCAGAGGTTTTTCCTCTCTCAAAACATCAAGATGGCTTCCGCACAGCAGATACAAACCATCACAATCGGTCTCCGTCGACACCAGAACAGTACGCAATGGGGATTCAAGATGCAGGGCGGACGTGATCAAGGATTACCTCTCTTTATACAAAAGGTAAGTTTCTGTCTTCACCAGAGTACGAGTTGTTGATATTGCGGTAGGCTGTCACATGGACTGAACCGCTGTTGGTTACTGACACGATCACGCACCAAAAATGGCAGCCATCCTCAACGGTGATCCCTGCTCCATGTAGAATTCTATGTTTACATTTAGCATTATTACGAGTATTTCACTATACGGACCGTGTAAACACAATGCTCCTAGAGTCCTACGGGCTCACATTTCCAATGGCAAATATCCACCATCTAATGCCTCTAGATGGGTTGGCATCCTCCCACACACCCACACATCTCGCACACAATGGTCCATTAAATCTCAGCACTTTGTAGAAGAGAATAACCTCTCTTCAACTACGAAGTGGCTCTGAATCTCGGGATCGAGGCTCGTATTATGTGAAAGATTCATGAAGTGTTAATAGCGGCATTAACCCTGCTGCCGATCTGATTTACCCTGCTGCCGATTTGATATACACGCTTGTAGAAGAGGCAGTCCTTCTTATAGCGCTGCTACGCAAATGCTTATAGCAAGAAGTCATAATTCAATTATCAGTGTACCAATGCTCCGCCGGGTTCTTTGTCTGCTGCTGAACAAGGACGGCTAGAAATGACTTTTTTACAGCAGGAAGTGTGTCAGCAATGATTTATTTACGCGTCTAACAATCCAGACTACGTCCTGCCACTGACAGGTTCATCCCAAGAGTCCGTCAGCTAAGAGAGGCCTGCGCCCAGGAGACATGATCCTCGCCATATGCAGAACTCCAGCAGCAAACCTGTCACATGACCAAGCTAAAATGGAGATCCTTCGTGCTGGCAACGAGCTGGACTTCACAGTACAGAGGTAAGACAATGGTGCCATCTCCTTGGCGCGGGGATTATCGTATCATCACTTCCTTTTTTTACTGAGACAGCAGTCATGCCTGGTACCACGCAATCACTCAGCACGGAGAATAAACCTGAGCTAATTAGTATTGCACCATTTATCTAGCAATTAAAACAGTACACTAGTATAACTAGGCAGTGTTCCATGCTGGCTGTCTAGTTCTACGAGGCTCAGGTAGCCATTACAACAGCGAGAATGCAACCCTTCTGAATTATCCAAAAATAGTCCTGTTGAAAACGCAACTACTCATGAAAGTAATTACAAGCAATCTACAAGCAATCCAGAGCTCTATCGCAATATCAATGATAAATTAGACTGAAATATGGCTCGTCCACATCGACATCGTTTTATTATTGAGTTTCCACTGCCCACAGAGGAGCGATTGATGTGAATCACCCGGCGTTCGGTATCACACAGCCGCCGCCCGAGCCACGATCCGAGGTGGAAGAGAAGAGCCAGTATTCTCAGCCTGGTCACCATCCATTCAGACAAGTCTACTCTCGCACATACGCCATCCTAGAAAACCAGCTCGACGAGTCTGAAAGGGGAGGTGAGTGTCCCCCCCACCCAATAGCTGGCTTGTCGTGGTAGCTCCACTATTTTTTGTTTGATATGACAGCGCGTCACCATGGCGACGGTAGATTTCCAGGGATTACCAGTATGATTGTGGGCGTGTTTTAGGTGAGCAGCCGGCAGCGATAACCGATGTGCAGTACGAGGACAGACCCGACTACATTAGGACGGAGGATCAGACTATCCAGAAAGCTTACGGACAGAGATAGACTAACCACAGGCAGACTGAACACTCACCTCACGCCAGGAAAGACAATGGCAGTAGACTATGAACCCTAGTCCCACACGACTGTGGGAGAGCATGCGTTTTGTACGATGACTTTTTTGCTAATGTGCATAGTTCGTAAGCGGAACGGAAGAATCTCTAATTTTGCAAAGAAAGTTCGTAGTAACTATTTATAATTATGCAGTAATTGGATTTTGAAATATAGATGATAAAAAGACCATCTCCCTCCGACTGAGAGACCGAGAGACCGGCTGATGATCATGACTAGCGTTAGTCGTAGTAAGTGAGCATGTGGACGAGCACCTTGAGTGACGGTAAGTTATGCATGTAAGTACCGTAAGTGACCTCAGGTAGGTAAGGTGTAAGTTCATCACTCAGATTTGGAGTTGGTAAAGGACGGCAGAGGCCACTCAAACTCGTACGGCACGGCGCCGTCGCAGTCCGACTCAAAGTACGAGAAGAGCGGAAACCAGACTCTCACCCTCCTCTCATCGTAGCGCAGTCGGTTGTGATTGTCAGCCAGAGTGTGGTAGTACAGGAACAACCTAAAGTGGCAACAAAATGCTTATCTGACCTTTTGAATGTGGAGAAGGAAGGAGAAAGAGTTGAGTGATTGAGAGGAAGTGTAAAGGTCTTAGTTTGTTACTAATTCTGCGCACAAACAACTTTATTATTGGCTGCATATTCGTTTCATTCTCAAGGCTGATGCTGATTAGAGAGGCAACGGTAGGCGAGGCTGGGTGAAGCGGAACACCCACCTGGTAGTTAGATAGAAGGCTATAAACACATCGATGGAGTAGTGCTCGTGGCCGGCCATTACAAAGAAAATACCAAACAGATTCAGGACCCAGCCCAGAGTCCTCACCACCGGGTAATCCTTGTGGCTATCTGGAACATAGAGAGGATAACCTGATATAGCATAAACAACAAAATCTAACAGAATAATCAAACATAACAAGACAATAAAATATAAACATGAAATACAAGGCGGATAGTTCCAGTCAAATATTATGCTGAGATCAAAAGCTCCAATGATTTTGACAATGGGCGCAAAATGATTAGTCTAGGACTACAGGAGATGACAACTCCTAAAAGCTAAAAGCACAGAATATCCAAATTCCGCCAATCATTCTTACAATGTATGCTTTCCCCTCCAGGCTCCCTACCTCCCGTCTTCCCTGCCTCCCTCTTTCTCTCCCTACCTCCCCCGCTTCCCTCTTCCCTCTCCCTCCATCCTTCCATGCCTCCCCTGCCTATCTCTCCCTGCCTCCCCCTCCCTCTCCTCCCCTTCTCTCTATCTCAACACACTTCATTTGAACACTTAAAAATAACCCTTAGTTCTGCTGTGTTTCGCTACCAATGAGAAGCGGGACAAACTTCTTCAAAGATCTGACAGCAACTGATCAGTGATGAAAAAACTGTGTGACAGGTCTAGGTGCAACAGTGGCAGTAGTGTGGTCACTAGTGTGACCATCACAGCTGTCCATATACAGCTACAATCAATGCAACCATCAAAACATTGCTTCTCTTAACAAATTCCTGTTTTTGATTGAGTTATTAATTTCATGAGTGGAGTGGGGGGGAGAGGAGTGGGGGGGAATAAAGAAGTAAAAAGAATAAATGTAAACAGAAA
>ERZ1740065.2365-NODE-2365-length-11705-cov-4.158026_pt1 | contig 11705 bp, 11 predicted proteins | sample MGYA00581738_ERZ1740065 | MGnify/ENA primary metagenome ERZ1740065 (study PRJEB43018, sample SAMN04849749) | marine metagenome | isolation source: floating plastic debris | place: Pacific Ocean | collected 2008-09-01 | study: EMG produced TPA metagenomics... | reverse complement strand
TTTAATGGCATTGCCCGTCAAATTCAGAATGACTTGAAGCAGCCGTTGGTAGTCACCATACAGCAAAATTTCATCATGGGTTTCCGGCACCTCCACTTCGAAATACAGCCCCTTCTCTTGAATTTGCGCCTGAATCAAATTTTTGTTGGTGGTCAGCAGCCTCAGCAGTTTCACGGGCTCTTTGTTCACCTCCAGGCGATCCGCTTCAATTTTCGCCACATCCAAAATATCGTTCAGGATAATTAACAGGTGCATTGCCGACTCATTAGCCGACGTCAGAAACTCCTCCGCATCCTCGACTTGAACCACCATGCCGTCGAGCACTAGCTGGAGGGAACACAGGATGCCGTTTAGGGGAGTGCGGATTTCGTGGGAGGTGTTAGCGAGGAATTCACTTTTTAACCGCGACACTTCCTCCGCCTGTTGCCGTGCGTCCTCCAGTTCCTGCTGCTTTTTCAGCAAACTCAGGTTTTTCTCCCACAGCTCGTTGGTGAGGGTTTGGCTTTCGGTGAAAAGTTTGGCGTGGGCGATCGCCGTTCCCACCTGGTCGGACAGTTCCCGCAACAGCTCCATCTCAGCCCCGGTCCACTGGCGTACGCGATCGCATTGATACAGGGTAATAAACCCGTTCACCACGTCTCGGTATCGCGTGGCCACCACCACCAGGGACTGATTGCCATATTGATTAGGAGGAGCCTGGGCGATCGCCACCGGGTCGCCACTTTCCATGGTCTGAATAAACCCGTGCCGATCCGTCACCAATGAGGTCTCCCCACGCATGGACACAAACTCGCTGCCCACATACTCCGCCGTCACCTCAATGGTGACCTCGCCCTCTTCAATGCCTCCCTCCGCTCCCGTTTGGGGGGACCACACCACACAGCGACTAACGCTGAGGGCCTGTCCCAGCCCCTCCACCGTTTGCTGCCAAATATTTTTAAGATCTAAAGTGCGGCGAATTTGCCGAGAAATTTTCGTCAGCAGAATTTGATATAGCGCTGAGCTTAGGTGCAGCGTCCGGCGAATACTGCGGGCTATGCGGCTGAGTAAACGCTGAGGGGCTTGCAGCCCGGGCGGGGATAAAATCGGGCGATCCGCATGCTGCAGCATGGCCACCTGCCCCGCTGACGGTTCCGTCTGTATCGATCGCCCCATCACCAAAACCTGGCGGGCATGGCTTTCCGCCGTTAACACCGGGCTCATAATTAGCTCAAAAGTTTGGACGTTAGGAGAAGAATTCAGCGGCTCCTTAGACCCGCCACTAGGGGAGGGCTGTCCCTGAAATTTCTTTTGAAACTGGATTACACAGTCAAAGCGCTTGGGGACACCGTGTGTCAATACCTGCTGGAGCTGATCCAAATACTCGGCGATCGCCACCGGAGTAAACGCACAGTCCCCCAATGCACAGCCGCACAAATCCAGGGCACTTAGCCCATGGTGATCCGCCTCGCGCCAATAAAAATCCCAGTACTGCCCCGACGCATCCTGCACAAACGCCAACTCCGCCCCAAAACTAGCCAACGCCGTCGTTCCCATATAAAGCGCTGGATCTTGCCCGATTTTGTCCCCAGGCATAACGCGACTGCCCTGTCCATGGTGACTATTCTGGTCACTGGCACTGCCTGCCACAAACGCATCATTCATAGTGCCGCTCTCAAATGCTCTGCCATCAGCCACTTTGTTGCCCGTGTCTCCGTGGGCAAAATTGGAATTTACGGAGGTCCCTTGGGGCTTATCCATTGCCTCTGTGGGGTTCTTGGGACCAGAAAACGGTGAAGGGAGAGCCATAGGAGCTAGGGGAAAATGAAGACACCAGCCGGAATTACCGAAAAACGTTCAACGCTAATAAAGCCAAATTAGTGCGAATAGTTAGAAGTAAATGCGTCCCAGGGAATGAAAAATGCGGCGGTTGTGAAGCACACTCTATCGGAATACATTCTTCAATTATATTCTCAACGATCATGGGATCTTTATGTGCCATTCTTAACTTAATCGTTCCACTCGCCCCGAGGGGGAACCGTAGGGTTGCGAGGTAAAAGGCGGCTTAGGTCGTCTTCGCGATCGCGATCGCCCTGGAGCCACTGACGAATCGCCGCTTCAATGACCCGACTGGGGTTGTCCGTGAGATGCTCAATGCGATCTAACAAATCTGGATCAATTTGAATTGATAAATCGACCTTCTTGCGACCGGACCGTGGAGAAAGATTGTTATCCATAAAATTGTCGGGCGAAGTGTAACCCTGATATAGCAGTGGAAACGATTGGGTAGTGATGCAATGTGATGGTCACTCAATTTCGAAAAGCTTGAATCTTCTGTAGATTAAGGCTCAGCCTACATTACGTTGCATCACTACCAACGATTGGAACGATGTCAACAAAATTGTCAGTGTTTACGGGCAAATTCATTGACCGATGATTTGACGTAGATAAGCCGTGAGCCTACGCGGCGCTACAACCCCAGAAGGAAAACCAGGTGGTGTGTGCCCGCCGCGTCCTACCTTTATGACCAGTGACAGTACTTTGCTCGCCTACGTCAAATTTTAAAATCCTTCAAATTATATTTGGCATCCATCTAAATAAATTTTGAATTTGAACCCAAAATGACGTGCCTAGAGTTCACGTAGGCTTAAAAAAACGTAGGCTTAAAAAACGGAGGGCGTCTTAGGGCAAACTCCTAAGCACCGACGACCGAAGGCGCGACTGCCGCTCATTTTGGCGCGGGTTAACCCCAAGACCGCTAATAGCATTACACTGCAAAGTACGGCTAAGTTAATTCAATTAACTTATTGACCTGGCTAAGACACCCAGCGCTATATTGCCCCATTCATGACCGACGCACCTGTTTCAAAAATTCGCAATTTTTCTATTGTCGCCCACATTGACCATGGAAAGTCTACCCTTGCGGACCGCTTGCTCCAGGATACCGGCACCGTAGAAGACCGGAAAATGAAGGAGCAGTTCCTGGACAATATGGATCTGGAGCGGGAGCGGGGCATCACCATCAAGCTCCAGGCTGCCCGTATGAACTATGTGTCGGAAGATGGCGGCACCTACGTGCTTAACCTGATTGATACGCCGGGGCACGTGGATTTTTCCTATGAAGTGTCTCGCAGTTTGGCTGCCTGCGAAGGGGCGCTGCTGGTGGTAGACGCGTCCCAGGGGGTGGAGGCTCATACCCTGGCCAATGTGTATTTGGCGCTGGAAAATGATTTGGAAATTATTCCGGTGCTAAACAAGATCGACCTGCCGGGGGCGGAGCCGGAGCGGGTGATCCAGGAAATTGAAGAGGTGATTGGGCTGGATTGTTCCAATGCGATTATGGCGTCGGCGAAGACGGGCATTGGGATTCCGGAAATTTTAGAGGCGATCGTGCAGCAGGTGCCGCCGCCGGAGGACACGGTGGAAGAGCCGTTGCGGGCACTGATTTTTGATAGCTACTACGACAGCTATCGGGGCGTGATTGTGTATTTTCGGGTGATGGATGGCACCTTGAAGAAGGGCGATCGCGTCAAACTGATGGCATCGAAACAAGAGTACGACGTGGACGAGCTGGGGGTGTTGGCTCCCACGGAAAAGCCGGTGGATCAGCTTCACGCGGGCGAGGTGGGCTATTTTTCCGCGTCCATTAAAAGTGTGGAAGATGCGCGAGTGGGCGACACGATTACCCTGTCTAGAAAATCTGCGGCGGATCCTTTGCCGGGCTATACCGAAGCGAAGCCCATGGTGTTTTGTGGGTTGTGTCCCACCGGTGCCTGGGGCTGCTCCATATGGAAATTGTGCAGGAGCGGTTGGAGCGGGAATATAACCTGGATTTAATTGCCACGGCTCCGTCGGTGGTGTATCGGGTGACTACCGTTGACGGGGACGTGAGCTACATTGACAACCCCAGCGCGTTGCCAGATCCCCAGTATCGGGAAAAAATTGAAGAGCCCTACGTGCAGGTGGATATGATTACGCCGGAGGAATTTGTGGGGACGTTGATGGAGTTGGGGCAAAGTCGACGCGGTATTTTTAAGGATATGCGGTATCTCACTAAGGGGCGCACTACCCTGGTGTATGAGATTCCCCTGGCGGAGGTGGTGATGGACTTTTTTGACCAGCTCAAGTCGCGATCGCGGGGCTATGCCAGCATGGAATACCAGTTCCTGGATTACCGTCCCGATAAGCTGGTGCGCCTGGATGTGATGATCAATGCGGATCGGGTGGATTCGTTGGCGGCGATCGTGCATCAGGATAAGGCGTATCACGTGGGTCGGGGCCTGGTGACGAAGCTGAAAGAGCTGATTCCGCGCCACCAGTTTAAGATTCCGATTCAGGCGGGGATTGGTTCGCGCATTGTGGCGAGTGCCCAAATTCCGGCGTTGCGCAAGGACGTGTTGGCAAAATGTTATGGCGGCGATATTTCCCGGAAGAAAAAGCTGCTGAAAAAGCAGGCGAAGGGTAAGAAGCGCATGAAATCCATTGGCACTGTGGATGTGCCCCAGTCGGCGTTTATGGCGGTGTTGCAGCTTAAGCCTGAAGGGTAAAGTGGTTAGAGATTAGGAGACACCAAGCCCATGGGCGATCGCCGACCCCCCCGTGACCGTTATCGCGATGATTACCGTGAGGATTATCGCGATGATTATGGCGACAATTACCGTGAGGATTATCACGATGATTACCGTGATTCCTATGGTGATTCTCCTCCGATCCGCGGCGGTTACGAACGCCCCAATAACGAGCTGAGCTATATTCCGCGATCGCCCGTATGGCGGCGAGGGGTGGCCACGGCGATCGCTGCCATCGGCTGTTGGAGTTTGGGAGCCATGCTCGGTCGCGCGGCGCTCGGGGTGCTATTTATCGTGCTGTGGTGGCTGTTGCGGGTGGCAATGGTGGCTAACAATCGTGGGCAAAGTTTGGGGCGGCTGGCCATGGATATTAAGGTCATCGAAGGGCAAGATTTTAACTATTACGACGCGGAACAGGGACGATACGGGTGGCGATCGCCTCGGGTTCCCACCCTGCTGGAGCTAACCAAACGTGAGGCGATTCTCGGTGGAGAATTACTGCTGGGGTTTATTTCCCTGGACCTGATCGCTCGCATCAACCCGGCCGCTTTATTAACGGCGTCGCCCCTGGTTGCCGATTATGTGGTGGCGTACCTGGATGAGGATCGTCGCCAAGCCCTGCACGATCGCGTTATTGACAGCATTGTGGTGCAGACTCGCCGGGGATTTTCCCTACATATAAAAGGTCGGCGGTGGTTTGCCCAACTTCTCGATCAATCGGAACGTTTTATGAGAAAATGAGCCCCTGCGCAAAATTTTGCCCTTAAGAAAAGTTCTTACTAGGGTGAAGTTGCGCCGATTTTTCTTACTGGTTTTCCGCGTTCTGGAATCCGTCCAAAGCGTCGCCCAAAAGAAATCCCAGTTAAATTCCAATCGCTGTATCACCCCAGGTTTAGGGTGCCAATTTTGGTGTCGCCTTCGGTGGTCCCTGTGATTCGCAGTTGTCCATAGCAGCAAAAAAGGAGTGCCAACCGTGGCTAAAAGTAAAGATGTTCGCATCGTGATTACCCTGGAATGCACCGAGTGCCGAACCAATACCAATAAGCGTTCCCCTGGCGTGTCTCGCTACACCACCCAGAAAAACCGCCGTAACACCACCGGTCGCATGGAGCTAAAGAAATTTTGCTCCCATTGCAATCGCCACACAGACCACAAAGAAACCAAGTAGTCGTAGCTGGAAAAGGCATCGCGATCGCTCGTCTCTGCACGGCACACTTTGCTCGTCTCAATCCGCACGGCAAAATACATACCGCCCAGTTGTTTTTAGTTTTTCAAATTTAAGTTCTTAAGCCCATGGCCTATTATCGTCGCCGCGTATCACCCCTTAAGCCCGATGAGCCCATTGACTACAAAGATGTGGATCTGCTTCGCCGCTTCATCACCGAGCGCGGCAAGATTTTACCCCGTCGCGTAACCGGTTTAACCGCTAAGCAACAGCGCCGCCTAACCATGGCTGTAAAGCGTGCCCGTTTGCTGGCCCTGTTGCCCTTCATTAATCAAGAAGCGTAATTAATCAGGAAGCGTCAATACTTCAGTTACCTAGGGCGTGTCATCAATTAAACTCCAGAAGCCTTACGCAGTGGGAAGTACGCCCCCTGAAACACAAAAAATGCTGGGGGCTAAAGCCCTTACCGCGCGTGGGTATGAAATTTAATTGATGACAGCCCCTAAGCGCAAGGGAAATGGCACGGAGAGTTAAGGACCAACTTTCTGTGCCATTTATTTTGGTAACTTTAAGCTGAAACATTGCAACAAGACACGGAGACCGGAGCCAAAGGGGCGTTATGGAAAAGGGAAATCTGGTTGAGTTTCGCCTTGAGGATACCTATGTGCTGGCGATCGCCGACCGCCCCGAGGGCAAAAAATACTGGATTGTCATCGACGAAACGGAAAAAGCTCACACCATTCGCCCCAAGGATGTGACCTACGCCATTACCGACCAGCCCTATACCGCTGCCAAAGTGAAGGCGTTCAAAGGGGAGCTGGAGGATTTTCTTGATCCTGAGAACCTGGAGGTGGCCTGGGAGCTGCTGGTGGATGATGGGGGGTCCACAACGCCCAAAAAGCTGGCGGAGGTGCTGTTTTCTGACGACGGTACGGTGCCTTGCTATGCGGCCCACACCTTGCTAAGTACCGATAAATTATTTTTTAAGCAGAAGGGCGATCGCTACGAACCCCGCCCCCGGAACCAGGTGGCCGAAATGCGCCATCAACAGGAAATGGCGGAGCAGCGAGCCCGTGAACAGGAAGGTTTTTTACAGGTGATCGCCCAGGTGAGAGCCCAAGAAATTAGCGCAGAGGACGCTTTCGCAGACCCCGCTTACCGCAGCCGTATTGAATTAATCGAGCGGTTTGTGGTGCAAGGGGACGACATGAAAAACCGGGGGGCTGCGCTAGACTTGCTGATTTCCTGGTGCAGCTAGGGGTTTGGAGTGTCCATGAAAATCTACACGCCCGTCGCGCCAAATTGCCGAGTCGCTTTTCCGCCAAGGTCCTCGATGTGGTGCACCCCCTTGCCAAAAATCCTCCCCCCGATCCCGACGGGGAAAATCGCTTAGATCTAACCCATCTGAAGCTGTACACCATCGACGACGAAAGCACCCGAGAAATTGATGATGGGCTCAGCATTGAAATTTTGGAGGACGGGCGCGAAAAAATTTGGGTTCACATTGCCGATCCCACCCGTTGGCTTACCCTCGGCGACACCCTGGATCTGGAAGCCCGCCGCCGAGTAACGACGGTCTATCTCCCCACCGGCTCTATTCCCATGTTCCCCTTTGAGCTGGCCTCTGGACCCATGAGTTTGGTGCAGGGGCAGCAGTGCTGTGCCCTCAGCGTTGGCAGTGTGCTGGATGACGACGGGGCGGTGGACTCCTACGAAATTCACCCCAGCACTGTAAAGCCCACCTATCGCCTCACCTACGACGATGTGGATGAAATGCTCCAGCTGGGGATCACCGCTGAATCAGAATTACAAAGTTTGGGCAAATGGTCCAAGCTGCGGGAACAGTGGCGGCGTACCCAAGGGGCGATCGTGATCGATATGCCCGAATCGTCCATCAAGGTGAAGGACGATGACGTGAGCGTGGAGCTGCTGGAGGATTCCAACTCGCGGTATCTGGTGGCGGAAATGATGATTCTCACCGGGGAAGTGGCCGCCCGCTACGGTCAAAGCCATCAAATTCCCCTGCCGTTCCGGGCCCAGCCCCAGCCCGAATTGCCGCCGGAAGAAGAGCTGCTGCTGCTGCCGCCGGGGCCTGTTCGCGCCTGTGCCCTGCGGCGGTGTATGCCCCGCAGCGAAACCACCATTAGTCCCGGTCGCCACGCCAGCCTCGCCCTAGATTTCTACACCCAAGCCACCTCCCCCATCCGCCGCTACAACGACCTGATCACCCATTTCCAAATCAAGGCTCACCTGCGGGGGGACGAGCTGCCCTTTTCTCGCGAAGCCATGCAAGAGCTGTTGCAAATGACCGGGACCACCGCCTACGAATCGGTGCTGGTGGAGCGCCAAACCAATCGCTACTGGGCGCTGGAATATTTACGCCGCCACTCGGATGAAGTTTGGACGGCGCTCATGCTGCGCTGGATTCGCGAGGATGAGGGCTTTGGCAGCATTTTAATTGAAGACTTGGGGTTGGAATTAACCATGCGCTTTAAGCGGGACGTGGAGTTGGGCGATCGCCTCAATCTACAGGTCGCCTATGCCGATCCCCGTCAGGATGCCATTCAGTTTCAGGAAGTAACCCCAGAAACAGCAACGATCACTTAGGAAGCACCGGGTGAGCCATCATAACGACTAGAAGTCAATAACGACTAGAAGAAAGGCAAGAAGCTTCCCTAAGTACCCCACAGCTTGGCGCGCTCAGGGAAAGGGTGATCGCACCAATAAAACATTAGGAGCTGTCATCAATTAAATCTCAAATTCAATAGCTGCAAGGGTTTCAGCCCCTAGTATTTTTTATTTGAAAGGGCGTGTACTTCCCACTGCACAAGGCTTCTGAAGTTTAATTGATGACACGCCCTAGGGGCTGAATTCAAAAGGGCTGCGTTTAGCTACGTTAGGGGCGATGGGTTAGTTCAACAAAAAGGACATAATGGGCTACTTTGTGCAAAAAGCCAATGAAATACTGCAATTAAGGCTGTTTGATAATCCTTTGGGTAGTTATTTCATAGTATTAATCAGCCTTATTAGCGGATTAATACTAATAAGCTTGTTCCACCGATTTGGTCTCAGGAAGATTCGGCGCTTCACCAGAGATAGCCAGTTTCAAGGGGATGATGTTTTTGTCAAAGTGCTGGACTTAACGGTGTTGCCCGTTTTGTACTTTGGCATTATCTATGCAAGTTTCCAAAGCTTAAAACTGAATCCAACCTTGGCGACAGCCCTTGATGCTTCTGGCGCTATTGTGGTGGCTATTTGCTGTATTTTAGGCGTCCAGCAATTAATTGAATATAGCCTTGGATTTTACTATGCTCCTAATCGCTATGCTCCTGAAAAACGCGAAAGAAATAAGGCAAAGGTTAACCTTATTTCACCCGCAATTCGAGTGGTTTTATGGGCTGTTGGTATTGTCTTTTTACTGCAAAACTTAGGTTACGATTTGTCGGCCGTTGTGGCCAGTTTGGGGATCGGGGGGATTGCGATCGCCCTAGCCTCCCAGGGACTATTGCAAGATTTATTTAGCTACTTCGCCATTGTTTTGGATGTGCCCTTTTCTATTGGCGATTTTATTGTGGTCGACGACTATGCTGGAACTGTAAAACATATTGGCATTAAAACCACCCGCCTAGAAAGTATTTCCGGGGAACAATTAGTGTTTCCCAACCAATATTTAACCAGTGCTAAAATCCAGAATTTTCAGGAAATGAAGCGGCGGCAAGTGGTTTTTTCTTTGGGGGTTATTTACGATACAACGCGGGAAAAGCTGATAGAAATCCCTCGCGTCATTCAAGAGATAATCGAAGCAATTGAAAACACTGAATTTGTGCGATCGCACTTCGCCTCTTACGGTGCGTCGAGTCTGGATTTTGAAACGGTTTACTACGTATTAGACAGCGACTACCTTATTTATATGAACATCCAACAGCAAATTAACTTTGCCATTTGGGATGCTTTTAAATCACGCAATATTGAGTTTGCTTACCCGTCCCAAACCATTTATTTAGACCCGCCCGTCAACGGAAACCGCCAGGGTCCATCCCCCCAACAACTGTCGCCCAATGCCCACGATCCTCGTAAGCCCAAACCCCACCTTACGGAATCAAACTAGGGGGGGCGCCGGTGGAATCAACGCCATTAATTTCGTTGATCAGCGATCGCACCTGAGCATCATTAAAAAACGTTTTCGCATCTTCAATTAACATTTTGCCCCACAGATTCAGCACCAAATGCTCCACCGTGGAATAGGGCGGCTCCCGATTAATCGCCGTTCGCCCCTCCGCAATACTATTTCGACATACCGCCGACGAACGATTTTGCACTTCAGCACAATCGTACCGGCGATAATTGGCAACGGCGATCGCCAACTGGGGCTCCGCAGCCGTCTCATTAAAGGTTCGCGCCTGCTTCCACTGGGCGATCGCCTGAGACACATCACCCTGTTCGTAGCGCACCAAGCCAATATTGTTGACCGCCGGCCAAAACTCCGCGTCCTGCGCCAAAATTTGCTCGTACTGTTCCAACGCATTGGTCAACTTCCCGGTCATCCAATAAGCATTGCCCAGATCAAAACGCCCGGTCAGCTCATCCGGCTCCTCTTTCAACCCTTCCTCCAACGTGGCGATCGCCAACTCATAGCGCCGCTGCTGACCATAGGCCGAGCCCAGAGCAAACAACACCACCGTATTTGCCTCTTCCCCCTCGCCCGCCGCCTTGGCCCGCTCCAACACTTCTACCGCCTGACCCAGCTCCCCCTGCTGCAACAGCAACCCTCCCAACAACCGCATCAACCGCACATCATCTGGCAATAGCTGCGCCGCAATCTTCGCCCGAGGCAAGGCCAACTCATATCGCCCGAGCTGGGCCAACTGTCCCGCCTCCTCAAACAGCGACAGCCCATCTTGCTGCACCGATGGGGGATTCAAATTTGGCGTGTAAGGACGCACCGCTTGGGCAAGCGATCGCCCCGGCATCACCCCAACGCCAGCCGCAGCCAACGCCGCAGCAAGCCCAATCGCCACCTTTCCCGAAGAAAACACGCTTAAAACTGGAAGAAATCTAGGCATTAAAACCCTAAATCAATACTTAAAAAACTAGTGCAGAAAACAACGATGAAAACGTTAGAAGAATGACCTTAACTCGCCGAAACTAAAGCCCTACCTTTTAAAGCCTTATTCTTGACATTTATTATTTTCATTATTTGCAGAACAACTGACAACAAAGGCAAAAACTACGGCAAAAGCTGCCTCACCGTATCAATTAATTCATCAGGCTGAAACGGCTTGGCAATATACGCATCCGCCCCCTGTTTCATCCCCCAATAGCGGTCAAATTCCTCAGCCTTGCTTGTACAAAGCACCACCGGAATATGCTTCCGAGCCGCATCGGACTTAAGCCACCGACAAAACTCGTAGCCGTTCATATTCGGCATCACAATATCTGTAATCACCAAATCTGGCTGCACCGATGCAAACTGATCCTGTGCTTCGCGACCATCCTGAGCCACCGCCACCGCCATACCGTGCTGCTGTAGCAATGCCGCAATCATCTTGCGCATAGTTGGGCTGTCATCGACCACTAACACCTTACTCACCGCATCCTCCTCTTTTCAAGGCGACAGCACCCACTAAACGTAACTCCATAATGCCTTTAACCCCCAACAATATGCACCACCACATCACGAGATTGTCCCCGCTGACGATGTTCCCATAAATAGACCCCTTGCCAAGTCCCCAACGCAAGCCGTCCTTGATTAATCGGAATTTGCTCCGAAGTCTGGGTCAAAGCAGTACGAATATGGGCAGGCATATCATCTGGGCCTTCCATACTATGACGATAACCGTCACCCTCAGGCACCAATCTTCCCAAAAAAGTCTCCAGACTAAGTAGATGCCAACTTAGCAGAAGCGTTTTCGCAGTATCTGAAAGGTGAGGTCGCTGATCGCACCGTCGAAGATTACCTGATTCTGGTGCAGGCTTGATGGAAGTGGGCAGGG
>ERZ1740065.2363-NODE-2363-length-11712-cov-10.191130_pt1 | contig 11712 bp, 10 predicted proteins | sample MGYA00581738_ERZ1740065 | MGnify/ENA primary metagenome ERZ1740065 (study PRJEB43018, sample SAMN04849749) | marine metagenome | isolation source: floating plastic debris | place: Pacific Ocean | collected 2008-09-01 | study: EMG produced TPA metagenomics... | reverse complement strand
CCCAGGCGCAGCGGCCAGCCACAGCGTTGGCAAAAGCGATGGTCGCTGGGATTTTTAGGCTGAGCGCAGTCGGGATTTAAACAATGGCTCATCGGAACCGCAGTCGTACGACGACCGGCAAATGGTCAGATGCCTGGGTGGCAGCGGTGAGCACCTGCACATCCAGCACTTCTAAACTATCGGGAGTGTAAAAAACGTAGTCGAGCTTGTATTGCGGTTCGTCAGAGGGAAAGGTCAGCTGCTCAGGCTGCGCCAGCTGATCGGTCGTAACGGCAGCGGCTAGCGCAGATGAGTCTAGCACCGTGGCAATTGATCGCGGCTCGCCCTCTTCAGCTCGATTCACGGCACTATTAAAGTCACCGAGTAGCAAAACCGGCTGCTGTTGCCCATAGGTTTCTGCCAGCTGCAGCACAAACTCAGTTTGCTGCTGCCGCGTGGGAGCGTCAAAGGCTTCGAGGTGCAGGTTGATGACCACCAGTGATCGCTCGCCGATTTGCACAGTTGCCACCTGAGCCAGCCGATCCAAATACAGAGCGTTGTAATAAAATGGATTACCCGGGACGCGATCGAGCACAATCCGCTCATGGGCAGTAATCGGCAGCTGACTTAAGATGGCCTGCCCTGACAAAATTTCACCAAAATGGGCGGTTGGCGGCCAATAGGGAAAGGGCACATACCGCTGATCCCAATTAACGGCGATCGCCCGTTCAGGATAGGCCAGGGCCTTTGCTAGCGCCTCGACCTGATTGACGCGAAAAGAGCGCCGCGAATCCAAATCAATTTCCTGTAGGGCCAAGATGTCAGGGTTAACGGTCTGCAGCGCCGCGATCGCGATCTCTAGATTTTGGCGATACAGCATCTCGTCGCGGGCGACGGCTTGGTTGTTGGTCAACCCAGACAGATAACCGATGTTGTAAGCCACTACGGTGAATTCATCGGCTGCAGCCTTTGCAGTCAAGCCCTCAGTTGTTTCGAGCTGGGCCAACTCCGATTCCGTGAGCCGTCCCGAACTGGCCCATAGAAAGAACCCGCCAACGGCGACCAGCCCACCACCGAGCACCGCTAAAAGACCCGTCATTGCAATTGTTAAAGGCTTTGAGAATGTCGTCACAATGTCCTTGCATGGAATAACTTGGCCACTCACAATAAGGAGCAGTCAGCCGGTTGTTGTGCTGGCAGTTCGCTGGCGACACCGAGTCAAGGTAATAATCCCCATTCTCAATGATTGGACTGCCGATGCCATCTTGGCAACGCAGTGAGCCAGGGGCAAGGGGGCCGGATTTGGCGTCTGGTTTCAGAGACTCGGTATGATCCCCTCTGCCATCGCGACGGTCTCGCTCGCAGTCTTATTCTGCTCAGACAAGGGACTGCGAGCGCGTGGCGCTATTCTGACATCTTATTGTGTACGTCACTTTATGCTGATCAAGAACCTTATCTTTTACGGGCTACTGATATTCGTCCCGATTTCGATCGCCGCTGAATATTTGGGTTGGGGTGAACTGGTTGTGTTTATCACCGCTGGCTTAGCCATCATTCCCCTGGCAGGCTGGATGGGGCAGGCCACGGAAGAAATTGCGGTGGTGCTCGGCCCCTCTTGGGGCGGCTTGCTAAACGCCACCTTTGGCAATGCCACTGAATTGATTATTGCCCTCATTGCCCTCAACGAAGGTCTGGTGAGTGTGGTGAAATCGAGCATTGTCGGGTCGATTATCAGCAATCTGCTGCTGGTATTAGGGTTCTCGATGCTGCTGGGCGGCATCAAGTATAAAGAGCAAAACTTTCAGCCCGTGATGGCCCGGGTCAATGCTTCGGCGATGAATTTGGCCGTGATTGCCATTTTGCTCCCGACTGCCGTTAGCTTTGCTCCGGATGTCGCGGTGGCTGAAGCCCCTTTGCAACACCTGTCAGATGCGGTGGCGATCGTGCTGATCGGCGTTTATGGCCTGACGCTGCTGTTTTCGATGAAAACGCATACCTACCTCTACGACGTCGGCACCGCTGATTTTGCCGACAGCGATGAGGCGATCGTGATCGCCACCGCTCCGAACGACAGTCCAGCAGCGGCTGAGAACGAGGAAGCTGAGGCAATCGAAGCGGCTCACAGACCTAACTTAAAACTGTGGATAGTCGTGTTGGTGAGCGCCACACTCATCGTCGCGGCTGAATCAGAACTGCTGGTGAATGCCCTGGAACCCGCCACTGAACAGCTGGGACTGTCGCCACTCTTTACCGGGGTGATTTTGCTCCCCATCATTGGCAACGCCGCTGAACATGCGACGGCCGTCACCGTCGCCATGAAAAACAAAATGGAGCTTTCTGTCTCGGTGGCGGTGGGCTCAAGTCTGCAAATCGCCCTATTTGTCGCGCCGATTTTGGTGCTGGCAGGCTGGTTGCTAGATAAACCGATGGATCTCAACTTTGATGAACTCGAACTCGTCGCCGTCGCCGTCGCCGTGCTGATTACCAACTCGATCAGCTCTGACGGTCGTTCCAACTGGCTCGAAGGCACCTTGCTCCTGGCGACCTACGCCATTTTGGGCCTAGCATTTTACTTCCGTCCCGTGCTGGGATGAGGGAGCGATCGCCGTCCACTCCACTTCCCCCACTTCCCATACCTGAAGAATTTGCCCTTCCCGCAGGACACCCTGAACGCTACGCTCCACTCCCTACTCTCTACTCCCCATCCGTCCCCCCATGTCTCCCCTATCAATCACCGTCAAACTCTTCGCCGCCTACCAAGAAGCTTACGGCGTGCCTGAGCTGACCCTGCAACTGCCCGAGGGCACGACGGTTGCCGCTGTACGCGATCGCCTCTTGGCCGAACATCCAGAATTGGAGCGCTGGCGCGATGTCACCCGCTTTGGCGTCAACTTGCAGTTTGTCGAAGCAGACACACCCTTGCGATCGGGTGACGAAGTGGTGTTGATTCCTCCTGTCAGCGGTGGCTAAGACTGCCCTTTGCGGGCACGACAAATTCCGGCGATAAAGCTAGGGAGTAGAGGGTCACAGGTAGAGGGAGAACAGATACAGGCCTATTGGCGGAGAATAGGATGACTCAGATCTCCTATGGCCAAGGGTTTCAGTCGTGTTTAAGAGCATTGCCATTTTGAGGATGACACTGATCCGACGCGGATTCGTAAGAAGCCTTAATGTTCTGGACGCTGCTATTTTTGCATAGTACGATTGTCCTACAAGACGTTACCGGAGGGGAACCTCATGGCTGTTAAGGATCAAACAGGCAACTTTTGCTGGTGGAGTTTGATGACCAAAGATGTTGAGAAGGCCACGGCTTTTTATCAGCAGCTCTTTGGCTGGAAGCTAGAGAAGATGGATATTCCTGGACAGGGACCATCAGATTTTTATGCGACAGAAAGCGGCGGCTTTGCCAATCCGGTTCCTTTGGAGGCGGATTTTCCCGGCCCTAGTCACTGGATGACCTATGTGGTTGTAGAAGATGTTGATAAAGCTTGCGATCGCGCTAAGGAATTAGGAGGCAGCGTCTGCGTCCCGGCGTTTGACATTCCCTCGATCGGTCGCACGGCGGTCATCGGTGACCCTGCCGGAGCAACCTTTCACCTATTCACACCGGCCCAAGACGAGGAAGCCATGAATATGATTGGCAACGGCCCCGGTGAAATTTGTTGGATGGAGCTGATGGTCGATGATCCCGCTGCTCTGCTGCCGTTCTATTCGGAGCTTTTGGGCTGGCAGTTTGCCGCCCCCATGGCGATGAACGGCACGGAATATACCAGTTTCGAGAGCCATGGTGTGCAGGTCGGCGGTCTACTCAAACGTCCCCCCGATGTGCCTCAGATGCCGCCCCATTGGCTGACCTATTTTGCTGTGCCGTCAGCGGGGGAGTGGGCCGATAAGGCTGAGACTCTTGGAGGCAAAATTGTGGTGCCTAAAACACCGATTCCAGAAACGGGATTCTTTGCCATGATTGAAGACCCCACGGGAGCCCATTCATATCTCTTTGAGATGACAAATCCGTAAAGGCTTTGGGCTCACATCACGGCCCAAGATAGAAAACTTGTTGTCCGGGTTGGGCGTTGCCCAACCCGGACGGACAGGATATTTTTTGCACAACACCCTTAACTAGCAATGGCTTTGGTCAAGGTCTCCACTTCCAGACGATGACCGATGAAGACCAGACGGGTGGCTCGTGGTTCAGTGGGTCGCCAGGGGCGATCGTAAAATTTGTCGAACCGCTGCCCCACCCCCTGCAGCACTAGCCGCATCGCTTTGTTCGGCACCGCCACAAAGCCCTTAATGCGATAGATAGTCTCTGCTTGCACCAGTGCTTGTAGGCGATCGATTAACAGTTCCGGCGCAAACTCTTGAGACAGTTCTAGGCAGACAGAATTGATGTCGTCATCGTGTTCATGTTCGGCTTCGTGATCATGGTGGCTATGGCGATTGTCGAGGTCATCTTCGACCGCAGCGTTGAACCCTAGCAACACATCCGGATTGACTTCCCCTTTGTGGCATGGCAGCACCTTGACACCGGCGGGAGCCTGACTGGCTAACCACTGCTGCACGCGATCGCGCTCTACACCATCAATCACGTCAGTTTTGGTCAGCAGCACCATGTCGGCACAGGCGAGTTGATCTTCAAACAGTTCTTCGATCGGGGTTTCATGCTCTAAGCTATCGTCGGCCAATCGCTGTGCGGTTAATGCTGCCAAATCACCGACCACTTGTCCCTGCACCAGTGCTTCGCCATCGACCACGGTAACAACACCATCGACCGTTGCTCCAGTGCGAATTTCGGGCCAGCGAAAGGCTTGCACCAGCGGTTTAGGTAGCGCTAACCCGGATGTTTCGATCACAATACAGTCAATGTCTTCACGGCGCTTGAGCAAAGCCTGCATGGTCGGCAAAAATTCCTCCTGCACCGTACAGCAAAGGCAGCCGTTGGCCAGTTCGACGATATTGGTGTCGGCATCGCTGTTCCCTTCCTCTTCATCACAAACCTGACAAGACTTCAGCAGCTCGCCATCAATACCGACTTCGCCAAATTCATTGACCAAGACAGCGACCCGTCGTCCCTGACGATTTTGCAGCAGATGGCGCACCAGGGTCGTTTTGCCAGACCCTAAAAAGCCCGTAATCACCGTCACCGGAATTTTATGCATGGGAAAGTAGTCTCCAAAACGAAGGGATTATGAATTGAATGCAGAAATTAGGCATTGACGGGTAACGGCGGCAAAACAAAGGCCGTGGCTTGGCGAATGGCGGCAGCGCGATCGCGGTAGGGCACCCGCCCATCATGGCTATCGTTGTACTGTGCACAAAACTCAGCGACAGTAGCGGCATCTTCAGCGGCGGCCACACCGCTGAGAATGTAAGTAAGCTTGCCTGGAGCCGCTAACGAAACGTTGCAGGGCTGGCTGCACCCAGCCATACAGCGCAGGGGCTCAAGCTGCACAGCACTCGATAGATTCCGGGCTTCGAGTTGGGTTCGTAGCTGAGCAATCAGATGCTCACCACCAGATACCCCCTGCCGTGATTTTTCGGTCGGGGAAAAGCGACACAAAGAACAGACAAAAAGCGTGGTTTGACTCATGGCTAATTTCAATTGGGTAAATGATTAGGCCAGCCTTGAGAGCAGTAGGCGCTAGCGTCTCAAAGACTGGTCAAGGATGGATAAAACAGTCTGAGAGCAGGCGGTTTGTCCGCTCACCCCCCAGTTGCTAGAGGCTTGAACTGTACCCAGACCAAACCTCTAGGTAGTGTGTTTGTTAGAGAATCGGGCCATCCGAGGGGGCACCGCGATTGGTGTTTCAGTTTTGTTAGAGCAATACCTCAAGCCGCTGAATTAGAGCGGCACACAGAAGCTTGGCCTACTCGGATGCACAGATTGCATCAGTGGCGATGAATGACGGTGCAAGCCTGCGATAAGGCCTGACTGAGCCTGTACCGAAGCTATCCACTGGGAGCTGTAACCTGATGCGGCAAACCAGACCTCGCCTGAAGGATGACCTGCCTAGCAACTCGGCAAAACCGCCGTCTCAGAATTTTCTGGCACCAACGCGAAAGCGCCGAGCCATCTTGTTAGATTCAATTCCTTAGCCAGGAAGCAATGTGACGCCGGTGGCGATCCTGGTAAGGGCGTTCCCCACAATAAAGGGGTTCTGAATTGGCGGGGCGATCGGCCAATCCAAACTTTGGAAATGATGAAGTGATTCATCCGTACCTCGCAGACGAATAAAGGACGATGATGTATTGGCGGGCATTCTGACTGGGAGGTATTACCTCCTTCACAGTTGCGGGACAGCGGCAGATTTTCACTGCACTTTCCCCGTTTCCTCTAGTGACTGACCTTCACTAGAACCAATACCGTCCCCAAAAACTATCACAAAGCGTTGCGCGCAGACAGACTTTGTTTACTCAATTCAATGCTTCTAGCATTAGATTTAAACACACAAAAAACAGGTTTAAGCATTGTGCTTAAACCTGTTTTGAAAGCTAGCTAAACTGTCAATATCAGCATTAAGATATGACAGTCTTCTCAATAGAAGTCATTTAAGACTTAGTAATTCCGAGAAAAGCTGTTGCTTCTCTTTTCGCGGGGCTTGGCCTTGTTGACCTTCATGTCACGACCCATCCACTCAGCGCCATCTAGCGCTTCGATCGCCGCTTCTTCTTCGGACTCTTTATCAAGCTCGACAAAGCCAAAGCCGCGTACACGACCAGTTTCACGGTCAGTCGGAAGCTGAACGCGCTTCACCGAACCGTATTTAGCAAATACAGAAGAAAGATCTTCTTCCGTAACGTCATAGGACAAGTTGCCTACGTAAATTGACATAAGTTGTCTCCAAAATTTAGGAAGTGTTGAGAGTGAAATTTCGGAGAGAAGTTTGCCAATGAAAAAACGCGAAAACCCGTTAGTGCTTCGAACAAATGCTGCAACCGATATCTGTACAATCTCTAGGCAAATTCTAGCACCCGAAATCGCTTTTGGCGTGTTGGCCTCAGATCTTTTCCACCCATGAGTTGCAGCATGGGCAAGACTAAGCATATCAAAGCTGCTTCCTGTGCTAGACGATCGCGTAAGCAACTGACCAAAGCAGCAAGATAAGCGGCCTTTCGAGCTTACCGCTAGAAATATGACCACAGTTTGTCGGAGAACCCAACCAGCTTAACTAGCTGTGTAATTGTTTGTAAATGCCAACATTCCTTCGCCAGTGACTGTCATCACTTCGGTTTGTGTCGCTTGTAGCGCTTTGGCTCCAGTCCTAGCGAAGGCAATGGATGTGGGCACAGAACACCTGGCCTCAAAGCCTTGAGGGTTAATTGATCCTGCTCTAGACGCGCTTGCTGAACGTATGGCTGTAGTTTTACCGTCCCTAATATGTAGATGCGGATGGGCAACCGGCCCAGCTTCAAGCCGTTCTGAAGCGATCTCAATTTGAGTTGACTGCCTGTTCGTGCTTTGAGTTAACTGCTGGTTCGTGCTTGAGCCAGCACACAAAAAAGGGATGCCAAAAGCATCCCCTTGAGAACCTATAGCCCTGAATATTTCAGGACAGAGATCGGCAACGAAGCCTTTTTGACTTTATATTGGCTACTCAGAATCCAATAGATTGACTGTTTTAGCGGCATTATCCGCCGCGTCATCGCCATCAACCACTTCAATACTGACTGGTTGAGTATGCTGAGACTGCGTTTTTGCAATCACTTGCTGAGCTTTTACCCAGGCAACAACTTTGCCGAGAAAGGATTTAGCCTTGAGATAGCGATCGCCATGTTCATCGGTCATATCGCTATCAAATTTGGCGGCATTTTCCTGCAAATGAGTTTTGAAGGCTTGCAGCCAGTCGCCTTTGCGATCGCGCACAATAGCCAGCGCCGTTTTGAGGATTGCTTGCCAAGTCGGCGCTTCCTCGGTATTGGCTTCATCAGCGATTGGCGCAGTTGCCACCGCATCGACCTCATCAGAGGCTACGTTCAGCTCTTCTAGGAGTTCGGCGAATGATTGACGCGTGAGTACATGCAGCTCAGCTGACCCTTCCTTAATTTCGTCAACGGTCATAGAAGCTGCCGATTTCAAAATGTCACTGATTTTAGTGGCCCGCTGTTTGCCACCTTTTTGGGCTTTCTCTAGATCAATTTTAAGGCGCTCTTTTACAGAAGTCGTCATTGTGAAATTCCTCAGATTATTTAAGTTCTAGCGATGAAAAAGAGTCAAATTAGCCGACGGTGACAGATTCGATATCAATAATGCTTTCGCCATCGGTGATGTCTGTGGTCTGGCTAAATTTGTCCACTTTTTTGCGGCGGTAATCGATCGCCATCTGAGTCAATTCAGTGACGACAATACTGGCCAGTAAGCCATCATCAATCCACCCGATAACAGGAAAGACGTCAGGTGAAATATCTAAAGGACTGACTAAATAAACCAGCGAACCCAAAATCACGACCCAACGATATTTGGGGTTGCGGATTAGGTTCCTAAACCATTTCAACAGGGGGGTGCGGAATAAAGACTTCATTGCGATCTCCTCTCAAGTTCATGTTCATTGTGTCAGCCTATGGCAGTTTGCACAGGTGTTGCTTTCCTAATAAAAAGCAGGGTTTTTACACCGAACTGACCGTACAGTAATCACCGTCCTGTCAGGCTTTGGTCAGCTCTTCGAGATAAAGACGGTGCTTGGCAATCAGGCTCTGGATGCGAACTGACTGTGAGAGAAGCCAGGAAATAAGAGGGCATATTTATAGCGTTGTATTGAAGGATTAGGACAAAAAAATTGGGATAAATTGTTTGTTCGGCTTGAGCATTTGTTCTCACTTCCTCGTATCTTTCCCTCAAGTCAAAGGGGCAGTGCTATACCTGAATTCAGTCAGCACACGGTGCAATCTGAGTGGTAGATCTGACAGTCGACCAATACTTCAAAAGGGAATCTCGAAATTTCGAGACTCCCTTTTTAGGAGCGTATTCAACCTGAGTTCGGGATAAGAATAAGTAACGCTTTTACCTGCATATTGAACCTCAAATCCCCTCCTGGGAGAGGTGCCAAAGGCGGGGTGGGTGCCGATCAGTCGCGCTAACGGGCGATCCACCCCCGCCTCAGCCCCTCCCAGGAGGGGAAATATCCGGCTTCGGTTTCAACCCGAATTGACGTTATTCACGTGATTGAGATCGCCGCCATTAGTTTAACTGGATGAGAGATCGCGCCATCAGCGTAACTGTCGATCGAGGAAAGCAAGGAGCGCATCCCAAGACTGGGTATCGGCTTTGGGGTCATAGCGAGAGGTGTCACTATCAGCACCCCACACTGTGAAAGAGTGAAGCACACCGCCGTAAATCTCCATGTCGTAATCCACTTCAGCCGTGTTCAGTTCATCCGCTAACGCGGCAACATCTGCCATCGGAGCCACTGGATCGTTCCCCCCGTGGAGAACCAAAATGGGGGCGGTGGTGGCGCTGTAGTCCTGATCTTCAGGGGTGATTAAGCCACCATGAAAGCTAACAAACCCGTCGATATCCATACCGGCACGGGCCATTTCGAGCGCAGCGGCACCGCCAAAACAGTAGCCCATCGCCACTACTTGATCGGGATTAACCCCGGCCATCGTTTGCGCCTGAGCCAACCCAGCGGCTAGGCGTTGCCGCATCGTGGCGCGATCGGCGTAGAGTTTGCTACTTTCGGCCCGCGACTCTTCGGGATTGGCCGGGCGAACGCCTTGACCGTAGAGATCGACCGCAAAAGCTGCATACCCCCGCTCTGCCAACATTTGCACGCGGCGCTGTTCGTAGTCGCCAATGCCATTCCAGTCATGAATGAGCATGACAATGGGCTGGTCATCGCCAAACCCTTCATTGATGGCAAAGTATCCTTCGTAGGGCTGTCCGGCAATCTCGTAGACGACGGGTTCAGCGACGATGTTCGCCTTTGCAACTACGGCGGTGAGGCCAACAATGCAGACCACCGCCGCCAAAATTAGGGATAGTTTTCTCAACACCGGTTGATATCTCCAAATACTATTTCAATTACTCAGCATTTCAATTACTCAGCACAGCTGCCATGGACTGTCCCATCGCTAGTGTAGGGAGTCAACCTTAACGTTCTATGATTCACTGCCATTTCTATCATTCGCTGCCGTTAGAGAGTGAGGACCTACACTGCGAGGAACTCTTGAATGACGGCGTTGCTAAGTTCTGCCGTCGGGCCAGAGGCGACGATACCGCCTTTTTGCATGGCGTAGTAAAAATCGGCCTGACGGACAAAGTGTAGGTGTTGCTCAACGAGTAGAACGGAAATGCCGGTGGTGGCAATAATGCGCCGCACAGCAGATTCAATATCTAAGATAATGGAGGGCTGAATACCTTCCGTGGGCTCGTCGAGCACCAGGAGTTTAGGACGACCCATCAGGGCGCGGGCGATCGCTAACTGCTGTTGTTGCCCCCCGCTCAAATCACCGCCCATGCGACCCAGCATGGTTTCCAAAACGGGAAACAGCTCAAAGATTTCGGTGGGAATGTCGGCAGATTTTTGACCGCGATCGCTCAGTGCCTCTTGCCCGATGATCAAGTTTTCCTTCACGGTGAGGCGCGGAATAATCTCGCGGCCCTGGGGCACATAACCAATACCCAAGCGAGCGCGCTTGTCGGGTGATAGCTTGAGCACCGACTGTCCGTCGTAGTGAATATCGCCGGTCCGGGGTGCAAGTAAGCCCATCACGTTGTTGAGCAGCGTCGTTTTGCCGACGCCGTTGCGCCCGATGAGGCAGACCATCTGTCCTTTGGGTACGGTCATATCGACGTTGCGCAGAATGTGGCTTTCTCCGTAGAAAAAGTTGAGTCCAGAAACTTTCAGCATGGGTGCCGTGAGTGAAGTGGCCTCGAGCGGAGCGGGTTGCGTACTGGTCATGATTTCAAGTTCTCCAGGGCAGCGGCTTCAAGACGACTCACAGTTTCGGGCGGTACCCCCAGCAGGTTCACTAACTGCTGATACAGGTTGGCTTCGAGGGGATTAATCTGGTTCGAGCTAATCACCTCATAGCTCAGCATCAGTGCTTGTTCTCGTTGGGCATCGGAGGTCAGTTGCGGCACCAATTCTTCTAGGGGAATGTTTTTGCCCAGCAGATTATTCAGGTCTTCTTTGAGCTGAGCTTGTTCCTCTGCATCTGAGGAAAATTGCTGGCTCAGCCGTTCCAAAATTAGCGATTGTTGCACCGGATCAAAATTATTATCAGCCCAGGCCATAGTTGCGGCAATGCGCAGCAGCAGCATTTGCTCTGGAGTGATGCTGGTTTCCTGGCCCAGGTATACCTCAATCACACGGGGGTCGTTTTGCACTTCATCCATCGTACCTTCGCAGAGCACTGAGCCTTCGTGCAAGACGGTGACCTGGCGGGCGATTTGGCGCACAAATTCCATATCATGCTCAATCACAATGATGGAATGGCTTTGTGCTAAGGAAATCAATAAGTTGCCGGTTTGCTCCGTTTCTTCATCGGTGAGCCCCGCCACGGGTTCATCGACCAGCAAGAGATCCGGCGACTGCGCCACTAACATGCCAATTTCTAACCATTGCTTTTCGCCATGGGAAAGCAGCGCGGCGGGCACGTCGGCCTTGTGATCCAAACCAATGGTTTCGAGCAGGCCACCCACGGTGCGTTTTTCAGCGGTGGGTGTTTTTTTGAACAGCGTGGCAAACACGTTTTTGTCGCGGTTGCAGGAGAGTTCCAGATTCTCGCGGGGGG
>ERZ1740065.2362-NODE-2362-length-11712-cov-12.240971_pt1 | contig 11712 bp, 13 predicted proteins | sample MGYA00581738_ERZ1740065 | MGnify/ENA primary metagenome ERZ1740065 (study PRJEB43018, sample SAMN04849749) | marine metagenome | isolation source: floating plastic debris | place: Pacific Ocean | collected 2008-09-01 | study: EMG produced TPA metagenomics... | reverse complement strand
ATACCATCTCATATACCATCTCATATACCATCTCATATACCATCTCATATACCATCTCATATACCATTATCAAATTATTACTCTGTAACTTGCTACTTATTATCATAGAATACTAAAATCTATAAATTTGGTCCATTCAGTATATCAATCAATGGGATGTTACCCTGAACTACCTGCTTGCGCCATGTAAATACAGACGATGAAAAGTCGATCGGCATACTTACAGCCATATTCCTTCCTGCAGCGACATTGTCTTCCTCAGAATCAGAGCCATGTAGATCAGCTTTTGCAGCTGGTCCTTTCTCAGTTTTCTCTTCATCTGAATCACTGCCCTCTTCCTATACGTGGTAGTACAAGGTACGACCATCGTAATCGTAATCGTAATCGTACACTAAACTCAGCTTCAGTTAAATTTGACTCGATGTTCATTGGCTGGGCGTACCTGGACTACATTACGCTTCTGCAGCTCTTGACTTTGGTGAGACTGAATACCAGCAACAACATCGACAGCATTTTGCTTGGACGATGATTTATTGGATTTCCGTCCTAAAGGCAGACAAAGTTCCAACTAGTATATTCATATTGATAGTCACAGCCAGAATTATGTGAAATACTGTACCTTTGCCCATGACGAATGAAGATCCTGAGATTATTAGAGTAAATGAGAGGACATCAAAGAACGTTGCAACTCCAACTCCTGTTGGTCAGCAAATCACATTACAAAGTAAACAGTCACTCTCTCTGCTGGGTTTATCTGTACTAGATGTGTGCTGTTCAGTTAATCAAGTATTCGTCTTCAGTCATGCGTTTTTTATGTCATCACTCTGTTCGGAAGTTAGAGAAAGACCTCACATTGGCAAGCGTGAACGAAGGGGTTTCTGTTGATTATTTTTGGCGTTCTTTCGTCTTGGGATGTCGTTCTAGATGTCTAACGAATATTCAAACGTTCTACCTAACAGTGTAGCAGTAAAGTTCCTGTGAGATCATGGTATCGCGAACCACGCGAACTTTTTCCTACCTCTTTTTGTAGTTTGAGCATAAGTTGTTTGCACGTAAAATATCAATATATTTGTATTTGATATCTAAATCTAATATTACACTCGCCCAGCTCTCATTAGTCTATCATTTTTACGGGACACATCGCAGCAACGTCTTGCATGATTCATAGTTCCTAGTGCTCAAACAAAGGGATAGTTTTTCCCACTATCTGCAGCATACATACATACGTTTCCTATAGAAGTTCCAAAGTTTTATTGAACATTTAATATGGGACGAGGTAAGTCCAGATGCTGTTGCTGTAGCTCCATTGTCCTCCATTTCACTTGTTTTGAAATTGTTCAACATAGTGCTGTATCAAAACTATAGTATTCAGTTGGATTTTTTGTCCATACCTGGCCAATAGCCTCACCGAAAACTACCTATCTGCCTGCTGAATGGATGTAATATTAATGTTGTAGGTAGGAAACCAACTCGTGGTGGTCGGAGGCAGTTCACTGACGTAGAGACTCTTCAACAGCAATCAAGGGAGCTCAACAGCTCACGGAGAAATAAGGTTTGCCGTGTTCAGATGTATTTTTCTGTGTGACAGTTTCCAAACCTCTGCTACATCAGAAAACAATCAAACCTGCTTCTCTCATCCATATCATGATGTCATGTGGTCCTTGGCAATTAGCCTATACTACATTCTCAGCCATCTTGTTCCAGGAATGTCGCATTTTCATTAGTTCTCATTGTTTGACGATATATCTAATTCGAGTTAAAACTTGCGCTGCAATGACCTCACCTTATACTCCACCATGTGACCTATGACCTATGACCTATGAGCTATCAGCTTGCTCCTAGATACTGGTCAACTCTCCTGAGCAAGATCATGTACCTGTTTTGGTGGGGTGGTGGGGAGGGGGGTGTGAGAGACTAGTCCTGCAGCCATACTCCCTGTATGACCCCAGAACCTACTAAATTAGTACAGGAGCAATTCCTCTACTAGACTGAGAGTTCACTCTCAGACGAGAGCGCCTAGTACCAACCTGCCAGCCATGTCATGTCGCACCTAGGTTCAATCTGAATCTATATAACTGCATATTGTCATAATCCCCACCGAGAAACTTAACCAAACGCGGTATTCTGATCCCATCTGTAACTGCGAGGGCAGATGATACAGCTGACGTATGACACTTGGTTGTGACTCTGGAGTCCATATTTCAGGGCGACGGTGAGTCCGATGATGAGGATGGGGATGGAGACAATGCAGCAGGTGCTTCCCATACAGTGAACAGGCAAGGAGCCGTAGGGGAGCTTCCACCATCCGAGTCCGACAGCGATGACTCTGGTGAAGATAAAGCTAGTAAACAGGTACATTTTGTCACAGCGTCATGGGAGAGCGTCATGGGAGGGTGGGCGGTGTGTAAGATAATATGAACGTCATTGATCTTTGGTAGAATTTACCTGCTCTATTATTTGACTTCAGCACAAATATGTTACACCTGTTTTCATATTTGTGTCATTTGTGCGCAACTGCTAACACTGGAATACAAAATCACCAAACATTTTCATGCAAGTATCGTTCGTGTCTAACTGTCTCTGTGTACGTTATGCTATGTCATAACATTTGCTGCGACTAACAGCGAGCGAGGTATCCAGTGGAAGTTATAAAGCTGGATGAGTCTGATAACCCGCAGCAGTGATAAAACCTTGACCTATTGACATTCACATCGTCAATTGCTGAATATAAGAAGCAAGGTTCCAGTTGCTTTAGCAAGTCCGCTACAAGTATGAGATCCCTTCAGTGTCTGCAAGTGGCTGCCCTGTGGGTGGAAGTTACCCTCATTGAAATACACTGCAGGTTGTCACAAGTGTAACATATTCTTACTTGCGTCACACGGACACGCGTGCTTGTCTCATCATACGTATGTCAGAAATAGTGTTGGAATGTGTACAGCTTAGAGCAAAAGAATGTGGAAAGAATTGGATGATTTGAGGCATTTTGTGACGTGACTTGACCTGAATTACGAACGTATGGGGAGCTGATCAGCTGCTGAAGTGAATTATTTCACTGACAGATGCAGCGGTTAAATCCACCTGGCTAGCCGGCATATATACACACATGTACATAACATATGTACGTATATATGTTATTTACGTACATAACATACGTACACACTTACATGCCATGCATCTATTTGATGTTGTGTCAACTGTTACAGAAATCAGGTGCTTCTAATGATCCCAAACCAAACACAATGCAGCAGAGAGGCAAGAAAATAAATGAGTTGACTCTTGAAAGTTTGGATATCAATGACGAGAGGCGAGGCTTGAATCGGAAGGAAAGGTACCGGATAATCACTGACACCAGTTTATCGTCTCACTGATAGCGGAACACTAACATCTGACTAAATTACAGAGAACTGCTAGAAAAACAAGAAGCCAAGAAACGTTACCAGGCATTAACAGCTGCTGGCAAGACTGATGAGGCACGATCGGACCTGGCAAGACTGGCGATCATACGTAAAGAAAGGGAGGAAGCCGCAAAGAGGAGAGAAGCAGAAAAGAAAGGTATATAAGCCTAGCTTACATCTATCTGCATTTTACTGCGTGCCCAGCTGTGTATGTGAAAATAATTATCTTTTTTTCTTATTTCAAGCTAAAGAGGATGCTGCAAAGGCCCGTTTGGACGCTCGAGCGCAGGCTCAGAAGAAGCTGTGAAAGAATAGATCTATCTCTAGTCCCGCCCATGGCGCCACTTGTCATTTATAATTGATGGTAAATTTCTCTTTACCCAGCTGTTTGGCGATGAAGTATTTAAATTGCCATATATTAGAGTAAATTACATTGTTGATATACTCATCAGGTCAGTCTCTCTCACACACAAATGTACAAGTCTATGATAGATTGAGTAGAAAACGGAGCGATGCACATGCGATGATCAATATAAACTGGCCACAATGAAATGGTATACATGATTAAGGCTATATGCCTATGGAGAGAACACAGTTATTTGGTGGTGGTAGTGGACAAGGGCAGGACCTGACTGGTCGGGCTGCCAGAAGCTGTGAGTATCATTGGCTCCGTCTGCTCCACCGACCGACTCTCCGTCAGGCTGCTATTCTTCTTGTGGATCTTGCTGTGCTGCTGCAGATGATCTGACCGTGCAAACGTCGAGCCACACTCGCCACACACATAGGGTCGCTCCTTAAACAAGAGCAGACAACTCCGTAAGTGACATGAATGTTACTCACCACCCCCTTGCTTAGTATGCAAACACTAGTAGTTTTAGTTACCTGCGTGTGTGTTTTAAGGTGATGCTTGAGATGTTGGGCAGTAGTGAAGCCAGCATCGCAATACTCGCATATGTGAGAGCGAACCTCCGCGTGCTGCTGCAGATGTTGCTAAAAACAAGCCGATTCATAAGGTCAAGATCGAGGTCACAGGTCAAGGTCGCCAGTCATGCTATAAGTGATAGTGGTGTCTACACGCATACATACCTTGAGGCTGCCCATAGTCTTGAATGTCTTCTCGCATATTCCACATTTCTGGATGGTGATTGGCTGGAACTCTTTACTATCATCAAGCGCATGATTGCCTGTAAGTACAAAACGAACTGATGGCAGATGTCCGCTGAGTGAGCCACGGTAGAGGTCAAGGTCATCACTGAGCAGTAGTTACCGAGGTGGAATGTCAACTCTTGCTTGCTCGTGAACTTGGTGCCGCAGTCCTTGTAAGTGCACACGTACTCTTGGGATATGAAGTGTTGTGACTTGATATGAATGGGTACATAGCTGGCTGACTTAAATATCTAAAATAATTACAGATATAGTCCAACTTAATGAGACTTGGAATAGAAAAAGCCTGATTATTCCCTTATGCAGGTAACATAAGTTAGTTTGATTCATGCTATGCATCTGATCAGCAGGAGAAACATTTGTGGTACAAATTAACAGTTACAAGCAGTTGTTGGTAACAAAGTTTATGATTCTTCAGTTACAGGTACAAAACTGGATAGGTGATCAGTAGCAGCACCTTAGGACAGTAGGGACACATTCTGCTCTTCATCTTCTCACTGACTTTCTCACCAGGGGTCACCCTGGTGTTGTGGTCGACCTCCTCCTCACCATCACTTTCGTTGAATATACTGACTGCCTGCTGACGCTTCAGAGTGTTGGGCGTTTGCACTTTAGGAGACTATTAAAAAATGGGCGATGTGCTGCTGAAATTTCAAATCTCGAGACGAATTTAGATGTAATTTATATGAATTTTGGCCCCGTAAGAGATGACAACTTCCCATTTTGAACAGGATCACCCGTCATAGCTGGTAACTCGTCTATTTGCCCTGTAATGTGCAGCCAATGATGAAGGTGATATTTGCAGAATACATCGACCTACCAACAAGGCTGTAGTACCATCATCAGAGTTCAGAGAGAGGTGGAATGGTCGCTTCTTCTTTGACCTTGACACCAGGCTCTCCTCCATAGGCACAGCCTCTGTCATACTGAGAGCCGTATGCTTTTTCATGTGTTCGTCAAGCATTTCCTAAACAAGAAAGTCACAATTGGTATCGATATCAGAAACGATCTTAGAAATCTCCAAACAGTGTTTTGCCAAGTTCCTACTTTATTACTGCAAATGGCTCGACAGAGGGCGCACGTGTACTGCAGGCTAGGCTGCCGGGCCATCTTTGAACTGACTGTCAGGTCCATAGGCTCATTACTGTCGTCATTAGGTACAGACTCAGCAGCTGGAGCTGGAGTATTTTTTGTAGATCGTACAACAGAAACCCTCTGCTAAAAATGAAATGTTTGCAATGAAATGCGCTGTTCTTATAAACTAAACTAGAAAGCGAGGGGAGAGAGGAAGGAACAGAGGCTGGAGAGGAAGAGAGAGGGAGGAAAGGAGGGATAAAGAGACAGAGGGAGGAAGAGAAACAGAGGGAAGGACCCGGAAGAGGGAGAGAGACAGATGAGAGACGAGGGATGGAGAGAGAGAGGGGGGGAGGGGGTGAAGGAGGGAGGGCGAGAGAGAGAGGACGAGAGAGAGATGACAGAGAGAGAGAGAGAGAGAGAGAGAGGGCAAGAGAGGGCAAGAGAGAGATGAGAGGGGAAGGAGGGAGATGGAAGAAGAAGAGAACTAAAACCTACAGAATATAGACATACCACATCTGCTGACTTGGGAGAGGTGCACTGGTCAGCTGCTTGTTCTGCTTTCAGCGCCCCGATAAGATGGTCGATCTTCGAAGCCGAACTGTGCGGACTGTCATGAGTGGGAGGGAGGGCATTGACCGGCGTCTTGGACAGGCTGAGTAGGCTCAATGCTACATCATCCTCAATCTGAGAGGGTGCTGCAGCCAGCTGCTGGTCTGAAATTCATTCAGGCAGACGTCAGTCCTTGTGTCAGACTGAATGAGTTACGACACACAATCACACTTACAATGTGTTTTCCGTTTCTTTGGTGGTGGCGGTGGTGGCGGTGGAGGCGGTAGTGGAGGTTCAGGAGCAGGAGAAGGAGGTACAACCTTCTCCTCAACTGTATTCTCATCTTCAACATCAAAACTGTTGGCCATGTGATGGGCAGGCATACTGTGTACACGACGTAAACTGGCTGCCGAGCTAAGTGGCAGGGTGGGCGTCCCCTCCGACATCCTTCAAATACAAGATCAGCATCACCTCTTGCAGTGGATGTAACAAATAGTCAGCAATAAACATATCCCAGTGAATCACATCACAAAACTGTTGGCTTGAAACTAAATTAAGGCAAAGACAAAATGGGCCAAAGACAAAATGGGCTAAAGACAAAGTTGATCCAACCAAAGTAGGCCTCAAGTAATATTCAAAAGCAAATGCAAGTAGTTTTTCTACTGGACAGTTACCTGTCATCATCCTTGCCTTCACTGTTCTCGTCAATCTGCAGAGCTCCTTCCTCTGACATTTCATCGTCACTAGAATTACAGGAGTCGTCTCCCTCGTCGTCATTATCGCTGTCATCACTGCTCTCGTCTTTACCCTACAGCACCATCAACTGGAGATGAGAATCCGAACCCCGGAACAAGTTACTAGTAATAAGTGAACAACTTTGTGACTTTGCTTGAGCAGAACACGCATGGAGTAGATTCCCTGATCCTGACAGATTGATTTGATGGTAATATTTATAGTCGTCGTGCGCAGTAGTCCATGATGATTATACAGAGCCAAACTGCCTAGAGCCTGCTGATGGATTCTATTAGCTCACTCTTCCATTGACTAGCCTGTCGCTGCGTTCGAGTCAATAATGAGAGGATAAATCCCAAATTTGATTAGATTTGAACGCGTCACTCAGTGTCTTTGAGATTGGTCATACCCGTTCACAAGTAAGTTTGACTGAGGTGGGAGTTCTGTTGACCTGAATCAAGGCATATATACTGCAGACAGAAATAGTTTTGCACTGGAACTCGTGAAAACCTGTGGAAAACAGGAAAACTTTTGCGATTGAAAAATTGTTCACAAAAATTCATGACTGAAATTTTTTGCGATCATTTTTCGCAATTATGAACATCTGCGAAAAATGTCACTCACAAAAATATTCCAGTCTATGCTATCAGACAGAGCCTCATACGGGAGTCTTTTACTCTTGAACAACTCAATCTACCACCTTGAAATGTAGTCTTATGACACTAGCTGCTTAGTTGGGGGTACCACAGAAGAACTGTGAGCCTCATGAGTTAAATGCCGGATGGCGCTTCCATTCTGAGTTTACCACTGATAGAAGTTACCTTTATTTTGCTGTCTCTGGATAGCTTCTGCTGATTGGCCAATATCTCCATGTCGATCTGACTGTCGTCGATTGTAGTCGGCACCGGGATTATCTTCAGCTCATGACAGCGTCGGTGATGGGCCCGAGACTTCATGTGCTTTGTCAGATTGCCTGAACAAATATACTTATGATCTCTAGTAATACATACGATTGAATAGTATCTAGTTGTGAGTGAGAGCTGAAGATCTCTCCTCTCAACGCATAGCAGACGCCAATCTGTTGCTGAATCTAGGTCAAGTATGGGATTGTGCAGCCGTAACTCGAGCGCTATGACCAACCTTTAGTTTTGAACGAGAACCTGCAATGCTTGCAGCTGTATGGCCGGAGGTCGGTATGTGTACGTATATGTTTCTTGAGCATGCTCGGTTTCTTGCAGCGGATGCCGCACTGTTTGCAGACGTACTGGCCCTTGCCGCGACCTCGGACATAGACATAGTCTTCGTCCGACTTGAAACCACCGGCTATGATCTGAAAATACAAGAACCGGAGATATTCGCCGTCAGCTCAATGCGAAGAGAGACAAAGTAAGATCGTGCAGACGGATTGAGACAAGTGTTCACCTTGCTCTTGACATCGCCACTAGGAGTTGATTGAGATCGAATGAGCTTTTTGGCAGCCATTTCGCCGGTGATGACAGACGGCCTGGGCTGATTGGCCAAATCGATGCAAGTCGACTGCATGGAAGGAGAGGTGGAAACGAGAGGTTGGATGGGTACGAGCAACGAGTCGGACGGCGCGGTGAAACTGACACTCTGTACCGGCCCGTCGCACGGTTTGGATACCGACGACGTCTGCCCATCAGAGACAGACGCCGTACTGGGCATGTCATGCATGAATCGGATCTTGTTTTTATACTTCCAGTAACTAGAGTGAGTGAGGATGCTGCGAGTGTTCTGACTGATTTTGTACGGCTGGCCGTACAGTCGGGGATTCGAGTTGTAACCCGACAGCGGTATACTGAAGTCAAGGTCAAGGTCGTGAGCCGGCGGCCGGTGCGGAGTCCACAGCGAGTAGTTGGAGAACCGACTTGGCAGTGCAATTTGGGTTGGCTTACAATGATCCAGAGTGCAGTTGGAAATCTTGCATTCAAAATTCAGTCCTTTAAATGAGGTTTCCTTCTGGTGAGAGAGCGTCTGCTCTTTGAAGAATGATTTGGTAGAATACAGGTTGAATGTGATTGGGTGATCGCTAGTAGGCGTGATGAGCTGTCTGTCGGTGTTGATGATCGCAGTGTTGGGGATCTGTGGCATGGAGACGCTGCTTCCACAGCGCATGTCTATCGTAAACTCACTGTTCGCGACACTCTGAGCAGTTTTACCAGCCACCGTTGACACATGCAGACGTCTCTCTGGGTGGTCCACAGAGCTTGTTGATCTGCTGACATTTTCTGACACGACGCTGCAGATTTTGATTGAGGGAACGCTCTGACAAGTTGAGACAGGATCTTTACTGATGGTCGGTTTTATCACAGGATGTGGGCTCGGCTGCTGGTGTCCTCTCGGACCAGCCGCTACACCAGACGACGTATCTGTTGATTGTCCATACGCTGTTGTCTGTAAAATGGTGAGTAAAATATTGGCAAGGAGTTCATGAGAATTTATAGGAGTTCATAAGACTTCATAAGACTTCATAGGAAGTTATAAGACTGTGAAAGCGAGAGTAAACATCCGATCTGACTGTTTTCGATCTTTATGTGTACATAAACTGAATAGCATACTTTTTTAGCCGACAGTATTAATTGTTTTTATAATTTATCTTTCTTTTTTCTTTTAGTGCTCAGCGAAATAAAATATTACTCAGTGATGAGTCAGTAATAATAAACAACAACAACAACAACATATGAGTTCATAGGACTCCATACAAGTTCATAAGACTTCATACTAGTTCATATGACTTCATATAAGTTCATAGGAGTTCATATGAGTAGGAATAGGCATTCACATACCTGAGCTACTGAGGTAGTCTTATTTCTTTTCCCCGCCGTCTTCGGAGAGAAAGTCTGCTTGGCTGCCACTGGATTGGGACTCAGAAGTCTCTTGTTGTTGGGTTTCTTTGGCTGTATTGGTGCTAGCAGTGATGGTGGGGCTGGAGGGAGGATCATATCCTACAAGTAAGAGGAAGGAGTGTAAACAGGTCATGCCAAGGATGGTAGAGAGGAAGAGCTGGTAGTATCTACATGGTTGGCCGGCGTAGCTTGAATCACAGGTAGAGGTATCAGCTGCTGCTGGTCGACAATCAACTGCTGCTCTTCAGCAGACGTAGGCTGAGTCAGTGATGGACGAGCTGCTGAAGTAGTTCGTATCATTTGCTCTAAAGTATATGTAACTAATGATCAGCTATGGCTCTCCCAAACATCAGAATACTAGTATCCATATTTTGCTGTCAAGATTTCAGAGCATGTGAGAAAATATACAAATAGCAGTGTTCCTCTATTCAAAAGAGTCATGAAACCTACCAGAATTGGCAGTCTTTGACTCATGCTTCTGTGGACCAGATGTCTGTGAGTTAACAGCCTGTTCACCAGACACCTGGATATTACTATTCCGTAAACCTGACAGCTGAGCTGGAGCTGAGGTAGATTTTGGCTCTATATGTCGATTCGTTGATATGTTTCCTCTCATAGAGGTTTTTAGAGGTGCTGGGCTGACATTGACAGCAGATGTTGCACTCGACGCCTCCGATTGCTTGGCGTCTGTGGTTACACTGCCGTGACTTCTGTTCTTGATCATCAGATGATTTTTTAGGTGCTGTTTGGTAGTCACACTCTCCATCTGCTGGGCATCTGACAACAAAGCAGCGAAGGCATCCATAACCACATCAAGCAACACGTCTGAGAGATAGAATATGACCTCACTTACCAGAGGAAGGCTGCTTGGTCAAAGTCTTGATGTCTGACGCAGCCGGCGGTAACTCGGAACGCGATCTGACGAGTTTATTGTGATCAGCAGAATTTTCGCTGTCCACCAAATAATATGTATCCTCCGAACCCGCCTTCATTAGCTTGAGCCTCTTCCTCTCATCTAAAACGTCTCTATTTCGTAACAAACAGGTTGCACACACGCCACCACACAGGGTCATGTGAACATAAAAACTAATAATCTGCCAGAAAAGACAAGACTCGGTCTTTTACCGGCGATCGGCAACTCATCAAATGAGTGGACTACAGCCTTGAGGCCAGCCTTCTGATCTTCAGCTGCAGCTCTCCTTGCCTCCACTACAGTAAGAGTCATACTAACTAACATAAATACTGATACAGCGCGGTATACACCTAACCACTTGTACTCACGCTTAGACATGGTGTACTGAGGACAGTAGTACTGCTGATGAATGTCCTGGATGTATTCCCGCGCAAACACGCTGTGACATGACTGGCAGATGTTCGGCGACCGATTGTTACTGCTGCTGTTGATGACAATGCGATGCTCGGTGCCGTGATTCGCGCACGCTTCCAGAATCTTGTGGACGGGAGGCATCTTTAGTCTCACCTCCAGACTCTTAGGATTCGATTTCACCTGCCGACGGAGAGAGCAGGAAATACAAGCCAGCGAAGCAAGATTGTCTTATCGGATATACCAGGCTGGAATACAGCTATAGCTGCTCAATAAAACTTTATCATCATTACAACAGCAAGGATAGCGATAGCATAACATGTAAGGAACTCAATTCTTCAAAATTGTTGTGGCATATGAATAGAACTGTTGTAGGGAGGGAGACAGAGTGGGAGTGAAAGGAGGGTAGCGAGATAGAGAGAGGAAGGAGCGGGCATGAGAGGAAGGGAGTGAGGGAGAGAGAGAGAGAAGGGTTAATTGTGGAAGTGAGGGAGAGAGAGAGGAGGAGGGAGAGGGGGAGGGAGTGAGGGGGGGGGGGGGGGGGTGGGGGGGGGGGGAGGGAGAGGGAGAGAAAGGGAGAGGGAGAGAGAGGGAGGGGGGGAGA
>ERZ1740065.2361-NODE-2361-length-11712-cov-12.670756_pt1 | contig 11712 bp, 21 predicted proteins | sample MGYA00581738_ERZ1740065 | MGnify/ENA primary metagenome ERZ1740065 (study PRJEB43018, sample SAMN04849749) | marine metagenome | isolation source: floating plastic debris | place: Pacific Ocean | collected 2008-09-01 | study: EMG produced TPA metagenomics... | reverse complement strand
CCCCTCCCCGCCTGTTGTCCTCTGTAAATGACGATGCATGTTCCATGTCCAGACGTCGGGTTCCGAGCACACCTTCAGCATCAGCAGCCAGCTGAGGAGTCTGGACGATCTGCGAATGTACGAACAGTTCTTACCAGAAGTCATGGACATCGAGGTCAGTTATAGATTGATAGCACCTTTAACAGTATCTATGTCTATGTTTATTGTTCACAAGAAACCGTTGTTGTGTGTGACAGTACACGGGTGAAAGGACCAGTCCGCCTGCCAGTTACACGAGTCAGGCCAGTGGCGTTCGGCACAACCCTCACAGCATGCCTAATCTACAGGCGATAAATAAAAACTTTCGTCTGCAAGAGGAAGGGGGTCTTGCTGGCAACGCTACTCTTACCTCATTGGGTAGTGACGACTGTCTGACCAATAGCGCCAGGGAGAGGAGACTCTCGGTAAGCTTCTGACATGTACTGTATAAGTAAAAATAAACGCGAAAATAGGACATAAATAAACGTGAAAAAAGTAAATGTAAGGCAAATAAATACAAAAAAGCGTGTTGAGAAATAAATATGAGAAGTGAGAATTGTGATCTTGCACATATTGCCATTAGTTGCATACCTTCTCAAAAATGGACAGAAAAAACATTTTTTTGAAAACCGCATTTATTTCTACCTATACTACACAGTATAGCTATTAGCCATCTTGCACTGATCTCTATACATATTTTTATTCAAGGAAAAATCAAAGTCAACTTTTAAAGAGCCGTTGGAGGCAGTTTCCGCTGTGAACTTGAAAACAGGGCAGCCAGTCTTCTCGCTCGACATACAAGTGAGCACCATGGCTGTCGGCCCTCGCTCCAAGTCAAAGAGATCTGCCCCTCAGTTGAGAACTAGGAGTGCCAAGCTGGATCAATCTGTCGATATTAGACAGATGTCTGCATTCGACAAGTCAGCGCAGGTTGTTCTTCTGCTCTTATTACAACTGAGGTCTGAATTGAGGTGGTGTACCTGAGGGATCCAATTTTTTGATTGGCTGATAAATGGATAACTAAACCACGACTGCTCTCATTGCACAGCCACACAGAACCACAGTCATTATGACTAAAGTAGTTATCAGAGATCCTTGACAGCACAAGCTATGAGCTGATCCTTGGTGTCGAGGATCTCTGAGTTGATGACTTTTGCGTCAGCCAAAAGAATTCCTGGATCCGCCTCTCTGTACAGGGGGGGAGGGCTGGGATCTGATACACTCCTGTCATCAATACTTCCTCGGTCTGTGCCTTCAGTCTAGCAGAAGTTATCTTCTGCAGTTACTCAGTGACGAGGGTGATGACAGTGAGATTGAGCTCACCTCGGTGGACTGGATATCTGCTGAGGAATTCTACAGCGTTGCCAGTCAGACTCGCAGCGTCTGTCCCTTCACCAAGGTCGCCTATCCAGAGCTGCATGGCTCGAAGCCCGTACCTACAGACGAGCCTCTCTATGAGAGGAAGTTTGGCGTGCAGAGGTAAGATTAATCCAACAACTGTCTGTCTGTTCGTCAGTCATAGCTGCTTCCTCTAAGTCATTGAACTTGGTAAGCTCTTCCACCTCAGCTTTGTTTGGTTTACGGTGTACTGAAATTTGTTAGCGAGATAATATTTTGCGAATCGCAAAAAATACAATTGTAACAAAATTCTATGGTTGTGTAGCGATTATAGTCATGAATCTTCACAGAAATTGTTAGTGAAGTTTCCTGGCATTTTGGCAAATATTTTCCATCGCAAACGAATTCCAAGATATTGTATTGGAATAAGGTTTTTGTGAACACTTGGATCTCATGGGAGACTAAGTTAGTCAACCCTAATTTATTTACCAGATTGTTTTTTTTTCTTTACCAACAATTACATTTCTGTCACCCATTGATTTATAATTTCAGAGCAAAGATATTTGAAGATATTGATAGGATGATCAACCCAGACTGTTTGGTAAATCGGGTGGTGTATGATCTCGATGATATCGTGAAAAACAATCAGTCAGACGCAAGACAGCCGACGCTTCGGAACACAGACATCAGCAGGTACTCACCAACACGCCAACAATATACTGTATCAGAACTACTGTAGAACTAAGTTTTATAGAGATGGAAATGGTGAGGTTTAGCAAAGACACGCTGTAGCTACGCCTGCGTCAGATTACTCACGTAATGTATGTCAAATCGTCCGATGTTTAGCTACTCGGCAAATGTTGGTTGATTTTTTTACCACTGAATTTTCGTCTTTATAGAGCATCTAAATAGCTGAAACGTCACATAAATATACAAAAAATATTACTTATGGAGCAAATGGAAACACTAAGTAGTGGCAGTTGATTTCAGTTCATTTCTGATGTGCCGGATGAGTATACGTGACAGCAGCTCTTCTCACGTAGAATTTTGCCGTAGGTTGCGTCATGATCACATGATAAAATTGGAGTTCACGTACTGTTAACATTTCCTTCACAATCATCAAGAAATCAAATGATGGCAATCTAACAGTAGCTATCCCACAAATGGGAAGACAACTCCTATATAATTTGTAATGGGCATAATTTCTATAGTGTAGTAACCTAATCATAGCATTAGACCATCGCTATCAGATCTGGTTTTACAGTATACGGTATGAGAACTAGTGATGAATTGAGGCTGTGTTTACAGGCTCGGAGTGCCAGAACCACCTTACAACCACCTGCACTTCAACTCACAGTTTGAATCTGGGAACTTGCGCAGAGCTGTGCAGGTATGTTATAGTAGTATTAGCTATCAAATGGTCAAGCATAGATGTGACATATGACTGTCATACTGTCACGCTGTCACATCGTTGCAGGTACGCGAGTTTGAATACGACCTGATACTCTGTCCCGACGTGAACTCCAACTATCACCACCAGTGGTTCTACTTTGAGGTCAGCAATATGGCGGCTGGCAAACCCTATCGGTTTAACATAGTCAACAACGAGAAGCCTAACAGCCAGTTCAACTTCGGTATAAGATTTCCATCCTGCACTATGGTACGGGCATGTGATGTGTTGGTTGACCGTTTCTCCTTCCTCCCAGGTATGCGGCCAGTAATGTACTCCGTACAGGAAGCCATCAATGGCCGCCCGTTCTGGAGACGTGTCGGCACCAACATCTGCTACTTCAGAAATCATCTCACCAGAAGCTCTCAGGTCAGATTCTCACCGAGTGTCAGTCTATGTAGTTGAGGTCAAGGTCAAATGACGGAATGTGATTTAATCACACAGGTCACCGGTGGCATTCGTGGCAAGTCTTACTTCACGACAACGTTCACCATCAAGTTTGAACACAGCTATGATGTCTGCTACCTCGCTTACCACTATCCGTACACTTACAGCTCTCTGCAGGTCCGTATCACTACGCTTACCACTATCCGTACACTTACAGCTCTCTGCAGGTCCGTATCACTACGCCAATCATATCTGGCTCACGCGCTGCTGCGTATCCGTATCACTACGCCAATAATATCTCGGTGACGCGCTGCTACACGTCGAATGATTATCAGTGAGTCTACAGTACTATGCTCTGATTTAGTGTCAGCTCAGGAAGTGGGAGAGCGGCATCGACTCCAGCGCCATCTACTTCCGCAATCAAGTCCTCTGTCAAACTGTAAGCGGCAATGACGTTAACATAGTCACTGTGACAAACTACCCCAAATCAGACGACGCGGAGAGTCTGGAGCAATTCAGTGAGTCATTCTCCTCGCAGAGTGTCTGCCAGCTCGCCGTCTGAGTCTTTACTATGCGAGTGTCTCCTTCTATAGAAAATCGGCCGTACATATTTCTCTCTGCGCGCGTACATCCTGGCGAGTCTAACGCCAGCTGGGTGATGAAAGGCTCAATAGAACATCTCATCGGCGACAGTAAAGATGCCGACGCTCTCCGGGACACCTTCATCTTCAAAATAGTTCCTATGCTGAATCCAGACGGCGTTATCAACGGAAAGTATGTGTGCGAATGCGGAGGTAATAGAGACCTTGCAAAGCTGTACCCCAGTATGACGGCAAAAATAAAAACGGATAGAAATAAGATGGGCTCCGCCCTCAAGAATGTTGGTCGTGATTGGGAGCGTAGCATTGCGAGATCTCTATTCACTCGTACCGACTGTTTCTGAGTTATGTTGTCATATATGAATGTATTGTTCCTCAGTCACAGATGTTCCCTGACTGCCGAAGATCTCAACAGGCGCTGGCTCGTTTCTTGTCCCAAACTCCATCCACCAATTTACCACACCAAGGGAATCCTCCAGTTTATGAAGTGCGTGCAGCGTGCGCCCCTGGTTTTCTGTGATTATCATGGTGAGACAACTCTCAATTGTTCGTTACTGTTGGTGTTGTACTATCGAGCTGCTATGATGTTATCCTTTGTTTTGCAGGACATTCAAGGAAGAAGAACGTTTTCTTGTACGGGTGCAGCCCCAGCATGTCATGGATACCGGATGACATGGACAACCCTGGCATATTGAGCGATAATAGCGAGGACGCTAGCTACAAGGCAAGCAGATGCTTGTCATACACCTCACAATGAATTTAGTCTTACTAATGGGCGAGAAATAGTGTGATAGACTTAATTGACCAGTAACTCTGTGAAATTGTAGGTGCTGCCGAGGATATTACGTCAGATGGCACCGGCGTTCTGCCTGTCGAGCTGTAGTTATGTCATAGACAAGACCAAGGAATCTACCGCGCGAGTCGTGGTCTGGCGCCAGATTGGCATCGTCAGATCCTACACGATGGAGAGTTCGTACTGCGGCTGCGATCAGGGCCAGTACAATGTTCGTGTGACCTTCGCATTGCATGATGTATGACCTGATCCGCGATGAGCTCACTCTTATTGAATCCCGTTGTCAGGGCCAGCATATCAACACACATCACCTTCAGCTCATGGGAAAGAAGTTTGCAGACGCGCTGCTGCTGGTCAGAAGTCGTCACTTCAGGCCGTCACTCACAGCCTTGGATCTGGTTCCTAATGATAACAAAGAACAGTCTGCCCTGTATGTAACACATGAATGAGTGTATCCAGTGTAGTGTACCAAAAACAAAACACAATGACAATGCTGCATGTATAGCATTTGAACACTGTTATTGACTATATATATATATATACATATATATATATATGTATGTATTGTGACTGACAGCATTTACTGCAGGATTGATGTCGCCGAGAATTCTGATGGAGTGAAAGTCGTGCAAGATACGTGTTCAGACGACGGAAGTGGTGATAATGATGACGAAGATGATGATGTTGATGATGAAGACGGAAAGAGTTCCGACATGGATGAGGACAATTAGCTAGTTACTTGATATGGCTGTGGATTATCATTGAATGTAATGATGCTGTTACTGCTACTACCATTTTCATGGAGGATTTCAGAATCCATATTTATTGACAATCCAAAAAAGACCTTACACTTTAGTTATTATGTGGCAGGTCAAATGAAAATAAAATGGAATAGAAATAGTTTAAAATAAGCGAGATTTCTGTAATATCAAACTTTCAACGATTGCCTGTAGTTGTATATCCTCGTAAGCTGAATGATCCCAGTCAGCGCAACGAACATGTTCACAGCAAATAAGCTGTAGTTCTTGGGTATGATCACCATAGAGTACCTGGACCAGATCACACCTGCAGAACAGATTTAAAGTCATTAATTCGTTGTCACAGAGGGCATAACAGTACGTAATATCATGTATACATATCAGTTTGCTGAACAACCGTATTAATGGCCATGAGACATACAATGTACTGGATGAGTTGGACATGGAACATACTGGATGTGAACTGTTGTGCAATTTAGTTGGCACATCATAATCCGAACAGACTAATTAAAAGTGCATACCTGTAGCAGCGAGAGCCGTGGATTGAGTAGGACTCAACTTCTCTGCAGGCCGCTGCAGATCACCTATGCCTGCGATCACAAGGCACCACTTAAACGCAGGGGCCCAGAAAAAGACAGTTGTAGGTCCAACCTCACTCTTCCATAATGGTTCAAGCTTTTTGGGTACGTATCTACCAAGATAGCTGACTATGCGTCCACTACTCATCATGCAGAGTTATAGCCGTGTATCCAAGTCTTGTGGGGAGATCAAATCAAAGGACCAGTCCTGGATCGACTGCAGCAACCAACCAGAACAGCAGCGCAGTGGCAACGATGGCTCGGGTAATAGATCGATGGTATTCTTTCGCCACGAGATAATTTCCTGCCATAGGATTCGACTTGGCGACGCAATCATATACATTTAATTAAGAAATGCTCGCCGAGAGAGTGCTTTCCTGTACCGCCATTGTCTTGTTTTCATCTCCCGACGAAGAGAGGGGAACGCTACCTGCGCCTAGTAGTAGCTAGATTTGATCTACGCTGTTCTAGCGCTGTGTGATCAGTCTTTACCTGTCTTCTTCTCCTCATATAGTTGACCGTAGATTTATGGTAATGTAGATTAGCTGCTTCCAATGCTTATTTCATGACAATTGATGTTGGATGACGGATATCATGTGTGTGGTGTCTCATCTGTATACGATGATCAGCATGCTTGGTAATATTTTTATACTAAGCCCTACCAATGCTAATATTCGTTCCTTTTAGGCTCTAATATAGTTGCGAAAGTATGTCAGATTTCATCGAACACTCTGCCTCAGAAGCATCAGAGTCGGAGAGTGATGAAGAAGTTGCTGACAAGAAAGCAAAACCAGCTGACAAAGACAAGTCAGGTTCTGGTAGTTCCAGCAGTGGAAGCAGCAGTAGTGAGGATAGCAGTGAAGAAGAAGAAGGTGGCCACACGCAGTGCAGTTTTAACTCCCTATCCTGTTGTTTTAATGGCAATGCATCATTGGGACTATTGTTTTCAAGATGATGATGGAGAAGTAGAAGGTCTGATAGATGACAATCCTGTGGAAGAAGCCAGTGATAATGATGACGAAGATAGCGATGCAGATATTGGTAAACGGAAAGTTCGGTCTGATGATGAAGACGATCAGCTTGAAGAGGATGACTACGATCTCATTGAGGAAAATCTTGGCATCAAAGTCTGACTTGTTTTTCTTATTTAGATACGAATATGCCCTCCTGGTGCTTTGAATTCATATCACAATTTATATTTAGGTAAAGAGAAACAAGCATAAAAGAATTAAAGTCATGTCTGACGATCAGGACTCGGATTATGAAGGCAACGCTGAGAATGATGCCGAGAGGGTCGCCAATCAAATATTTGATGATGATGACGATGAGGCTCCTGTAGCCCAGGACGAACGCAGCCAGTCTTCACAGAAAGGACCAAACGAAGTTGATAACCAGTACGGTGAACTGGATGAAAGCTATGAATCAGGTATATGAACGAAATCACAACTGAAACTGTATATAATCTAACGTTGCGATGTGCCACACAGATCCTGATGACTTCATCGATGATGAAGAGGGGCAGCCAATCAGCCGCGGGAAGAAGAAGAGAACCGTAGTCCATTCAGACAAGGCTCTACAGGAAGCTCAGGATGTGTTTGGCGTTGACTTTGACTTCGCCGACGTTGAGGACTACGGAAGTGAGTACGACGAAGAGGAGGATGAGGAGGTACAGATAGTCATCACACTCTTTGTTTCAACTATGCATCTGATTGGTCAGATAGATGGTTTGTGTGTGTCTGTTGATAGGATGAGTATGAAGATGAGGAAGGGGGCGGTGAAGGCACGTCCCGTAAGAAGCGTAGTAGACACAGCAAGAAGACTATATTCGAGGTGTTTGAGCCCAGCGAGCTGGAAAGGGGTCACCTGACAGACATCGATCAGGAGATCCGTACGGCCGACATGCCCGAACGTTTTCACGTGAGACAAGTTTTTATCACTCACCGCACTGCGATACGTCACTAGTAGTCGTCTCATTCCGCCAGTGCCGTGTTATACAGCTGAGGACGATAAAAGTCACTGCCGCTGACAGTCAGGAGCTGCAGGATGAGGCGGAGTGGATCTTTACTCACGCCTTCTCCAAGTCGACTGTATCGCAGCAGGTAACCTTGCACTAGACCGGTATGTGTCAGGACTGAGGTAGCGTAGGATATCGGCACAGTCAGTTCTCTGCTGTAGGAATCTCTGGCCAACGACAGGAAGGACAGTAGAATTATCATCAAGAAGATCAGCAGCGCGCTGGACTTCCTGCGTAACCAGCAGCTGGAGGTGCCGTTCATATCCTTCTACAGGAAAGAATACGTGCGTCAAGAGCTCAAGATTCGCGACCTCTGGCGCATCTGGCAGTGGGACGAGAAGGTATGCGTGACACTATTATCCGCCGTTGACAGCACGCAGTCTCGTCACGGCCCAGTCCTGCTGCTGTAGTGGGCGCAGCTGAGAGGGAGGAAACAGAATCTGACCAAGCTGATGTCACGCATGCAGCAGTACCAGTACGACATGAACAGCGATCCCAACGTTGTGCTGCCCAGTCATACGCGACCTCTCACGCAGGACGACATTGACAGGTAAGAACGATTGTGAAGTATGCCTGTTGATTATAATAGCGCCCTTGACATTGCTCTGTCAGGCAGCACATCTATGTCTTGTTACTCAGCGTGCAGTGACTGCTGTTATGAGCCTCTCTAGACTATGTTTATTATTTCCACATGTAATCCATGTCGCTTGAAATATCCAGTCTCTTTGCATTGATCACAGTCTGGCTGGGATTTAGTATACAATACCTATAAGACAGACTATATACCAACAGCAGCTATACAAGCTGTTGTAGAAATTGTTATTGAATCCAAAACCGTCAACTGATTTCGATCATCTCTCGTTTGCTGATATCGACTACATGCGGCGGTTATTACTATTATTACTATTATCACTGATTTAACACTTGTGTTTGTTACAGAGTGAAGCTCGTTGAGACTACAGAAGAATACTGGGATGTGCACAACCATTTTATGCTCTATTATGGCAAAGACATTCAGCCGATGAAGGACCACGAGAAAAAGAAGAAAGAAAAGGTGCAACCAGCTTAGAGATGATGTTGTTTCAGCATTTCTGTCCAGTAATGTACACAACATAAATAACCATTACGCTGTTAGGCACCGAAGGAAGAGAAGGAGGAAAAGAAGAAGAGTTCGGAGGAGAAAGAGGAAGGTGAAGACGATGAGGAGCCGGACGTGGAGAAAGTGGAAGAGCCGCCCCAAGAGACGCTCAAATACGCACGAGGTCGCAACTCCGGCTACCACATCTGCATCCAGGTGAGTGCCGTGTGTCGTGGCTCAAACTACCAGCCGGATTGAGGTTCACTGACTGACCGTCGATTGCAGGGCGGGCTGTCCGAGGTGGCTAAGAAGTTTGGACTGACTGCTGAGCAGTTTTCAGAGAACTTGAAGGACAATTACCAGAAGCATGAGGTGGAGCAGTATCCAATAGACCCGATGGAGCTCGCGCAGGAGCACATTGCCCAGTCAGTACCACGCTCCATCCGCAGAGTTGGTTTTGGCGGCGGTTTGTGACGCATTTGTATCTCCATTACAGGCAGTTTGACTCGGCTCCTGATGTGTTGAACGGAGCCAGGCACATAGTGGCCATGCAGATAGCCCACGATCCTGTGGTTAAGAAGTGCGTACGCTCCGCGTTCCGCGAACGAGCTGTCATTAAGGTTCAGCCGACTAAGAAAGGCAGAAAGGAGATAGATGAGAGCCACCAGGTCTACATCATGAAGTACCTGAGTGGTAAGCCTGTGTCAGAAATGAAGAACGAGGATTTCCTCAAGTTGAATTCCGTAAGCGCTGCCTGCTACCATAGATTGCCAGCGTGATACAGTATTGGTTTTCGTTGACTGTGTATCTGACTAACCAGGCTGTGGAGGAAGGCCTGCTCACTATGGAGATCAGTATGGCCGAGGCGTCCAGCTCCAGCTTCACTACGTACCTAGATGAGATCCGCCCGCTGTTCCACAGGGTACCGTCGCCGTGTTCATCATGCTCTCCTCAGCGGCTGCCCATGTGCCTGCTTCAATCTTTGATCGATTTCCCTTCAGGACGAGTTCAGCGCACTGGTGCAGGCATGGAACGCGCAGAGGAGCATGGCCCTGGAACGGGCACTCAACAAATCCATCTTCCCTCAGCTCGAGAAAGAGCTGAAGATGAAGCTCGTCGAGGAAGCTAAAGAGGGAATACTGAGGGTAGGCTCACCGTCCAGATATGTGGGATGGTCTGCTCTTGTTGCGCTCATCAGTACAATGAATGCATTGGTTATCAGAGTTGCTGTGACAAGTTGAATGAATGGCTGCGTGTCGCTCCGTATCAGTCGCCCAACGAGTTTGACGACGAAGACGAGGACTTTGACACGAGCAAAGGACTGCGCATCATGTCCATCGCCTACAAACCAGAGAAGTCAGTAATTTATACTCCCACTGGACAATATTCACGCAGTCATGTGTACTGATAGATATGTGACTAGTTTTCTGCTGTATGGACGTTGTGGAATGTCTGATGATATATACAGTCGCTCCACAAACTACCAAACTTCACTTGGGATTGATGTCAAATGCAGCTGTGCATAATTGTTTATTTTTGGAGTTGTCTTCTCGATATATCGAAATATCGAGCTGCTCGCAATGGCTGACAAACTGCCAGTATTCCACAAAATCAGGATCGCAGATCAATTCTTGAACCCAGATATATGATGTTGCAGACCATTTTACGTAACCTTTTTGAAAATATGATACGTCGATGTGTTGATGCTTTGTCTGATGCAGTACGATAAACACAGTATTTCAACGCGAAAGGTTTCTAGGAATTCTAACATAGAGAAGACAACTACTAAATGTTTATGTCAAATATTGATATCGAATCCACCCCTAATTCATACATTATACTTTGTCGTAATGCGATCAGGTGACACAGTGTCATCGTCTCCTGTCTGGTTTTGACCTCACACTCAGTATCTAAGCATTTTTAATAAGCTTTTTAATATATAGACCAATGATTTCATGTAAATGATGTATATGAAATTTTTCTTCCTCCTATTCAAACTCTGATCCTTTCTATTTTTACGAGTTGTGTGCTATCCAGTTCCACCGATTGACGACAAAGTAAACAGTTTATCTGTGGCGCCATTGCAGCCGGGTAACATAGTCTTATGATTCAGGGACGTGGCCGGGTACGCCTGCGTTCTGGACGTGGAGGGAGAGGTGATGGATTTCCTCCGTCTGCCTCACATCATGAAAAGAAAGAACCCTAACCTGCCTCCTCACAAGCAAGACAAGGAACAGGAGCTGGAGAAGCTGCGGGAGTTCATCTGTGACAAGAAGCCTCACGTAGTCGCCATCGCTGGCGAGTCGAGGTGCTGCCACCTCGCCATCGTACAGAGCTGCCAGGCAGTGAGATCTGTTATCTAATCCACACGCATCGCATTGCAGGGAGGCACTGGATATTCTATATGATGTCACACACATACTCAAGCAGCTTGAGGACAGCGATCAGTTTCCTAAGATAGCTGTCGAGTTGGTTGATAACTCTCCATGTGTTGTCTACTCCGTCTCCAAGAAATCAGCCTTGGTGAGACACTCCCTCCCTCTCCTAGTCCCCTTTCCTTTCATCCCTCTCCTCGGCTCCTTCCCTTGTCTCCTTCCCTCTCCTAGTCTCCTTCCCTCACCAAATCAACAAAACAAAACAAAAAAAAAAAACAAAACAAAACAAAAAACCAAAAAAAAAAAAAAAAACACAAATAAACA
>ERZ1740065.2360-NODE-2360-length-11716-cov-4.691021_pt1 | contig 11716 bp, 9 predicted proteins | sample MGYA00581738_ERZ1740065 | MGnify/ENA primary metagenome ERZ1740065 (study PRJEB43018, sample SAMN04849749) | marine metagenome | isolation source: floating plastic debris | place: Pacific Ocean | collected 2008-09-01 | study: EMG produced TPA metagenomics... | reverse complement strand
CAGCCCTGCTCATCGTGGGCTTGGCCCTGGGGGTCTACTGGCTGCTCGAACGGGAGCGTAGGTACCTTTCCTTGGGGCACTTTATCCTGTACGGTCTCAGCGCCAGTCTGCTGACCCTGCTCTGGTTTGGCTGGGATACCTGGCAAAACGGGCCGTGGGTTGTCCGGGAATTTACCAGCTACCAATACCGTCTCTTCAGCACCCCCGATGCTGGACACGCTGGCTTTCCCGGTTTTCACGCCGTGGTCTTACTCATTGGGTGTTTCCCAGCCTCGGTGTTTGCCCTCGGGGTCCTCTTCCGCCGGACGAGCGAAACCGAAGCCCGACGGACCGATTTTATGCGGTGGATGAAGATTTTGTTTTGGGTGGTCCTGATCCTCTTTTCCATCGTCCAGTCCAAGATCGTCCACTATTCCTCGCTCTGTTATTTTCCCCTCACTTTTTTGGCGGCTCGCTATCTCTACGGACTCCACCGAGCAGAATGGAACTGGAAAACGCGCTTTGGAGGGGGCTTGGTAGCAATTGCTGGCCTATTTGCGGCGGCCCTGTTGCTGATCCCTTTGATCAGCAGTCGGATTGACCAACTCCTTCCCTACATTCAGGATCCTTTTGCGCGGGAAAATTTGGAGGCAGAAGTACGGTGGAGTGCTTGGTCGTGGCTCCCGGCCCTCGTCCTATTGGTCGGCGTGATCCTGTTTCTTCGCTGGCGATCCCAGCAATTGGAACGAGCGGTACCCACCTTGTTTTTGACGACGGCCCTCTTTATCTTCGGAACGCTTTATTTTTTCCTTCCCAACATCGAGCAATATTCCCAGCGGGCCGTCATCGAGTTTTGGAAGGAAAAAAGTGAGGAAAATGCCTATTTGATGTCCTTTGAGTACAAAAGCTACGCCCCGCTGTTTTACGGTCGCCGAGCACCCGGAGCCCGCCCCGAGAGCCGTGACAACGACTGGCTATTGAGGGGGGCAGTGGACAAACCGGTCTACCTGACCTGCCGCGTTCACAAGGCGCAAAAAGTCGCCCAGCTGGGGTCTTTTGTGGAAATTGGTCGGAAAAATGGCTTTGTATTCTTCAAACGGGAGCCCCAACGCTGAGGAATATTTAGGGGTTAAAAGGTGGGAAGGGATAAATGTTAAGACACAAATTGTAATTAAAAATATACGCCTATAAAAGCTTGTACGACAATAATTTACCCATTACAAATAAAATATTTTTTTCGATTTTTATGGAATTGTGGGTGGAAAAGCGTCTATGTAAGGTCTTTTCCTGATTCTAGACGGTGGAAGGGACACCAAAAGTTCTTCCACGACTGGGATCAGGTCCCAGGTCTGGGTGATGGCTCGTGTATTTAAGTAGCGGGCCATGAAGGGGGGCAGCAGCAGGCTGCGCCTAGAGGGTGGGCCCACCCTCCGGGTGAAATACTGTCCACTCCCCAAATTTCCACTCTTATTCCCCTGTTTCGCTCACGCTCAAAAGTAAAACGCCTTGAAAAAACACACGCTCCTTCTTTGTTTCCCCAGCGCCCTGTTGCTACTGGCCCTCAGCGGGCTGCTTTCCGCCTGTCGGGGACAAGGGACTTCCCCCACTAACGGCCAGCACCATAGCCCCATCACGACCTCCTCGGTAACGAAAACGGAATACAAAGACCCCCTCTTTTTTATCGAAGGGCAGCTCTGTCAACACCTGCGCCAAATCCATCAGGACCGCCAGGGGAACCTTTGGATGGGTACCAATGTGTACGACCTTATGAAGTACGATGGCGATACCCTGGTGTACCTCACCGAAGCGGATGGCTTTAGCGGGGGGCGGGTGACCGGTATTCTGGAGGATGAAGCTGGAAACGTATGGTTTGCCACCTCGGAGGGCCTCAACCGCTACGATGGCGAGGCCTTTACGCTTTTTCCGGTTCAGATCGACTCCATGAATTCAGAAGTCTGGAGCCTCTTGCTGGATTCCAAGGGCATTTTTTGGGTGGGGCACAACCAGGGACTGAGCCGCTTCGACGGGGCCACCTTTGAGCACATTCCCATTCCCAAGCCGGCGGTGGACCAGCCCAATACCATCTACGCCAAAAACCGCATCAGCAGCATCGTGGAAGACCGGGCCGGCCACTTGTGGTTGGGGACGGATGGCTACGGAATTTGTAAATACGACGGCCAGACTTTTACGCACTTTACCAGGCAGGATGGCCTTTGTGACAATGCCATTGGGGAGTTGATGGTGGATCGTCAGAACCGGCTTTGGATTGGGACATTTTGGGGCGGACTGGCCAAGTACGACGGCGAAAAGTTTACCAATTATACCCAGGATGGCGTGATCCAAGGGTCGGAGGTTGGTGGCTTTTTTGAGGATGAGAATGGCGATATCTGGTTCGGGGTGGAAAACAATGGCGTTTACCAGTATGACGGCAGCACTTTTCACCATTACTACCAGGAAGCGGGACTTCAGGGCGTGGTTTTGGACATTTACCGCGATGCCGAGGACCGCTTTTGGTTTGGGGGTTGGGGTGGACTGTTTCGCATGGATCAGGGCACCTTCAGGCCCGTTGCGGCCGCTGGCCCCTGGGAATGAATCACCGTAGTTTTTAGCCTTCCAATTCCTCCAGCTCCAACTGCGCCGTCTCCCAGGCGTCCATCACTTCGTCCAGCTCTTTTTTATCCCGCTCGTACTTGGCCAACAAGTCTTGGGCCTCGGGCCGGTCGTAAAAACCGGCCTCCCCCATCTCTACTTCCCGCTTCGCAATCCGCTCCTCCAAACGCGTGATCTTACGCTCCGAATTCTGGACGGCCCGCTGCAATTCCTTGCGGCGCTGGCGCTCCTCTTGGGTGAGCGGTGCCTTGGCCACCGGAGCCGCCGCCTTGGCCGCCGTACCCGACTTTGACTTTTGCAACTCCACCTGTCGCATGTTTTGTAGGGCGCGTTTTTCAAGGAAAAACTGAACGTCGCCCAAATACTCGTACAACTGGCGGTCCCGAAATTCGATGGTTCGATTGGTGAGGTCGGCGAGAAAATCCCGATCGTGAGACACCACAATCAGCGTACCATCGTAGTCCTGGAGGGCCTGCTTGAGGATGTCCTTGGAAATCATGTCCAAGTGGTTGGTGGGCTCATCCAGTACCAGTAGGTTAAAAGGCTTGAGCAACATACAAGCCATCGCCAGCCGGGCCCGTTCTCCCCCCGAGAGTACCGATACCTTTTTATCCACATCTTCGCCACTGAACAGAAAAGCCCCCAAAATCGCACGGACCCGCGTCCGCATCTCCGGTGGGGCAACCGCCTCTAGGGTCTGTAGCAAGGTCTTACTCGCGTCCAGGGTTTCCGCTTGGTTTTGGGCGTAATAGCCGATTTGGGCATTGTGCCCCAGTTTTACCTCTCCCCCACTGGAAGTCAGCTCATTGACCAAAATTTTGGCCAGCGTGGTCTTTCCCTGCCCGTTTTGGCCCACAAAGGCCAGGCGGTCCCCACGGTCCAAGTGCAGGTTGATATTTTCCAGCACCGAGAGGTCGCCGTAGCGCTTGCTCACGGCCTTGGCCTCAATCACCACCTGGCCCGAACGGGGAGCGGGGGGAAACTTGATCCGCATCGCCGCCGAATCCGGCTCGTCGAGCTCGATGCGCTCCAGCTTGTCCAATTGTTTTTTCATCGATTGGGCCATCTTCGTTTTGGTCGCCTTGGCCATAAAACGGTTGATGGTACGCTCCTTTTGCGCAATGACCTTCTGTTGGTTCTGATAGGCCGACTGGAGCAATTCCCGGCGCTCCTTGCGCAGCTCGACGTACTTGCTGTAGGGAGCTTTGTATTCGTAGATTTTCCCCAGCTCGATCTCCACGGTACTCTTGGTGATGTTATCGAGGAAGGTTTTGTCGTGAGAAATCACCACGATGGCGGAGGAATAACCCTTCAGAAACTCCTCCAGCCAGAGGATGGATTCGATATCCAGGTGGTTGGTCGGCTCATCGAGCAGTAAAAAATCAGGCTTTTGTAGCAGCAGCTTGGTCAGTTCGATCCGCATTTGCCAGCCCCCACTAAATTCATCGGTTAGGCGCTGGAAATCCCGGGCCTTGAAGCCCAGGCCGGAGAGGACCTTTTCAGCCTCGGCTTCGATATTATCCCCACCGAGGAAGTGGAAACGATCCGAAGTATCCGAAATCTTCTGCAACAATTTGAGGTAGTCATCGGATTCGTAGTCGGTGCGTTCCTGTAACTCGAGGTTGAGCGCATCGAGTCTGGCCTCCAATTGTTGAATCTCCGCAAAAGCGGAGAGGGTTTCCTGGATCACGGTTTTTCCCTTCGGCAAATCCATCTCCTGGTGAAGGAAGCCAATGCTTTGGCCGTTGGGGCATTCAATGCGCCCCCCGTCCGGGGTCACCTCCCGGGCCAGCACCTTGAGCATGGTGGACTTGCCCGCCCCGTTGCGCCCCACCAAGCCAATTTTGTCCTTGGGGCCAACCGTCAGGTTGAGCTGGTCAAACAGCACCCGGTCGCCGTATTTAATAAAGATATTGCTCGCCTGTAACATGAATATTCAATTGAACTGCAAAAATAAGAAAAGCTTGCACAAAATGTCGGTGCAAGCTTTTCCGGGATGCGGGAATGCCCGATTGGTAAACTCAATTCCAACTCCATCCATCTGGCATCTGGGCGATCACGGAATAGGTGTCGCCCTTATTTTCCAGTACGTCTCGCCAAAGTCCCTTGGCTTGGTTGCGGAACAGGTAGTTGGCATCCATTTTATCCATCATCCAGGAGCCGTAGGCCATCTCTTCCACCAACTGCCCTTCCGACCAGCCCGAATACCCGACAAAAAAGCGGATGTTGTGGGGTTCGATCATCTTGGTACTGATGAGAAACTTTAGCTTTTCAAAATCCCCTCCCCAGTAGACCCCCTTGGCTATCTTCTGGCTGTCTTCCAACAAATCTCCCAGATTGTGAATGTAGTGGATGGTATCCGTCTGGACGGGGCCACCAAAATATACGAGGGCATCGAAGTTGGGAAAATCGGCGATCAATTCGTCGACCTTCATGTCCAGGGACTTGTTGAGGATAAAACCCAGGCTCCCTTCCTGGGCGTGTTCGCAGAGTAGGATGACCGACCGCTTGAAGTGGGGGTCCACCATAAAGGGTTCGGCAATCAGCAAATGGCCACTTCGAATATGGTTCTCTCGCATCTTTGTTTATTTGTTTTACCAATGGAAAGCCAGTTCCGCTGGTTCTGAAATAAACCGCTATCAATCAGGCATTTAGCAAATGAATACGTACGGAATCGCGGGACGCGGCACTGCCCACTGGGCGCAGAAGTAGCCGCGCTTGAGGTAATTTAGGATTTATTTTCCACAATTGCCACGCCCTTACCATCCAAAGCCCCCGCTATTTTAGAGGGCTTCCGTTGGCAATTTGCGGTCCACTTTGCGGACCAGGCCACTCAGCACTTTGCCGTTACCGCCGACCTCCGCAAAGGAGTCAATGCCGTCAGCAATCATGTTTTTCATGCTTTGCGTCCACCGAACGGCGCCCGTGAGTTGGGCGACCAGATTGGTTTTGATGGTCTCGGGATCGGTGGTGGGGAGGGCCGTATAGTTTTGATAAATCGGACAGATGGGCGCTCCGATCGTGGTCTGCAAAATGGCCGCTGCGAGCTCCTCCCGGGCCGGTTCCATGAGCGGAGAATGAAAAGCCCCACCAACTTTGAGGACCAGTGCCCGTCGCGCTCCCGCTTCCTTGAGGCGTTCCACGGCTTTTTCGATGCCCTCGATACTGCCCGAAATGACAAGCTGTCCGGGACAGTTGTAATTGGCCGGGACGACGACTTCTTCGATGTCCGCGCAGACTTGCTCCACCACCTCATCGTCCAGTCCCAGGATGGCCGCCATCGTACCGGGCGTGGCTTCGCAGGCTTTTTGCATGGCTTGCGCCCGCTGGGAAACCAGTTGGAGTCCGTCGGCAAAATCCATGGCACCGGCGGCGACGAGGGCGGAGAATTCTCCCAGGGAGTGTCCGGCGACGGCTTGCGGCTTAAAGTCTTCGCCGATCATCTTGGCTCGGATGACGGAGTGGACAAACAAGGCGGGTTGGGTAATTTTGGTTTGTACCAGGTCCTCGGCCGTGCCGCGAAACATCACCTCGCTGAGGGAAAAACCCAGCAGTTGGTCGGCGCGTTCAAAAAGCGTTTTGGCCAGTTCGGAGCTTTCGTACATATCGAGCCCCATCCCTTCGAATTGGGCACCTTGCCCGGGAAATAGATAAGCTTTCATTGGGTTGGTTTTTGTGAGGCCACCGGGGGCAGTCCGCCCCGTGGTGGCTACTTGTTGGTTTGATTAATGCAAACGCGTAGAAACCAGGTTGAGGAATTCGGTGCGCGTTTCATCCTTCTGAAATTCTCCCGTAAAAGCGGAAGTGGTGGTCACCGAATTTTGTTTTTGTACCCCACGCATCATCATACACAGGTGTTGGGCCTCGATGACGACCGCCACTCCCAGGGGCTTGAGCGTATTTTGGATCGAGTGTAAAATTTGATCGGTCAGCCGTTCCTGCACCTGAAAGCGGCGCGCAAAGATGTCGATGACGCGGGGAATTTTACTCAGTCCAACGATGTATCCATTGGGAATGTAAGCCACGTGGGCTTTGCCAAAAAAGGGCAACAGATGATGTTCGCACAGGGAGTACAGTTCGATATTTTTGACGATGACCATTTCGCTGTACTCCTCGCGGAACATGGCGGAGCGCAGGATGTCTTCGGCACTGAGGTTGCGGCCCTGGGTCAAGAACTGCATCGCCTTGGCCGCACGTTCGGGCGTCTTGATCAAGCCCTCGCGCTCGGGATCCTCTCCGCACTGTTCGAGGATCGAACGGAAACTGGTCATCAGCGACTGGGTATTCTCAGGGTCGTATCTTTCTTCGTTTTCGTAGGCCATTGGCGGTTGAGATTTGGATTTTATTCCCCGTAGTACTCGGCGTAGATGGTTTCGGTTTCTTCCAGGCGTAGGGAGTGCAGCTCACAATTTTCCAAATGCGGGGCGAGTTGCTGCCAAAATAACACGATCATATTTTCCGTAGTCGGTTGTAGTCCCTGGGGGACGAAGGGTACGTCGAGGTTTAAATTGGAGTGATCCACGACGTCGATGATGTGCTTGCGGATCAGTTTACTTAACTTTTTGGCATCCATGATGAAGCCCGTTACGGGATCGGGGCGCCCCTTCACCGTGACGTGGAGCTTGTAGTTGTGGCCGTGCCAGTTTTTGTTGGCGCATTTGCCAAACACCTCGTAATTTTTATCCTCCGACCAATCCGCTACCCACAGTTTATGGGCAGCATTAAACCGTTCGATTCTTGTCAGATAAACCATTAGCGCAAATTTCTGCGGAGCAAAAGTACGAATTCAATGATTAAGAGGGGCAAAAATAATGCAAGTACAGGATTAATCTAGGATAAACCCCCTTTTATCTATTTTGTTCTTTATTTTGACACCAAGATGTGTTTATTGGGCCTCGGATATGATTGAGAACAATACCAAATCATTTGAGGTCCCCTTCATCCAGGACTACGCCCTACGCATGGATACGATTGTCAAAAGAAACATCCGATCGAAGATTTACAGCTTCTTCACCACGCGCCTGGTGTACCACAGCCTGTTCTGGATGTTGTTTCTGGTCCTACTCATCGCCCTGGATACCAGCAATCGCGGCTGGTTGTTTACCATCACCATCGAGCTGATCAACGTCTTGTTTTACGGGGTGGTGGTCTACTTCAACCTGTTCTACCTCATTCCCAATTACCTGAGTGAAAAGCGCTTCGTCCTTTACTGTCTGTTCCTACTCCTGAGTGTGCTACTCGTGACGCCCATCAAGATGGTCATCTTTTACTTCCTGTACACCTACGTCCCCGAAGCGCAAAATACCCTGGTCAACAATCAAATCCTCTTCTTCGTCTCGGCCTTTATCTTTGCCGGGGCCTCCACCATCGTCAAGATCATCTCGGATTGGGTGCGCTACCAACGCGATCGCAAAGAACTGCAAACCCAGACCATGCAGTCGGAATTGCGGTTTTTGAAGTCGCAGATCAACCCACACTTTCTTTTCAATACCCTCAATAGCCTCTACGCCCTGACCCTCAAAAAGTCGGACAAAGCCCCCGAGATCGTCATCAAGCTCTCGGAAATGATGCGCTACATGCTCTACGAATGCAATGAAAAACGGGTGTTCCTAAGTAAAGAAGTCCAGTACATTCGCAATTACCTCGACTTGGAGGAGTTGCGGCAGGGAAAAGATGTCGACATCGACTTTTTGGTCAAAGGACAAGTCGGCGATCAAAAAATTGCCCCCCTGATGTTTATCCCCTTTCTGGAAAACAGTTTTAAGCACGGCCTCAACAACAGCATCGAGCAGGGTTTTGTCCACATCGAGCTGGACGTCGACCGACAGGGCATCCACCTATCGATTGAGAACAGCAAGGCGGAGACGCTCCCCCTACAAACCCACCGCCGCAGCGGCGGGATCGGCTTGGTCAACGTCCGACGCCGGCTCAATATCCTCTATCCCAACCAATACGAATTAAAAATTGCCGATGCGCCCAATACTTATAAAGTGGACCTGCGTATCGACTTGGACCATAAAAATACCCACTAAATTCCACCGTATGATCAATGTAATTATTGTCGATGATGAACCCTTGGCCCTCGACGTTTTGGAAACTTACATCGAGAAAATTCCCGAGCTAAAGCTTCTCCAACGTTGCAACAATGCCCTGGAAGCCAATGAGGCCCTCAACAACCACGAGGTGGACCTGATGTTCCTCGATATCCAAATGCCCCAACTGACTGGGACCGACTTTCTCAAAACCCTGGCCAAACCACCCCTGGTGATCTTTACCACCGCCTACGCCAATTACGCGGTGGAGGGCTTTGAGCTCAACGCCATCGATTACCTGCTGAAACCCATCTCGCTCGAACGCTTTATGAAGGCCGTCAACAAGGCCGCAGAGCAACTCGACCTACAAAAGGGAACCGGCCCCAATGCCCCTACGGCCAGTGAAGAAGACCCCGATTTTATCTTCTTATAAGCCGATAAGAAACTTATCAAAATCATGTATGCGGACATCATCTACTTCGAAGGTCTCAAAGATTACGTCATTATTCGTCAGGAAACCGGACGGGTCATTACCCTCCAGACGATGAAGAGCTTGGAGGAAAAGCTCCCGCTCAATATCTTCAAACGCATCCACCGCTCTTACATCGTCAATCTGGACAAGATCAACGCCATCATGGGTAATATGGTGGAGGTACTGGAAAAGAACCAAGCCAAACACTTACCCGTCGGTAAGAACTACCGCGACGAGTTGCTCGCCATCGTCAATCAGAACCGCCTCTAGGCAAGCACCCGATGAGCGAACTCCACCCCGCGGCTCGCCGCCAGATTGAGGGCCACCTCGCTACCCGGATTATCGCTAGTGAGCCCCTCGGTGGGGGGAGTATTCACCAGGCGCGGCGGCTGCGAACCTCAGGGGGATCGTTTTTTGTCAAGTACCACCGAGCCCCCCAGGCCACGGCCCTCCTAAAAAGCGAGGTGGCGGGGTTGGAGCACTTGACGGCGGCCCGTACCAACCTGGGCATCCCACGCATCTTGCTCCACGGAGCCGCTGGAGACCAATATTTCCTATTGCTGGAGTACTTTGCCGAACGGCCCGCTAGCCCCCTCTTTTGGGAGCGCTTGGGGCGAGGCCTGGCCCAAGTGCACCGCCAAACGGCCGCTCAATTTGGCCACTACCCCGACAACTTTATCGGCAGCCTAGCCCAATCCAATCGTTCCCACGCGCGTTGGTGCGATTTTTACTGGTTCGAACGCATCGAACCCCAACTACACCTGGCGCGAGACAAAGGACATTTGGGAAAAGCGGAACTGGACCTTTTTGAAGGCTTTCGGCGGGCCCTACCCGGGCTCTTCCCCGAGGAGGCACCAGCGCTGATCCACGGAGCCCTATGGAGCGGTAATTTCCTAGTGGGGCCCAATGATTTACCCGTATTGATCGACCCTGCGGTAGCCTACGCCCATCGGGAGATGGACTGGGCGATGAGTCGCCTATTTGGGGGCTTCGCCCCGCGTTTTTACGCGGCTTACCAAGAAGCCTGGCCGCCGGCACCGGGCTTGGCGGACCGCCTAGAATATTACCAATTGTACTATTTGCTAGTTCACCTCAACCTGTTTGGCTGGAGCTATCGACAAGCGGTCCTACGCATCGTTCGGGCCTTTGCCTAGCCCCTCGTAAGACGCGGGGGAGATACGCCATAGAAAGAGGGTCCGTGCGCTACTGCAGGACCCTCTTTTGATCTAACAAACAAAACCAACTAAAAACCAAATAAATTATGAGAGCTTCCCGTAGGAAGTAATCATCGAAGGATGACGAGCGCCCGTAAAGACTGCTCATCTGAAAAACGACAGTGCCCGAAATTCGCTGTCTCTTAAGAAAACTTTAACAGAACCGTGCCTTTATCAGGCGACATGCGCCATTACTGGTATTTTTGGCTATTTTTGTTGCTGCTTGATTTTTAGCCCCTCAAAGCGTGGAGAATGGGGGAAAGCTCCCTACCGCGGGGAACATAAGCAAGCTTATTGCGTTGATATAGCAATGTACTAGACAGGCCTCTCCACGGCCGATTGTAAAAATAAAACCACCCAACTATTTTGTCATTCCGAGACTTCCAGTTTTCCGACTTACTAAACGAGGCGCTTGACGTGATGGGCTTTGTCGAACCGACCCCCATCCAGCAGCAGGCCATTCCAGCGATTGTTGAAGGGGACGAACTGATTGCCTGTGCCCAAACCGGAACGGGAAAAACCGCCGCTTTTTTGCTACCTACGCTCAACCGGATTGCCAGCAATCCAGAGCGCAACAATAAAATCAATACCCTAATTATCGCCCCGACGCGGGAACTGGCCCTCCAAATCGATCAACAGATCGAGGGGTTCGCCTATTATTTGGGGGTCAGCTCGCTACCCGTCTACGGAGGTGGGAGTGGTGTGGGCTGGGACCAACAGAAAAAGGCATTCAAAATGGGAGCTGATATCATCGTCGCAACCCCGGGACGTCTGATTGCCCACATCAACCTGGGCTACGTCGACCTGAGTGAGGTCGAGTGCCTGATCCTCGACGAGGCCGATCGGATGCTGGACATGGGCTTTCACGACGACATCATGCGAATCGTGGGCCGCTTGCCCAAGGAAAGACAGACCCTCCTCTTCTCGGCGACCATGCCCCCCAAGATTCGCTCGCTGTCCAATACCATTCTCAAAGGTACCCCCCAACAGATCAACATCGCGATCTCCAAACCAGCCAAGGGAGTTACCCAGGGTGCGTATTTGGTATACGATAAGGACAAAATCAAGCTCATCGAGCACATCCTGGGGGAAAAGGAATACGCGAGTGTACTGATCTTTTCCTCTACCAAAAAGATGGTGCGCGAGATTACCCTGGCCCTCAAGCGTCGCAAGCTCAAAGCCCTGGAAATTTCCTCCGACCTGGATCAGGAAGCCCGGGAAAAAGCCCTGTTGAGCTTTCGCAATCGCAGTACCCAGATTTTGGTGGCAACGGACATCCTAGCTAGGGGGATCGACATCAAGGAAATCAACCTGGTCATCAATTACGATACGCCCAACGATGCGGAGGATTACGTACACCGGATCGGTCGGACCGCCCGGGCCGACTCCAAGGGGGTAGCCCTTACTTT
>ERZ1740065.2359-NODE-2359-length-11716-cov-10.536746_pt1 | contig 11716 bp, 8 predicted proteins | sample MGYA00581738_ERZ1740065 | MGnify/ENA primary metagenome ERZ1740065 (study PRJEB43018, sample SAMN04849749) | marine metagenome | isolation source: floating plastic debris | place: Pacific Ocean | collected 2008-09-01 | study: EMG produced TPA metagenomics... | reverse complement strand
GCCTGCCTACTAACGCCTGCCTACTAACGCCTGCCTACTAACGCCTGCCTAGGAATGCCTGTGCAAGCTTTATTGGGAGTTTGCTAGAAATCTTAGGCCCACCAAAAAAAGCAGGAGCATGGGGACAAGCACGAGCATAACGACAGAAGAATCACAAAAGCCTAGTCTCCTTCTCACCAGCCTGGGTGACAACTATCCGATTTCCTTTTTCCTGATCGCATATGTATCAATACAGAATTATTCATTGCCGAAAAGTTTAAAGGATCACCTTCTTCTATCGCTCCAGCGAAATGGTGATCCGTCAGGAGGCAGCAGAATGAAAACCTGAGAAAACAACTGTAGGCTAGAGAAATCACTCAGAAAACTTTACTAGAAGCTTCTAGTTTGACTAATCTGAGGAAATATTAAGATTTAAGTGCAGAGGTCTCAAATAGTTACTGCCTCGAATAGTTACTGTCTTGAATAGTTACTGCCTTGAATAGTTCCCAACTAACAAACCCTGATATAGTTCTCATGACTAACTGAAAGCGCACTCATTTCGGTTTATTATGTCAGCACAGCACAAGTCACGAACCACAGCGCTGATTGGCCAAAAACAGGAAATCTTAGCTATAGAACTAATTCGTTTTTCCCTAAATGATTATGATAATGAAAAGAAATTTTAGCGGATTTTAGTGGATGGATAAAATCCATCTCAAAGATGGAGTAGAAGTGCCTCTGTGCTGAAGGAAAACAGCTTCTGTTAAGTTACCAATGTGCCTATGATCACCATAGGGTTTCTATTAACAAAGAGATGACAACTCCTACAGAACAACTAGCTGGATTCATGATTAAAAATATCCTGCAAATTGCTAAATAGTTCTCCAGGCTAATGTTTCCACTTTTGCAGTACTTTATAGATCCATAATTATATTATGTTATATTATTATACTAATAGTAATAGTAATAGACTAATAAATAAATCAAGTCTAGCTGCAGCCACCAGTTTAGGTCAAGGTCAGGGAAATCTAGCAAGAAACCAGGATGTCAAGATTTGAATGGAAATGTATACAAATTTATTCAATATTCATTTTGTATTCAAAATAAAAATCAATGCTACAGTTTCTGTGTAAGAAGGAGATAAGAGGAATGCTACACCAGGATCAGATAGGCAACTACTACTCTTGCCGCATCAGAGTAGTCCGCTCGCTATGGTTTGGTCGGTGGATGGCAATGTTCATCATGATTTGATTGCTGACGAACGGCTAATGCCTCCGTTCAAGTTCACTATCCCTGCGTTACCTGAAAAAAGTTGCGCACGTCACAGATGACATTGACACAATTAGCGAAGGAAGGAGCCTGAGACAGAGGCGGGGGGGGGAAATAGGTTGACTGTATAAGCGGAGAGACACGAGATTGATTAGGCCCTAAATCAAGGGAGCATTAGTAGCGTCAGTCAATCAGGAAGAACTACGCAGCAGCGAATAAATCACCGACACCATACTTACAGGGGACCTAGTCAGAGTCAGAACTGGTGGCCGACTCTGACGAAGAGGAGGAGTCTGTGTCTGTAATTACAACAGCTAATGGAACACAACATCACCATCACGCACACAGCAAGTGTCTAACAATATTCAATATCTATAAGTCACATAGAGGAACAAATAGCTGACACACAGGCCGACTGGGTGAGCTCTGTTGGATGGGGTCAAGGGTCACTAACCCAGCATCTGTTTGACTCCTCCCAGTCGGGTGTTCGATAGTTTTCTCGTTGTGGAGTTGGGCTGCTGTGCTGCTGACAGGGGTGCGTCAGCGATATTGATATGCATGAATACTGAGGCTGGACCTAGTGGTACCCCCTCACTTGATTCCAGTTTGACATGGCGATAGCCTACGGAATTAAAACAGTCGAATTAGGGTGACTCATAACTACTAGAGCTTGGATAGATTGATACAAACTTTAAATGACTACAATGATTCGAAAAGTGCAGCTCACCTTTCTGAAGGCTCGTGAATGGGATGCTGCACTGTCCAATCGTATCGTTTGCTGAGAGCATGTCATGGTCCTTGACATTGATACGAACGATGGCCAGTTCCGGAACGTGTATCTTGAACTCGAATGTCTCATTCCACTGCGGGTTCAGTCCTGCAATATAACTCCTCGCAATTGCGACAGAATATTGCGCTGCAATATTACTCTGCGTATATGTTCAGTGTATAGATGGTTAGTCCTGGAAATCGACTGCCTATCGTAGTTTTCATTGGGTTATTAGTTCCTACCTACCAGTTAGTTACTGCTCTAGATACTAAGGAACACGCTTTCAGCCTCTAAAAAACTTGCGGCAGTGAAGAACCAGTTTCCAATCTCTCTCTAACAAGGCTCACTTCATACACATACCATGACTACACACCATTAGGGTACCGTCAGAGCACGTAGGGTGAGAGAGGCAAACCCGTTTTCATGCGAAGAATATTTTCAGTGTATCACCTCGTTATCTAGTCAGTAGCCTCAGTGGACCAGGCGGCATCAGCCTGTGAGATGTACATATCTTACTCACCATTGTCTTTCACCGGAGAAGTCTTGAACTCCATATAGTCGTCCTTGACACCAAAAACCTCCAGTTTTACATAAGGATCCACAAGATCTGAAGAGTTCTTTTCACCCTCTGGCTTGGGAAGGTGTGAGCCAGATATGACCTAATTAAATATCAGCCAATAGTCACTATGCCAGCCAGTAAGCAGTCTACAGGTAAAAAGGTAGCTCTGTACTCACTTGAATCTTTACCGATTGTCTTCTACTGTCTAGATGGGGACCTTTAGGGTTGAAGGTCGTATTCTCACTGGTCATGAACTTGGGTCGTAAAATGTATCCACAAGAGCCATTGTCCTTGAATTTGCCTCGGTACAGCTGCATTGGCCTGTCCGACGTCTGGAAGTTGAGTGACACTACAAGACAGATATATCAGATGGTCAGCAATGAGAACTTTTGGAATGCTGTGTATGATACTTTGAGCAATAGACATAATGATACCCAGCTGGCAGCCCACATTCCACATGTCTATGGGAGAATAATTGCTGGAATCAGTCCTTGTACCAGCAGGGTAGATTCGGCACAGCTGCAGGTTTGCGTGTTTCACAAAGTCAGCTGGCTCGTCGTCTATCAGCTTCAGCGCTTTCTTTTCCGAGTAGGATGACATCTCATACGGCTTGCCTACATCACCAAAGACAGTCATTACAGTCTGCTGACCCTCGTTTGTCATTGGAAGAAGACTCAGTTAGAACTGGCTTCAGCTATGTCATATCCATGCAGACACAGCAGAATTTCAATTGAAATGATATCTCAGGATTAAAATGGGTTTTTAAATCGAATTGATACCTTAATCTAAGTTTCGAGTTCTTACACTGAGCTTTCGTTGGAAATACTGCATACTTCAGTCCCAACAGACGTGTCATTTAATTGAAATTCTGCCGTATGCATTACAAGATCTAATAAATCATCAAAGGTTAAAGCAAATCCAACACAGAACCATGCAACAGCAAATACGAAAGTAAGTGACATTGGTTTTCAAACAGGATAAAAAAACCAAAATAAAGGATGCCGTACTATGGGTCACATTTTATCTGTCCGCGATAGACACTTGATTGAGTAATGGGTCAAAGTGTAAATGAGTAGGTGGGGATGCAATGGGCACACGGCAATGATGTCTAGAACATGCACCTCACCTCGTCTCAGAAAGTAATGGATTCCTTGTTAAATGAAGCAAGGAGCTCATTTGAACAGCAAGAAAATGACCCTATCCCGAGGGGACAACTCCTTATCAGTTAGTTGTGAGAATGGGCAAACAGCTTGCAGAGCTCAATAAAAAATACGTACTAATAAAATTTCTGATGGCACAATTATTTGAAACCAAACGTGGAAGTGATCAAAGGCTGTGGATCATTAGCTACAGCTTGTTTGCAGGAGGTAGGAAAATATATCACTCTACGCACGATCTGATTTGTGTATGAGCTTGCAAACTGCCTGTCAACTAGATTAGCTTGGATTGGGAGACGCTGATACATGGATGTAGAGAAGCAATTGGTCTGATTCATAAGAACTGATATAAGCGGTACCGTGGTACACGATGACGTAGACATGCAATTGGCAGGGTGACTATGCTATCAGGGATTGTCTTCTCTTGATGAGGTACAATAGCGCAACACAGCAGCAGCATTATGAGAGAATCTAGAGATCATTACTTACCCTGCCTTCTGACAATGCTAAATCCGTGGAATGACACGCTCTGTATATATGTAACAAGGTCAGACAACTCCCGCGCCAACTTGATCTTTCCTTTTGATTTCTTCTTGCTGAGCATTTCTTTTACCTCTGCATCATCTGAGATGGTGGTGTTCATCTCGTCATCAGAGTCCTCCTCGGCTACAGCCTCTGCCTCTCCTGACACATCGGGTGGGAGTTTACGGCACTGCGGGACAACATAACTCAATAAGTTACAGACGTAACCAATCAAAACTTAGCACCATTCACTGCATTTTAGTGCATCATAAACAACCGTCAGGTATTGGGCACACAGCTCCCGAACATGTTTCTCACATTTACTTCATCTCACATGATCTGTGAGCACAAACACTTAGACCGATGACGGTCTGGCTACACATGAAAGGTGGGTGACATTCATACCTAATCAGCAGATGTGTGACACAGGAAAGTATTTCAGTACTGTCTATTTAGGGCCCAGGAACGCACAAATCCGCCTATTATCACTTAGAACTGCCTAGGTACTTCTAAGAATCATCCTATGCGGGCCTTAGGCGGCCCTGAGGCAGGTCTCTAATTTCATAGGCGGGCCGACCGACCTAAGAATTATTACTTCCTCAAGATTCTTCTTCTCTTACGCCAGTATTAGTCTTGCTGGCAAACCTAATTTATGCCAGAAGTCATCCTCTCTTACACTGGTACTAGTATTGAACTTTTACCAGCGCAAGAGAGGCCAATCCTGACGCGATATCAGCACACCAACTGATATGACAATGATGATTGCAAACATATCGTTACCTTTATGAGGATTTTCCCCTTGAGCTCTTCAGGTGATGGAAGTTGTTTGATGTCAGTGTTGACTGGATTGGTGTAAAGCATATCTAAAACACATAATCAATGTAGTTTCAATATTTATACATCTGTATGGCCACTAGTATAATGAGAGCACAACTCCCACTCCAATACTCACCTCCTAAACTATCTACAAGAATCTTCGCCATTTTCTTCTGTTGCTCTATGGAGCAGTGGTTCTCCAATGACAAAATCAATGGGTACCTACAACACAACAATATCTATATTACTATTAACACAAGCTGGTGAGACCTGAAATTGGTACTGATTGAACAAAAAATCAGGAAGTTGTTATTAGCCAGAGGAAAATAAATGCCCGAGGTAGAAGGCACTGAGTAGATTTTGGAATCGTCAGCGATTTCCTCCCGTCCAGGGCAGTGGGTACTGAGAAGGTGTTTGAATCGTCAGCAAGACGCCCTCTATCCCGCCCGGGGCAGCGGGTACTGAGTAGGTGTTAGAACCGTCGATGAGAGAGTTGCTTACTGTGATCTGTAGAAAGCATAATGCTTGATTGCATCTTCGATGATGTCACGGAACAGAATACGACTAGTCAAAGTGTAGCCATGGTAGACGATTGGCTCACTGTCACCGTCCCAGCAGTCCACTGATGGGGAGAAACAGAGTCAGACTGGGAGAATGCAACTCCAGTTACCACATATCAAATACGCTGTGAGCACTTACACTCGACGCATCGACAGCCAGACATAAGAGCCCGGATGTAGCCTTCGATACTGCTTGGTCCCCTCAGCTGATCTTCCAGCAGGTACCTAATCACCAACGCATTTTATGTTAATAAATCACAGGCCATAGGTATTCACTCGGACAAAATGACTGGGTAGATACAAGGGAAGACAAAGCAAGAGGTGGCTGTGAAGCGTCGCACAACAAAATATCGAGCTAGTGGGATTCTGTCACTACTCTCATCCTGCCAATTTGCATGCATAAAAAAGAACAGAGTCAATTATGACCATCATTTAGAAACTGGCAAATGCTCCACTTGCCAAATCCTAGAACAGACCACAGAGGAGACAACTCCAAATAACTACCACAAAAGTAATGATATGAGAGTTTACTAACGTGTTGTGAGATGAGGAGATGTAGTAGTGACTGAGAGGTTGTGTCATGTCCTGATAAATCTCTGAATGCTCGTAGTTACGACCATTCATCATTTGTGAGTTCATGAGGAACAGGAAGCCGTTGAAAGACAGCCTGTGCTGCTCTCGATGATCTGACGATGGCTCGTACTTGTGGATGAGTTGTCGCACCGCATCTATGGAATAGTCTAGCTGTAAGAGAAAGATACAAAGGGAGGTTACTGTACCCGTGCAATGGTAACCTTGAAGGCAAGTCTGATACAGAAGAGAGAGAATCCCCACCTGCTGCTCCAATTTCAGAAAACCGTGCAGGTCTTCCATCGTCATGAACATCTTCTGGGGATGAGAAGAGAATCTGAAAATATGGAAGAGACAAGTACTGTAAAAGTGGAATCATTAGCGGTAGAAATATTTAACGTTTCCCCCAAATGAGCGAAATAGGGAGAACAGATGTTAGCGTTCGTGGATGGAATCTATTCCAAAATTAGGTAGAAATACCTCCCTAATAAAAAAACCCAGCATCTATGAAGTCACGAGCATGTCTACGATCATCGGGGAGTTCTTTATTAGCTATGAGATGACAACTCCGAAAAGTTGTCATGATGTGACAACTCCAATGGAAACTTAGTTGCATTTATCATTAGCGATTTCCTTCAAATCGCTGTATTCCCTAAACATTTTTCCACACTGAGATTTCCACCTTTGCATTAGATAGACTGTGATAAGAACTAAGAACTGAAATGGTATTCAACTAGAATGAAAGCGCAGGTGTACATGTAAGTAGGCGAGAGAAGATGACTCCAAAATAAAACATTCTAGGCCCAACATGTCATTTGAATTACATGTACATGTCTATGTAATTGACGCTACATCTGAAGCTCTAGAAGAACTAATACATGAACATTAGTATAGGGCAAAGTATAAGGGCACTATAGACAGTAGTTGGAGTTGTCTTCTATCCTAATTTGGAAAACTTTTGAGAGCCGTCGCTGGCGGTTCCTACTAATGTCACTAATGGATGAGAATATACTTGACCTACTGTTTAAATATCTTGTGCACGTCGTCGCGTTTGCATAAATCATGGTAGAACTGCATGAACTCTTCTAAGTTCAGTGTAGCATTGCCCTTGGCATCTCGCATCTTGTCTTTGTCTGCTCGCTGAAAGTAAAATTAACGGTGTGGAATTTGGGAAGCTACTGCAAACAACTCTGATTTTCCCATTCCACATATCCAATGCTGAACTCCAAAGACGGGACAAATCTGTGTCACTCACTCGGTTCTAGGCAACATCTGATCAAATATACAGAGAGGTATTGAAGAGGACAGGGGGCAAGAGGGAGAGGAGGCAAGGGAGAGAGAGGGCAAAGAGGGAGGGAGAGAGGGAAGAGAAGAGGACAGAGGACAGGGGAGAGAGACGAAGAGGGATAGAGAGCTAGGGATAGAGGGAAGATAGGGAGGGAGCGATAATATAGAGAGTATAGAGATAGTATAATAGGGAGGTAGAGAAGAAGAGAGGGAGAGAGAAGAGGACAAGGGGAGAGAGGGTGAAAGAAGAGGAGAGGGGTAGAAAGGTGGGGAGGGGGAGAGATGAGGACAAGGGGAGAGAAGGAGAGGCAGGAGCGAGAGAAGGAAGAGACAAGGAGAGGGGAGAGAAGAGGAGACGGAGAAAGAGGTGGGGAGGGATGGATAGGACGGGAGAGAGCGAGTGGACGAGGGAGGCCTACAATAGGGAGGCATACATGTAGATAGTATATAGAATGAGAGAGGAGACCGATGGGTGAGAGGAGAGGGAAAGAGGGATGAGAAAGATGGAGAGAAGGTGAGAGAGAAGGAGAGGAAGCAGTGAGAGAAGGAGAGGCAGGAGTGAGAGAGAAGGTGAGAGACAGAGAGCTACCAGTATCCATACTAACAGTTGTCCCGGCATGCAGTTACAGCAAACAGCCCTCGGTTGAGAATGAAGAGCGTGAGACAGATAGAGACTGGGAAGGTGCAAACAGGGGCAAACCTTATCTAGTGGATGCGGACTGTTAGCTTACCAGCCTGGAACACAGTAGCTGTCGAACCGAACATGTTGTTCAATTAATAGTCAGAAGTAACAATAGCTACATAAAGACGTAGTTGAGGAAGAATCAGCTGTTCAGCCCTATATTCATATTTCTGAAAAAGTTTTCCTTATCATGTAAAATTGCTCTCCGAGCTCTTCATTAAGACATAAAGCCAAAAGTGTTTTCTCTAATTATCCTATAAAACTCATAGGATAAAATTCATTCATGTTCCTGATAAACCAGGTTACTACTTGGAGTTACGTTCTCTGTTCTAGTAAGGTTCTAGCTCAGGTATAGCATAAAGCTGCGGTTCTTACATTCGGTAAGACAATTACCTCATGACCGTTAAAGTTAACGCTACAATAATTTCCACGAAACTGACCATGAGCTGCCCTATACCTGTTGTCACTAGTATAAACCATATATCATGTAACTTGTACAGCTAGTGTAGCTAGTGTAGCTAGTACAGCTAGTACAGCTAGTGTAGCTAGTACACCTAGCTGAGCGAACTAGCTTCTGCCAGTATAAAAACTAATATTGTAAGGAATAAAGCTGGAGATGCACAACCATAAGACCTGCATGAATACAGGGTTTCCATTCATTGCGCTTCCAACCCTCTCAGACAAGCTGTAATCACATGATCTGAAATCTAAATCTCAGTTGACAAGAGTTATCTTATCTTTGTTCTAAATATGTGGAGACGACTTTAGTGTAAGTGGGAGTGAAAATTTTAGCAGGAGATAAGCTCAAGGTTTTCCCAATATGAACGGTGAATTACGGTAAACCCAAATATTTTAGCGATCCCACAATAACAGCTATAATAGCGACTCCAAGAAAATGCTATTTAAGTTGAACGTTTCATTTTTGGATAGTTCTTTATGCCACACGAGCTCGAAGGAAATAGCTAAAATTTTAGGGCAGTTAAAAAATGTTGCTGATTTGAGCAAAATACTATAATATTTTTTCCACTAAAATATTCGGGTTTACCATATCATTATTATATAGTGAATTAATTTAAAGTATAGTGTTTGAGAATGGAGCCAATTCCAAAATTTAACCGACCTACTTCTCCACCAACAATAATCAGCATCTATATACTCACAAAGGTGCTTGCGATCATCAGAGGGTTTCTATTGATAATGAGATTACAACTCCAAAAGTTCTCATGATGTGACAACTCCGGCAGAAAACATAGCTGGATTCATGATTCAGCGATATTCTGCATATCGCTATATTCATTAGATATTTTTCCAATTTAATTTTTCCACTCTCACAGTACCTGTTACAGTACCTATTTCAGTATTTGTAACACTACCATTTACAGTACCTGTTACAGTACTTGTTACAGTACCTGTTACAGTACCTGTTACAGTACATGCTACAACACCTGCTACATTACCTGCTACTATCAAGCTATGCACTTACATGGAATTTCAGTTTGGCCTCCTTCTTTGACATTTTTACACTCATCCTTTGTAGCAGCGCCCAGACTTCTTCAAATTCAAGATGGCCGTCGTGACTAGAATCGGCAGCATAGAAGTAATCCGTTATCCACCTGTAGGTATTTCAAAGAGACTATGAGGTGTCCATGGTGGTCGCAGCCGCGTTCAGTGGGAGAATCTTGTGGCCCAAAGTGAGATAGTAAACTAACATTGAGCCAGCTTCATGGCCTAAGTAAGAATGCAGTAGCAGTACTATTGATGTAGATAATGCTGTGAAATCGATACCCAATCAGAGGCCACTTGGAGTGAAACAGATGAAACAGTACAATAAATAGCTCTCAATGTTTACAGCTAATTGAATTGCTTAGTGAATCCCTATTTCATAACATCATATGGATTTGTGAACAAAACCAGCAGAGGCACAGCGTTTAGGGTTCTAAAGAGAAACTACTATCTAGTGAACCTCTATAAGTACCCTGCTGCTTAAAGAGAGGCACACTCCTGTCGCAAGCATCATAACAGAACACAAGACTTGAGATAAGTACATCAATAGTGTAGTTTGCTCCTAAATAGCCCTAACCAAACCCCCAAACCCCCAATAGTACTCCACTGGCTATGGAGAGAAAGAGTTTTTCTGTGAGCACGATGAAGGATGATAGCTATAATAGAGGATTGGCCAAACTGCTGTCAAAGTTGTAGGTCATATTATCGACAGTTCAACATCTTATCCCGCAGTACTAGTGTGAAAAACATAGATGATGAAGACACTGATTGGGTACTGACTTGCTAATAAATTATCGCGATAATCCACCATCACATAAAACTGCCTGGGCTTGTGTCATTCTCTGGTAGATATTCGTGCGTCAGCATGTGCGGGAGTGAGCGGGAGTGAGCGCAGATAGGCGCGGGAATGAGCGTGAAAATCGGCAGGAGAATGACAAACACCACTGCCTGATTTGATGGTAAGGGTACGTTAGTGAAATTTTCTGGTACGATTTTGCGATGACATTATCTCTACCCTGAAAAGTACCCAAAAACCCAGAAAGCACCCAGAAGCAAATGAAAACAGTACTAAGCTATGGAGGCACACATAATAACCAACTGAACTCCAGGAGGCTTAAACTGTATAGATATAAGTATGCGAGAAATGTTTAGAAACCAGTAGCATGGGAAAACAGTGAAATACTTGGAAAAGCATTTAATAATGATAGAGGGATTCGCTGAGATCATTTTCAAAGCGCTGATTCACACACTTCCACTAGTCTGGGTACCATGGATGATTTGTAATGCTGATACTACTCACATCTTCTCATCCTGCTGTTTCTGTAGTTTCTCGTTGAGGTATAGAAGGAATTTGAGACCCCGGACCCAGAGGTCACAGATCTCTGGGTAGTCTGACACCAGGTTTACCGGCTGCGCTTTGCCAGCAAATATTATGGAAAAGCAGCAGTCTTCCTACAACAAAATACTTGCGGCTGATCATCAATGACCAACAGCGGCGATGGTAAATACCTACATTTTGGTATGTACCACCAACATCAGCGGTGGTACATACCTGCATTCTGGTACGTACTACCAACCCATGAGCAATTAGCTGCAACGTATGACCATGCAGCAACAGGCGACAATATCAAAGCTTATTGGTGGAGAATTGAGTGCTGATTTATCTGACAATCATCTGTGATTTTATTCAGACCAGCAGCAATTAGGACCACTCATACCTGTAAGGATGAGCGGTGACACCTTGCTGATGGTTGCTGAAACCAAGAGCACCTGCTACAGAGTAAAGTCGTCAAGGAAACTGGCTAATGACTTCTTACTTCTTACAACCAGCTGCTCTTCTCACTATGACTCATAAACATTCAACAACTGCTCCGGCTCCAGTACCGTACTATAATACAGCAGCTACTTCTACTGATGAAATGGTGTGATGGCTGCTTGCTATTCTTCCTTCCTTCCCTCCTTATCCCTCTCTCTCTCTCTCTCTCTCTCTCTCTCTAAATAAATAAAAAAAAAAAAATAAAAAAAACACACAAAAAAACAAAC
>ERZ1740065.2358-NODE-2358-length-11720-cov-5.241835_pt1 | contig 11720 bp, 7 predicted proteins | sample MGYA00581738_ERZ1740065 | MGnify/ENA primary metagenome ERZ1740065 (study PRJEB43018, sample SAMN04849749) | marine metagenome | isolation source: floating plastic debris | place: Pacific Ocean | collected 2008-09-01 | study: EMG produced TPA metagenomics... | reverse complement strand
GTGTATCACGAGCAAATCTAGAATTGGGAACTCGATTAGGTAACTGTAGAGGACATCGGCTGATTTGAATGTCAAAAGTGTCACTACTAACTACCATACCCCCAGTTAATAATACAAAAATCACATACCGTATTTTACATACAAATAAGACATGGAGAAACAGAATAATAAAGTTTGGGTAGGCATCAGCGATAGGAGCAATGATCCCGAACTCGTGCAGATGGCACAACAAGAGTTTGTGGAGTTGCCCATTATTGACACCCTCTCCAAAGATGACTCGGTAGAGCTGAAGAGTAATCGTCGTGATTTTTTAAAGTACCTCGGCTTTGGTCTGGGAGCGGCTACGCTGGCCAGCTGTGAGACGCCGGTACGTCGGGCCATCCCCTACGTGGTCAAGCCGGACAAGATCGTACCCGGTGTAGCGACCTTCTACGCTTCGACTTTTGTCAACGGTGGTGATTTTGCCCCCGTTTTGGTCAAGACGCGGGAAGGACGGCCCATCAAATTGGATGGCAATAAGCTTTCCTCCGTTACCAAGGGAGGAACGGACGCTCGGGCCCAGGCCAGTGTCCTGAGTCTTTACGATACGGCTCGTTTGCGCAATCCCGGCATCGTCAACAACGATGAGGTGAAGGCCATGACTTGGGAGGAGTTGGACAGTGCGGTAAAGGGACAGCTCAACGGTAGTTCCCGCATTCGCATCGTGACCAAAACCCTGATGAGCCCCATCACCCGTCAGGCGGTCGCGGATTTTAAGGAAAAATATCCCAACACCGAGATCGTACAGTACGATCCGGTTTCGAGTTCGGCCATTTTATTGGCCAACGAGGCTTGTTTTGGTCAGCGGGTCATTCCCAGCTACCACTTCAACAATGCCGATATGGTGGTCAGCTTTGGTGCGGACTTCCTGGGTACCTGGATTTCTCCTTCGGAGTACTCTTGTCAGTACACCAAAGGCCGGATGATCAACCTGAGCGATCCCAAAATGTCGCGCCACATTCAGGTAGAGGCCGGTATGACCATGACGGGTTCCAACGCCGACAATCGGATCATGATCCGGCCGACGGAGCAAGGAGCGGCGATTGCCACGCTCTACAATGCCCTTGCTGCCAAGACCGGTGCGCCCACCGTTGGTGCACCCCAGATCAATGAAAAAGCCGCGGCGGCGCTCCGCAAAGTAGCCGGCGACCTGATCGATCACCGTGGGCACGCCCTGGTGGTTTCGGGGTCGAATAATACCGGCGAGCAAATTCTGGTCAACAAAATTAATGACCTGATCGACAGCTACGGCTCCACGATCGATTTTGGTCACGTATCCTACCAGCGGCAGGGGATCGACCGCGACGTCCGCAACTTGGTACGCGAGATGAACGCGGGCAGTATTGATGCCCTTTTTGTGCTCAATGCCAACCCGGCTTTCGATCTGCCCGATGCCGAGGCTTTCACCAACGGTATGGCCAAGGTAAAACTGCGGGTTTCTTTCAACCAAACGATGGACGAAACGACCGCGCAGTGTACGCACATCGCGCCCGCCAACCACTTCCTCGAATCCTGGGGAGACGTACACCCCAAGCGGGGGCACTACGGCTTGATTCAGCCTACGATTGCCCGTTTGTTTGACACCCGTCAGGCGGAGTCCAGCTTTTTGGTCTGGTCGGAAGCGGCCACTTATCAGCCGGAAGCGGAGCAGCCCATCTACGAATACCTCAAGGCCTACTGGGAGGCCAATATTTTCTCCCAGCAGACCGAGTTCTTGACTTTCCAAACCTTTTGGGACAATGCGCTCCACGATGGTTTGGTCGAATTTCCCGTCGACGTACAAACGCCCGCCTTTGGTGGCGACGTAGCGGCCGCGGCGGCCCGCATCACGAAAGTGGGTAGCTCGGATATGGAAATCGGTTTCTACGAAACGATCAACGTCGGTGCGGGGCAGTACGCGGGCAATCCCTGGCTACAGGAGCTACCCGATCCCGTCACACGCTGCGTATGGGGCAATTACCTTCAGGTGCCCATCCACTGGGATGTGGATCAAAACAGCTTTGTGGGTTACAACAACATCGGTAGTGAGAATGCCAAGGGTTGGGCCGACTTTGTCGATCTAACGGTTGGCGAGGACCAGAAGCGCGTAACGGCCATCCCTCAGTTTGGCCAGATGAGCGGTACGGTGATGATGGCGCTGGGTTACGGACGGACCAAAGGCGGTAAAGCGGCCAAGGGCATCGGAATTGACGTCTTTTCCTGGTTGAATGTCGACGATGATGGCAACACCCAGTATTTTGCCGAAAACGTAGCGCTCTCGGAATCGTTGGGTCGCGATAAGTACGCCTCGGTTCAGTACCACCACACGATGGGGGTCACGGGACCGGATGAGAACGGAGAGACGATCAACGTGGATGAAAAGGCGATCGGACCGGCGGGTTACCAAGGTTCCCTCACCAATCGTTCGATCATTTTCCACTCCAACATCAAGGACCTCAAGGAATTTGTACACGGTGTCCCGGGTGATCCGATCAACGTCGGTTTGATCGAGAAGCGCAAGGAATACAACCACCTCAACGATCAGACGCTGTACCCCTATAAGGAATACACGGAAAAATACTACAGCCAGGGCCACCATTGGGGCTTGTACATCGATATGAGTGCCTGTACCGGATGCGGTGCCTGCGTAGTGGCCTGTCAGGCGGAAAACAACATCCCGGTAGTGGGCAAAGATGAGGTGCACCGTCACCACGAAATGTCCTGGCTACGGATTGACCGCTACTACTACGGTGATGCGGAGAACCCCAACGTGGTGTACCAGCCGATGATGTGCCAGCACTGCGACAATGCGCCCTGTGAAAACGTTTGCCCGGTAGCCGCTACCAACCATAGTGGAGAGGGGCTCAACCAGATGACTTACAACCGTTGTATCGGTACGCGCTACTGCGCCAACAACTGCCCCTACAAGGTGCGTCGTTTCAACTGGTTGGATTACACCTCGGCGGATTTGTTCTCGCAAAACGAGGTCAACCTCAACAAGGGAATCGATGGTGCGGATCCGATGGTGTACATGTCAGATAACCTGACCCGGATGGTCCTCAACCCCGACGTGACGGTACGTTCGCGGGGAGTGATTGAGAAGTGCAGCTTCTGCGTACAGAATATCCAGGAAGCCAAGTTGACCGCCAAGCGGGAGAAGCGCCGCCTCCGGGATGGCGATATTCGCTCGGCTTGTCAGACGGCCTGCCCCACGGGAGGCATTGTCTTTGGCGACACCAACGATCCCGAAAGTGCCGTATCCAAGATGATGAAGAGTCAGTTGGGGTACCGGGTACTGGAAGAGGTCAATACACAGTCGTCGGTGGTGTACGCCGCCAAGATTGACAACCGCGATGAGGATTTGGATGCCATTCTGAATTCCTAGGTAGCAATAGTTTAGAAATGAAATGGGGCCCCGGGCCCCGCTAGATAATCAACAATTATGAGTGCAGTTGTATCTCCATTAAGAGAGCCCTTAATCGAAGGGAGTAAGTCGTACCACGATATTACGGAAGATTTGGTGGGGCCCACCGAGAAAGCCCCCAATAGTACTTGGGTCATCGGTTTTATCATTTCGGTAGCGGCCCTGACGTTTGGGGTTTTTTGTATCATCTACTCCATCTGGGTAGGTATTGGATCTTGGAACCTCAACCGGACGATTGGTTGGGGCTGGGACATCACCAACTTTGTATGGTGGGTAGGTATCGGTCACGCTGGTACCCTGATTTCCGCGATTTTGCTGCTCTTCCGGCAAAAATGGCGGACGGGGGTAAACCGGGCGGCGGAAGCCATGACCATCTTCGCGGTGATGTGTGCGGGGCTCTTCCCGCTGATCCACATGGGGCGGATTTGGTTGGCCATCTTTATCTTTCCCTATCCCAACACCCGTGGTCCCCTATGGGTAAACTTTAACTCGCCCCTGTTGTGGGACGTATTTGCGATCAGTACCTACTTTACGGTATCGGTCCTGTTTTGGTACACGGGACTGGTTCCCGATTTTGCGACCGTACGGGATCGCGCCAAGGGGGTTCGGAAGAAAATTTACAACTTCTTGTCCTTTGGTTGGACGGGATCGGCCAAGCACTGGCAACGTTGGGAATCGCTTTCGCTGATTCTGGCCGGTATTGCCACGCCGCTGGTACTTTCGGTACACACCATCGTAAGTTTTGACTTTGCCACTTCGGTCATTCCGGGCTGGCACACCACGATCTTCCCGCCGTACTTTGTGGCGGGCGCCATCTTCTCGGGTTTTGCGATGGTACTGACCTTGATGTTGATTGCGCGTAAGCTACTCAGTTTGGAGGAATACATCACCATCGCCCACATCGAATCGATGAACAAGGTAATCCTACTGACTGGTAATATTGTCGGGGTCGCCTACCTCACGGAGTTATTTATCGCTTGGTACTCGGTGTACACCTACGAGCAATTCGCCTTCTACAACCGGGCCGCGGGAATCTACTGGTGGTCTTATTTCGGGATGATGGCTTGTAACGTAATTTCCCCGCAAATCTTCTGGGTGAAGAAATTCCGGCGCAGCAGCTTCGTTACTTTCTTCATGTCCTTTTTTTTCAATATCGGGAGGAGGTTTGAGCGTTTTGTCATCATCGCCACGACCCTGGCGCGCGACTACTTGCCCTCTTCCTGGAGCTATTACGTACCGACTTGGGTCGAAATCGGCATTTTCATTGGGACGGGTGGTCTGTTCTTTACCCTCTTCCTGCTCTTTACGCGGGTGGCTCCGGTAGTAGCCGTAGCGGAGATCAAGAGTATTCTCAAGACTTCGGGCGACCAGTACATTGGCCCCAAGGCTAGCCATCACCACGCGGACAAGGCGAAAGTGGAAGAAACGTCTCATTAAAAATAAGGGCAAGGCTCAAAACAGCTAAAAGAAAAAGACAATGGCAACAGCAACGCACAACGAGGTATTATTCGGTCTCTACGATGACGAAGAAATCCTGATGGATGCCGTCAAGGAGGCCAATGCGCAGCACCTCACCATCATGGACGTTTATACGCCCTTCCCCGTCCACGGCTTGGATCCGCTCCTGGGGCTGAAAGAGTCGCGGCTGCACATCGCGGGCTTTATCTACGGTTCGATTGGGACGATGACCGCTTTTGGGGTGATGACCTGGATTTTTACCCGGGATTGGCCCATCATTTTTGGGGGAAAGCCCTACTGGTCGGTGCCTTCGTTTATCCCGATCACCTTTGAGTTGACCGTGCTGTTTGCGGCCATCGGAATGGTGGTTACCTTTTACACGGTTTGTGGCTTGGGGCCCGGCGTGACCAACCCCACCCTGGACGATCGCATCACGGACGATAAGTTTTGCATCGCATTTCGGACCAATAACTCCTCGGAGGAGGAAATCAGTTCGCTGCGTTCGTTCTTTGACCGTACGGGGGCTTCATTTATTAATACTAAGACCATTTGAGGATAGGTAAATCATTGATAATGAATAATAACTTTTTCATCATCGCCGTCGTTTGTGTTTTGCTGGTGTTCAGTGCCTGTTCGCCGGCGGACAACAATTACCCCGGTACGGAGTACATGCCGGACATGGGGCACTCGATTGCGTACGAGTCCAATCACTACGATTATTACTATTACAATACGTGGGGTACGGAAGAAGAATACCACAAGATGGCGCAACCACGCGAGCCCGTAGCGGGAACCATCGCCCGGGGTTACGCCGGTGTGGCCAATACCGGCTACCAGTCGAAGAAGCGCAAAGCCGTCTTGGCCTCCATGAAAGGCATTCCCATCAACGGGAGCGTTCCCTACCACTTCGAAGACACCGAAGAGGAGCGGCTCCGGGCAACGGCCGAGCTGATCGACAATCCCTTTCCCATTACGGACGATGGCCTGGCCCGGGGTAAAGAATTGTACGAGACCTTTTGTGGCATCTGCCACGGGAACAAAGGGGATGGTAACGGTTACTTGGTGGCGGAAGACAATCCCAACGCCAAGTACCCCGCCCAACCGGCCATTTTGATCAACGATGAGTTTACCTCTACTTCCAACGGTCGCTTGTACCACGCCATCATCTACGGTAAAAACGTAATGGGTGGCTACGCCGACAAAATGTCTTACGAAGAGCGCTGGCAGGTAGTCCACTACATCCGCGCGCTCCAGGCCAAAGACCGCAAGCTGGTCTATGCCGAAGAAGGCAATAGCCTGAATAGCGTTGATGTACCGGCTTTCCGGCTGGCTCAGAATGAAGAAGAGCCCTACGATTCTCGAATCAACCTGCACGACCCGGGCTACATGCCGGGTTGGGGCAACGACGGTCATCACGGCGGACACGGTGGCGACCACGGCGGTAGTCACGGCCACGATGATGGTCATGGTACCGGTCATGATAGCCACGGTAGCGGCAACGACGATGGTCATCACGGGGAGTCCGGCGACGGTCATCACGGCGAGGGCCACGATAGCGGCCACGGTCACGATGACGGACATCAGGATGGACACCACGACGGAGATCACCAGAAAGACGATCACGGACATTCGGAGGGGCATTCCAGTGGGGAGACGCACCACTAGGGTGGACGCGAAGCAGTAGTGATGATGGAGGCGCGGTAGCGCGGTATTCAGTTGAACAAAAACATTAATTTACATACTAAGTAAGATGAATAATCAATTCGTATTTGAGGGCCGACAAAAAGCAGTGCTGGGAAGCTTGATACTCTTGGGGATCATCTGTTTGGTCATCACTTTTGTGACCGACGATGCCTACCACACGCGGTTTTGGACGAACTTCTTCACAATACGGTCTTCTTTACGGGAGTCTCATTTATGTCGCTGTTTATCCTGGCAGCCTTCACTACAGCCTATTCCGGTTGGCATACGGTGATGAAGCGGGTCTGGGAAGCCTATTCTGGCTTTTTGGTGGTCGGTTTTGTCTTTTTGCTTTTCTTGGTAGCGGGAGTTTGGATGCACTGGCATCACCTGTACCACTGGGCAGCGGATGGGATCACGGACATCAGCGATCCCCACTACGATGCGATTTTGGCGGGGAAGTCGGGTTTTCTCAATAAAAATTGGTACACCTTTGGTACGGTGGTCATCGTTTCGGTATGGGCCTTTTTTGCCTACCGCTTGCGGAGTTTATCCCTTCAGGAAGACGAGCGTGGCGGAGACGGTTACGCCATCCACCGGAAGATTAAATTTGTTTCGGCCATTTTCCTGCCCATCGCCGCTTTTACGAGCTGCGCGATGATCTGGCAGTGGGTCATGTCCATCGATGCGCACTGGTACAGTACGATGTTTGCCTGGTACGCTACGGCCAGTTGGGCCGTTTCCGCCTTTGCCATCACGATTTTGACCTTGATTTACCTCAAGTCCAAGGGCTATTACCCCAACGTTACCGCCGAGCACTTTCACGATATTGGCAAATACCTTTTCGGCATCAGCGTTTTTTGGACGTACCTGTGGTTTTCGCAGTTTATGCTGATCTGGTACGCCAACGTAGGGGAGGAGACGGGTTATTTCCTCCTCCGCCGCGACAATTATACCTTTATTTGGTACGCCAATCTGGTATTGAACTTCGTCCTGCCCTTTTTGGTCTTGATGCGCAACGATACCAAGCGTAAATTTGGAACGCTGGCCTTTGTTTCGATCATCGTACTGATTGGCCACTGGATTGACTTTTTTATGATGGTCAAGCCGGGAGCGCTGATTACGGCCAAAGAGGCGGCTTTACTGGAGGCGGGCGGTCACGCGGGTCACCACGAAATGACCTACGAGTTTATGATGGGTTTTACCATTCCCGGATTCCTGGAAATTGGAACTTTTCTGGGCTTTGGGGCCCTATTTATGTACGTTGCTTTCACCCAACTGGCGAAAGCCAAGCTCGAGCCCGAGCACGATCCATATTTGGCGGAAAGTTTGCACCATCACGTTTAAACTCCGGCGAGGGCTCATTCGTTTAATTTATAGCAATTGATTTAAATAGCATATAATGACAGCTTTATTAATCTTTCTCTCCATTGTTCTAATCGGCATCATCGTGGTGCAGGTGGGTAAGGTCTCCGAATTGGCGGGACGTATCCGGGGTGAAGAAGATCAGCAGGAGGATGCCAATCGCATTCACTCTTCGCTGGCTTTGGTCTTCGTGGTGTTTTTTCTCGCGGGATGTATTGCCTCGGCGGTGATGTACAAGAATTCGATTCTGTGGTACGGACCCCACCAGTCCGCCTCGGAACACGGTTCTTCGCTCGATTACATTTTCAACGTTACCCTGGTCGTTACCGGAATCGTATTTTTTGTCACCCAGATCTTGCTGTTCTGGTTTACCTACCGCTTTCGGGCCCAAAAGGGACGGCCTTCGTTGTACCTGCCTCACGACAACCGCCTGGAAATTATCTGGACGGCACTCCCCGCCGTGGTGATGACCTTTTTGGTCGTCGGTGGTCTGGACGCTTGGAACGAGGTAATGGCCGATGTCGGTGAAGACGAGCCCCACATGGAGATCGAAGCCACCGGTATGCAGTTTGCCTGGATGCTGCGTTATCCCGGTGACGATGGTCTGCTGGGGGAAAAGAACTACAAGCTCATCACTGCCAACAATCCCTTGGGACAGAATTGGGAGGATGTGAAAAACCACGATGACATCGTGAGTACGGCCCCCGGTGATATTCTCAAATTGCCCGTCAACGAAATGGTACGGGTACGGATCACGGCCCGCGATGTGCTGCACAACTTTGATTTGCCCCACTTCCGCGTCAAAATGGACGCTATTCCGGGCTTGCCGACCTACTTCAAGTTCAGGCCGACCATCACGACGGAAGAGTACCGCCGCAACCTGGGGGCTACCGATAACGATGGCAATCCGCTGTATCCCGAGTATTGGGAGCCCGCGGATCCTAGTGAGCCGGATGGTCCCAAGCGTTGGGAAGCTTTTCACTTCGAGTTGGCTTGTGCCGAGCTCTGTGGCAACGGTCACTACAGTATGCGCCGGATGATTGAGATCGTGGAGCGGGACGAATACGACGAGTGGGTCGCTCAGCAAAAGCCCTACTACGGTTCGATTATTCAGGGAACGGATGAAGATCCTTTCCGCATGAGCGAAGAGCAGGAAGAGCGCAAGGCATTTATGGATGCCGTGGAGGGCGCCCTCCAAACGTCGGGGGAAGAGCCGAAGGCCCTGGCCCTCAACAATGTCAATTTTGCCACGGGTTCTGCTGATTTGACCAATGACTCGGAGCGGGAATTGGGCTACCTGATCGAAGTGTTGTCGACCTATCCCGAGCTGATGATTGAAGTGGCCGGACATACCGACAACGTGGGGGAGACCGCCAGCAACCTGAACCTATCTTCGGAGCGGGCCGCTGCGGTGGTGACCTACTTGGTCGACAAGGGCGTGGACGCCGGTCGCCTGCGGTCGGTAGGCTACGGAGATACCGACCCCCTGGCCGACAACAACACCGCCGATGGTCGGGAGCAGAACCGCAGAACGGAATTTAAGATTTTAGCGCAATAAATTTAAATAGACAAGGGGTATCTATTTTGATACCCGTGACTTATAAACAATCTGTTTGATAATGGACAATATTACCGCAACGCCGCCCCAGACCTTTGATGAGGACGTATTAATCAAAGAGCAGGGCTACGATGATCATTTTCACGAGCATCATCACGGCGATAAGTACCAATCCAATTTCATCAACCACTATATCTTTAGCATGGATCACAAGATGATCTCTAAGCAGTTCCTGAGTACGGGGATCTTCTGGGCGACTAGCGGGGCCGGGATGGCGATCATCTTCCGTCTCCAGTTGGGATTCCCCGAGGAGAGCTTGGCTTGGCTCAAGCCCCTCCTGGGCAAGTGGATCGTTGTCAACGATGCCGGTATCGGTACCTTGGCCCCCGATTTCTACTACGCCCTGGTGACGATGCACGGAACCATTCTGGTCTTCTTTGTACTCACCGCTGGATTGAGTGGAACCTTTAGTAACCTGCTGATTCCCCTCCAGCTAGGCGCACGCGACATGGCTTCGCCCATGCTCAACATGTTCTCCTACTGGTTCTTTTTCCTTTCGGGAGTCATCATGTTTTTCTCGCTTTTCCTCAGCACCGGACCCTTTTCGGGGGGATGGACGGCTTATCCACCCCTGAGTGCACTTCCCCAAGCCTCGACTGGTTCGGGGGCGGGGATGACGCTCTGGACGATGAGTCTGGTCTTTTTCGTCGTCTCGGTATTGCTAGGAGGAATCAATTACATCACCACGGTCCTCAACCTGCGGACCAAGGGGATGAGCATGTGGCGGATGCCGCTGACCATCTGGGCCTTCTTTGTGACGGCCATTCTGGGACTCTTGTCTTTCCCAGTACTGGTGTCGGCTTTCTTGCTTTTGATTCTCGACCGTAGTTTGGGAACCAGTTTCTACCTCTCCGATATCTTTATCGCTGGGGAGCCCCTGCTGCGGGAAGGAGGTAGTCCGGTACTGTACCAGCACTTGTTCTGGTTCCTCGGGCACCCCGAGGTGTACATTATCATCCTGCCGGCGATGGGGCTGGTGTCCGAAGTCCTCTCGGTCCACGCTCGCAAACCCATCTTTGGTTATAAGGCGATGGTATTCTCGATCCTCGCCATTGGGTTTTTGGCCTTCATCGTGTGGGCGCACCACATGTTTATGTCCGGGGTCAATCCCTTTATCTCCAATTTCTTCGTCATCTTCACGCTGATCATTGCGGTACCTTCGGCGGTCAAGGTGTTCAACTGGATTGCAACGCTCTATGGGGGTAATATTCGCTTTACTGCGGCTAGCTTGTTTGGCATCGGATTCGTATCGATGTTTATCTCGGGTGGTTTGACGGGAATCTTCCTCGGCAACTCGGCCATTGATATTCAGATGCACGACACTTACTTCGTAGTGGCTCACTTCCACATCGTGATGGGAATCGCGGCCTTCTTCGGAATGTACGCGGGAATTTACCACTGGTATCCCAAGATGTTTGGTCGTTTTATGAACGAGACCCTGGGTAAGATCCACTTCTGGGGAACGATGATCGGTGCTTACGCCATCTTCTGGCCGATGCACTACCTCGGTATGGCTGGGGTACCCCGTCGTTACTACAGCTTTGAGAGCTTTGATGCTTTCTCGCACTTTGACGAAATGAATAAGTTCATCACCATTGCTGCCATCATCGTTTTTGCCGTTCAGATTCTGTTCGTAGTCAACTTCTTCTACTCGATCTGGAAGGGTAAGAAAATGACGACTAAGAATCCTTGGGGGGCGACTACGCTGGAGTGGACCACTCCGGTAGAGGGCATCCACGGCAACTGGCCCGGTAACATTCCGGCGGTTCACCGTTGGGCTTACGACTACGGTAAGGATGGTAAGGAATACATTCCACAGTACGTACCACTCGCGGAGAACGAAGTGGATGGAGGCGGCCACTAGTGGGTCGTTTCCGGCATTCATTGAAATTGAGTTAACAGAATTGATTACGCGATAATGGCCAAGAAAATCAGATCGGCTGCGGTTGTAAAGCCCGCACCTACGATGGGATCGCTGGGGCAGCGCATCGACGACTACAAACAGTTGGTGAAGTTTCGCCTCAACCTGACGGTCGTTTTTTCGGCGGTGATGGCCTTTTTGATCACGTCGACGGCGTCGGTCAATTGGGTGGGGGTAGTGGTATTGGCCCTGGCGGGATTCCTGGTAACTGGGGCGGCGAATGCCCTCAATCAGGT
>ERZ1740065.2357-NODE-2357-length-11720-cov-12.393571_pt1 | contig 11720 bp, 12 predicted proteins | sample MGYA00581738_ERZ1740065 | MGnify/ENA primary metagenome ERZ1740065 (study PRJEB43018, sample SAMN04849749) | marine metagenome | isolation source: floating plastic debris | place: Pacific Ocean | collected 2008-09-01 | study: EMG produced TPA metagenomics... | reverse complement strand
TCATACACATACACATAGTATACACACATCTCATACACATACACATAGTATACACTAACTGTACAATACATTAGCGTAGTCGATGATGCGATACACTAGCGTAGTCGATGATACGATACGTTTCCAGAGCATCAACATAAACAAGCGATAATCATCACAGAGCCATCTGCAGTTGATTTACTGGATAGTATGAGGAAATCAGGAAAACATTAGGATATACTCACCATGGCTAAATGGTCCATATGGCGAGGCGGTACTAGAGTGTCCGACCTTCCAGTTAGGAAGAGTGTAGGCTGTGAGACGTGTCTAATTCTATCAATACTAGGATACTTGTTCTTATAGCACCAAGCTGGAACCATCTGGAGAGTGTGACAGATTATTACTAACAGAAAATGATTATGATAATAATAATAGTAATAATAATGACGAGTCAATAACTGAAATGATGGTCAGTTTCGATGAGGCATACCTTTATCACAGAGATGTTTAGGACGTGTTTGGCAATGCCTGGCAGTGAAGTAAAGGTGTTCTCCAGGATCACAGCTAAGATATCTGAGAACTCGGGCTGAGAGGCTACATAGATGGCAATGGCGCCTCCAAGAGAGCGGCCGTGGAGGACAATGAGACGAGGATTCAGGTCTTTACGGCTCTTGACGTAACGTACGGTTGACGTGGCGTCATCATAGAGTCCTGTTGGTGTGAGACACGGCATCCATTAATATATAGTGATGCAGGCTTACCGATAAAAATACCAGAAATCAGGACATTTATGCTTTACATCACCTTGCTCTGAGACAGAGCCGCCACTCAATCCATATCCTCTATACTCCATCAATAATACATTCAGCTGACAATCCACTACCAGACGAGCAGCATTCGATAGTCTGGGAACGAGAGTTTATGAGATTAGACTTAGTAACAGAGCATAAACGATAGAGTTATGGTAGATAGATAGAGGGTGCGATTATAGCTTGAGCACCTGTGACCGATATTTCCAGCATTTCCGTGGTACATAATCATGGTGGGTTTCTGGGCAGAATCTTTCTCCGCTTTGAGCAGAAAGCCATGTATCAGCGTGCCGTCGTTAGTGGTAATAGTAACACTTTCATACTGTAATCCGTAGGTCAGTGGTGACGAGACATTAGTTCTAGAACCATCTGGCTGGTTGGGATAGTAAAGTAGCCAATCTTGAGCCGTCAGAAATAGAACTAAATAAAGAAATAAGAAGGAGTTAAAGTTTTTTCTACAATCAATAAACTGTTCAAACTCTCATGTGATTCAGCACAGTACATACCATATACCGTGATAGCTAAGAGACAGCAGAATAATCCATCGAGTATGATAGAGTATATGCCTGATGATATGTACAGACAGATAATTGGAAAAGTTAGAGGAGGAAGTAACGTTAGATTTTCACTGAGTGACATTGGTATGAGATGTTTCAATACTGGAGAAAGCAATCTGCTACAATTGACAGAAAGGTAGTGTTTCAGTGTCCGGAAAAAGCGATTAATCCGGACCATTCCTTCGCATAGTTGTAGACTATATATGGCTGGATAGTTATGAGGGAATAAATAACTATAAATGGTGTAATTCGACTCTAAAACGGAGATTTGCCCAGATATTTTAACAGAAACTTCTGAAATGAAGTGGCACAGAAAGAAAATTGTGCGAATCGCTATCAGGTAGTTCGGAATCATAATGATTGATGGACGATCATCCCTAGATGATGACATCATTGTACGACGGCCGGAATCGCTCCACTGGCGCAGTCGACCAAAATATTTTAATGCGTGTTCCGTGCGCGACATTTGAGGCGTCAGAGATCGTCGATCTATTTCCCGCCAATTCTACCTATGTCTACGCCACCAAGAACATAGAAGTTGACCTATTCATCTGTACTAGTCGCTCTAACGATGCCTAGTCTGAAGCAAATTGATGGAGGGTATCTCATGAAGAAAATACTTGATAGGAGTTCTGACACATTGAATATAACACCCGACTACCAAGTTCATAAGAATAGGCTTGTTGATCTTCTTGAGAGGTGTATAAATTATGGTAAGCTCGAGCGGCTTTTATTTGGTAAGATTGATGCTTATATACGTAGGGACTTGCTAGTGTTTTCACAATGGCTCCTCACCATTCTGTCAGATACCAGATTGACTGTGATTGATAAAATGCAAGATGAGTTGATTTTGATATGTTGCATCCTGTTATTCAGGAGAAAGCAACTCCGTCATTGTGGTTGGTCCACGGGGTTGTGGCAAAACCACTTTGGTTGAGAACTGTCTAGACACACTCAGCAATTCTGAGAGTTCCTCAGGTTATGTGGTATGTATTTAATATAACAGAGTGTTGATATGAGAACAGATAGACACTGGTTTCCTATCTGCTGGCCCCAGTCCCGAATACCTGTCTCAAGCAAGGTTTCCTTTGAAGGTTCGGTTAAATGGACTGCTGCAGACCGATGATAACATGGCACTGGAGGAGATGACACGTCAATTGAACTTGGACAATGTCACTGACGGCGTAGTGTTTGGTTCCATGGAGGAGCGTCTACAGTTCTTGCTGCAGTCCCTGAAGAGCGGATCGAGGAACAGCCAGCCTGTTGTCGTGGTCATCGATGAGTGTGATCTCTTCTCATACCACAGAAACCAGACACTGCTGTACAACCTCTTTGATATATCTCAGTCAAGACAGACGCCTCTCTGTATCATCGGTGCGTGTGTATGCTTAACTCCCCCTCTCAACAGTCAGCACTGTAAATAACTAATGAAGGTTTGCTAATTTTGACCAATCTTAACTAGTGAGATTGCTGCCACGTCTAGCTTGGACACAAGTTTACGGAATTCCAGTATTTTCCTTCCATTGCAGCAAGATATTATGTATCGACCAATTAAAGCTACTGGTAGATTAACACTCCTTCTGATTGGATGAGTGTAGGTACATGTAGCTATGTTGGCGTTAGAAATGGTTATAATTTAGAGTTGTCTTCTCATGTGATTTTCATGCCACCAAAGCTCTGAGAATGCACTTTTTTGTAGGTTCTCTTTATTCTCCTAGATTTTCACACATTTCCCCAAATACCTGTTCTGCTTATTGCAGGCGTGACGAGTCGCCTAGACGTTGTCGAGCTGCTGGAGAAGCGCGTCAAGTCGAGGTTCTCTCACCGTTTCATACACATGCTGGCCAGACCACTGCCCTCCAGCCTCTGTCAGCTCTTCCTATCTTACCTGAAACTACCCGCCGCACACAAACAGAGTAAGGCGTCGTACGCGGCTCGCTGGAACGCCGAGATTGAGCGTTTGGCGGAGGATGGCACAGTGAAGGATGCTCTATTGTTCCAGTTCAGCGTCAGTTCTGACTTCCATGGGGTCAAGAACCTCGCCTGCATGGCTGCTGCCCATCTATCCTCTAGAATAGAGGCTAGCCAGCTACCCCAGCAGCGTGACCTTCTCGAGGCATTGAAGGCCACTACTCTGGACTCTAAGGCTGCCCTACTTCAAGGTTGGTTGAATGTCAGCCATGTGCTGGAGTTTGAGTGACCATGCTGACACTGCTGCATTGGTTTAGGTGTATCAGTGCTGGACTTGTGTCTGATAATCTCTATGAAACAGCTGTCAGAGATGTACGCCGACGAACCGTTCAACTTCCAGATGGTGTACGATCACTACAAAAAGTTCAGCACTACCAAGTCTTCCATGAAGGTGTTCCCCAAGGCTATAGCTATGAAAGCATTTGAACATTTGATCGAATTGGAAATCGCCAAACCCATTGACCAGTCATCTTCTTCGTTAAAAGAATACTGTCCAATGAGATTGCTCGTTACATCAAAAGAGATAGAAGACGCCGTGTTACACTATACTGGATGTCCATCAGATGTCAAACATTGGGCCAACAGTGACTGGATTCAATGATGATCTCTACATATACATCAAGGAGTTGTCCTCTCTTTCCTCACCTCAGCTAATTTACCGAATGGTGCTATATGTTTGCTTGCGCTTTCACATGATCGGTTGGAGAATTTGATAGAGGTTTTGTGTATGGCCGCTCATGGTATGCTTGTGGTATAATACACCGTAAGCACGCTTTATAGACCAATCATATCCTTTGATCATTGTTTTATTATGCTTCATGCCTTTGAACATGTTTGTGAACAACAAATGATTGAATTTGATTGATCTGGAAAGTCAACAGCTAACCGAATCTCTTTATTATCGAATATCACCATTGTGTTTGAGAGCAGCTATAGCTGGATATCCAGTCAATTGAATTAATACCTAACAACAGCTCCCCTGCCCGGTCTGTATCTGTGTCTAGTGCCATAGCACTTGCTAGTACCTGCTAGCACTTACTGTCATAGACCGGTCTCTGGCGCAGTAGTGGTAGCTATGACTGACTCGGAGGAATCCAGTGTCTGGAGTGACAATCCAGGTACGTTAGTTCACTCATTCTGTCCTCTCTACCTCTGGCCTCAGTCACCTGTTGCAACCTGTCCCTTCAATCATGGAACTGAGAGGAGTGCACTTGCTTAGACATATTTCAGTTATCAAACTATTCACAGCAGACAGGTAATGATGTTGTTTGATGGTTCTTTGTGCGGAATCCTCCCCTCCATGTAGCACGTACCACTCATACATGTACGTAGCGCCAAAGAAATATTGCAATAATGCACTACTTTTTTGGACTAGATGCTCTATTGAAGCTGTTTTATTACGGTCCTAACTCTATCTCCTCATATAGTGTACAGCCATCAACAGCTTCTCAGTGCTGGCTACCACCAATCTGACATTCTATCTAATCCTTCTATGCATAGTGCTACTGCTGTCGATAGCCTTCCTTCCTAATACTTATTGGCAGGGGAGTTCTCACCCTCTCAGTCTGAGGGGACGTAGGGTCTGAGGCTCTGACTCTGATTTCAGAGGAAGCTGATGAAGATGATGATCAGAACGGTCACCAGCGACATCTCCGGAAACAGATGGAAGAGGAGATTGCTAGGAGGGTCGCTGATGCCCTCCCTGAGACTCCCCCTATGGAAAGGATGCGCAGAAGACAGGACGCCGCTCGGCAGCAGAACATGTGAGTTAGTGACCTCTACCACTGCAGCAGACGTCGTGTATCAGACTGGGTTGGTGAAATTGCCATGTAACGCAGTGCCATGGCAGAGGAAATGAATGCTCAACTCGACTTCTCTGAGGACCACTACTATCGTGATCAGACAGAGAAAATCAAATCCGAGATCAGAGGCCGTCTGATGGACCTTGAACCTTGGAGGAGGAAGCAGAGGCCAGGAGAGGAAGAGCCGATGGAGGAGGAAGAGGAAGAGTCTGACTTCATCAGAGAAATAAACCGACAATTCAAACTGTTTGAACCAATCAAAAAGTTCTCTATACAGAAGTAATATTTCATACGGCAGCTGCGTAGATCAGCCCTTTATTTCATGACCTAGATGTTGTAGAACCTCAGGCTTTGCTGTACATATTACAGATATTACAACACCTCAGAGAATGTGCCACTGGATTCCAACTCAGTTGCTCCTCTGCTGCCTCATCCTCGTCTTCTGCAGCTCATCCACAGTGAACCCGAGCCCCTCTACACTGCAATTAAATACGGTTTGAGTTTCACCCTCTCAGTCTATAGCATTTCTTCACTTCCTCTTCCTTTAGAATTAACTTTTATTGGCAAGTCTTGTGATTCAGTGCTTGGATCCAGGACGTATGAGAATCAGGTGACTCCGTATACACATCGTATCAGAGGCTCTGGGATCGTCTATGACTCGGTCAAATCACCCAAAGAACAGAAGACTCTGCAGCCTAGCAATCCCCTCATAGCCCCAAATCTTGTCTTTGAGTCCAGGTTTGAGTGTGGTAACCTGCGACGTGCCCGTAGAGTGTAAGTTCAAGGTCTATCTTGATGCCGATCCCGCATCTATACAAAATTTTCACCACAGTTTCTTTTGTAGAGGTCAATTCGAGTATGAACTGGTGCTAAACACAGATATGTTCACTAGAAGGCACACTCAATGGTACTACTTTCGCATTCAAAACATGGTGCCCGGTATTATTTACAAGTTCAGAATAGTCAACTTACTCAAGAAAGACTCGCTCTACAATCATGGTAAGTCTCATCAACCAGACATAGAGTGATAATTTTTAGAGATCATTGGAAATCCACTAGAGATCACTGATTCTCCGAGCAAATTATGTCTTCTGCAACTGCTGTTTCTGCTACTGCGAAATGCAGAAAGCTCAAAATCACCCTATTTTTGTTATTCTGGCTATTTGCAATAAATTCAAAGCAATATTTCTATGTCCTACTAATACTTCCTAAATTAATTATAAAACACAAATAAACAAATTTTGATCAATTTTTCACGCGGCAGAGAAATTTCTTAGTGATGTCACTATGTTTATTTAAAGGGATGAGGCCGCTCTTCTACTCTGAGATCGACGCCCATTCCAATAAGAAGGGCTGGGTGAGACACACTCTCTCCCCACCCCTCCCTATCTCTCCCCCCCTCTCTCTCTCTCTCTCTCTCTCTCTCTCTCTCTCCCTACTACCCACCTCACTCTCTCTTCCATTTGCCTTGTCAATAATTCAACGTCAGATCGTACAGCACACCACTATTCATTTACAGCTACGGTCGCAATGTGTTACACCTGCTCTGTCCTCTGCTGAGTCGCGAGATACCGTACTACGAACTCGAGTGGCAGATGGAATTCCCACATGGCAGTGACACGTGTTACATGGCGCACTGCTACCCATTCTCCTACTCAGACCTCCTGCAAGACATCCGTGGTGTGGTGTCAGACACGCGCCGCTCCAGATATGTGCAGCACGAGACACTGTGCCAGTCACGGGCTGGCCACGACTGTCCTATACTCACTATCACTAACTTCGGTAGACTACCAGCCTCATATCCAATAATGCGTGTCAATTATTCTACCCATATCTTCAAAGTATTACTTTATTTGCATTTGATGTGATTTTAAAGTGTCTAACAGCTATGTAACAATCTTATCTACTTTTCTCTCGTACAGAAAAGACGCACTGCAACAAGAAGTGTGTATTCGTGTCTGCGAGAGTACATCCAGGAGAAAGCAACTCTAGCTGGATGATGCAAGGTCTCTATGACTTCCTCACGAGCAATGACCTTGAGGCAAAGGTTAGTGTTAGGTCACCTTGCTCCAAATGATAAGCATCGCCAATTGGATGTGGATAGGCGGCATCACTTGCAGCTCCTGGATTATGATTGCTCATTGACTGCTGACATCCATTCTAGGAGCTGAGGGACAGGTTCATTTTCAAGATAGTGCCAATGATCAACATAGACGGTGTAATAGTTGGTAACTACAGGTGCTCCCTGCAGGCACGTGACCTGAACAGGAACTACCGCTGGCCCAAGAAAGACAAGTTCCCCATCATCTGGCATATCAAACAACTGATAGAAGATATCCAGCAGAACCACGGGGTAAGAACAGACCTATAGGCAGCCAGTGTTTGCAACCCTTGGCTTAGGTACCCCCTCCCCATTCTATATGTATGCTCATAAAGAATTATCACCTGTCATCTACCTGCTGTACCAAACTATTGTCACAGTTTAACATGTTGACAGCTGATCAACATCAAGAAACACCTCTGCATGTTTTGATCATCGTGCTTCAAGTGACCAAGCCATGAAGGCACACAGAGATACTGTTACGTTTTTGTGACAGTCTATGTCGGTGTTGACTGTTTCTTTTCTGCAGGTGTTCGTCTATTGTGACTTTCACGGACACAGTCGTAAATCTAACGTATTCATGTATGGAAACAGCACAACAGAAATGAATGGCAACAAGATTGCCAATGTCAAAGATTTCCTCGGCGAAAGAATGCTGCCATTTCTCATTTCAAAGCTGGTTAGTGAGGTGTTGCATAGCAACAAATAAACAAGCCATCATGCTACGGTGAAACATGAACTTTGCTGTTGCAGGTGGGACAAAACCCAAAAGGGGTACTTGATTATATTTTCCAATTATAGTAGAGTAGAACTAGATTAGAACACAACTAAAACTTATTAGAGAGATAGAGACTGCGTGAATTTGGCTTGTCTTGTTCTCATGGTGTCTATACCTTCTAACATCATAACTGTTTATGATTCAAGTCAACTTCCAACTCAACATACATCAATGTTGGGCCTTTGAAGGCCTGCATCCTATAAATTGAATTCAAAGTTATATGAGTCATGATTGATGGGAACTCACTCATGACTGAGTATCACTGTCCTGTGGTAAACTATACGTCTGTAGATTGGAAGTTGACTGTAGATTGAAAGTCTGTTGTAAATACACAAGGATCTACTGAATCAGTTTCTCGTTCTAGGACCCAGATATGTTCAGCTTCGAGCTGTCAAGGTTCTCTATACGGAGGTGCAAAGAGTCTACTGGGCGGGTGGTCATGTTCCGACAACATGGCATCATCAACAGTTTCACAATGGAGGCGACATTCTCGGGTACTAGGCAGGACAAGTAAGACTCAGTACCACACAATCTACCAGCTTAATAGGAGTGGGTGTTACACCCCTGCAATCCCTGTCAAGGCCACCCGCTATTGACATGTGATGTAGTGCACCTGTTTTACTGTACCACTTAGTATGTCTCCTCCATGCTTACCTGATCACAGTCTTCCAGTATTGGAGACTTGAGACATCTTATGCTCGATCAGTGATCAACCAAATGTATCAATATAGAAACACTGCGCTGTGTCGATACAGTCAAGGTATCACCAAGCATGTATATAATGCACTACTGTAGAGAGGGATCAAGGCATTACAATCAGAGGGATTTCATGGACGCTGGCGTACTGTTCTGTCGAGGAGTACTCGAGTTCTCTCGATGTCTCGATGATGAGAAGTAAGGCACCAAAGCTCCATAATTGTTCTAGTTTCTCAACTCTCACTGTCATTATTTTTTATGCAGCAAAGAGAGTGAAGCATTCATAGCCCTGTCACAGGAGATAGCCCAGTGGGCTGCGTGTAAGTCCCTGGGCCGCAGGATAGGCAATAGTCTCAGCACTGGTCCTCTGATCAACCCGGATGCAGATGTCCGTGACACCGATATGCAAGGGGATGGTGAGGTTACCACTAATACTTGGCCAGGTTAGTCTCCATGCTTGGTTCGGTTGGCTTTCTGTCATCACAGCTGTTCAGAGTAAATAACTTCTAATGTCTCCCAACAGTGGAGCAGCGTGGCAGTGGCCTGGATGCTGCCGGATCTGCTGCCAGTGTTGAGTATAGATCTCACAGCAATGGCAGAGGCAAGGATGGTGAAGCCTCAGGTTCTGACCAGCCTGTGCAGGGGTTGGGAGGGAGCCCTACACGCCCCCTGAGAACAATTAAAGACTGCTTCTCACTGCTAGAGAACCTCTCGCTATCTCAAGCAGATCTGGAGTCTGAGTAGGTGTTATTGTTCCGTATCAGCATCGTTGTTAGCAATTGAAAATATTGTATGATCTATAATCAGCGGCCTCCATCTCATAGCCTGTGAGCGATGGATCTTAGTCTATTCTCACGCAACATTGAGTTTACATTTCGCTTGGGTTGGATTGAGTAACAGTCAACTCTACACCATAGCCGTATAGCGAGGGCGTGAGCAAGGGAAATGATGGTTGTCATCTTGTTTCTACCAATCATTGCAAATGAGTAATATTTCTCTATAAGATGTGGCTGAGGTATATTTGAATAATAATATTTTATGTATGTCATTTTGTGATATAAAATTATTATCTAATCATTCATATTGTGATAAATATTATTTTTATGTAATATTTTAAATGAAATGGCCGTCTGTGTTCCCCGTACTGTATTCTCTCAGAATTAAGACACGCGTACTAGATTTAGATTCAGGTATCTTGACTCCTAGTACTACAGCGCTCTGTTCAACACTTGTTTAGAGTTATCCTCTCCTGCAGGTCTAGTGACAGCGACAGTGAGTCAGAGCCTGAGATGAAGCCAGACAAACATCAGGGCAAGAAAAAGAAGAAGAAAAAGCACAAGAAAAGTAAAGATGCCAAAAATGTATGTGAATGGTTTTACTGCGTTGGAGTTGCAGCCCCTGGTGGTGGCAGGCGATCTAAGTGCCATCTGCGTTTGCTGATTAGGACAGCCCACCCAAAGATTCGGCTACTGTGAGAAATGAGAGTAAGAACACGGCTAGCAAAAAGGCAGCCAAGTCGGTCGATGTGAGTTCAAGACGCGGAAAGGCAGGCACCAGCCCGCCGAACGACGTCGTCAAATATTCGATCGAAGATAATCCTAACTTCAATCCATTCAAGGTGGGTCCAAAGCCGTATACGGCTTTGGGTGGGTCTGCCGTGACGTAACCAGCAATCATGCGGTCTATCATGTGATCATCTGTCAAGAACAAAAGGGCTGGCAGTAAAGTATTGGCAATAACATGAGCTGTAGAACCGGATTTGACAGTGACAGTCTAACCGCAGTGACAATAGCGACCAGTCAATCATTGCTATCATTGGATTACGCTAATGAAACTCTGCCTATTATACCTTATGTAGGAGTTGTCATCTCATTTGTTAGATCACTACCCTTTTGATTTCTTGATGAGTTCGAAGGGAACGCTAACATTTCCGTCGCTACCAACTCCGGTTTGACAGTAACTTGTTAATCAGACAAAGATCGGGAAGGGAGGCAAGGCGTACAGAGAACAGAAGTGGAGAAGCAATTTCTGAGTTTCATAACCATGCTGACTATTTTCATGTAGGTGCTACCAAACATAAACAGTGAAGAGTCTCACATCATACCCAGGTTCGCCGGTAAGAAACCGGTGAGTCCCCCGCGTCTGCGCACAACCTCGGTGTCTATGGCCTACTACTGAACCTGTAATCTTGTAGAAGAGTGACCGCCGGCACACTCTCAACATCCCTGGCGCAATACTCCACAACGGCAAGATGGCTGCCGGCTGGTCCAATCCATACCAGCACCGGTCTAACGGAGGCATTCCGTGCTTCTCTGAGGAGAGAAGTCTGGAGAGAGCAGCGAAGGTATGACCACTAAAGATGCTCCAGTTAGTGCAGTGGTATCAACTCCATGTCTAGGATTCTGTTTGTGACTTAGCGCATGGCAGAAATACAGAAGAAAGTCGAGGAGAGCGTGAAACGACAGCAGAAATCCAAGTTTATCAGTGATGACCTCGCCAATGAGTACTCAGCTGACTTCGACCTTGACCTACAGGAGTTGAATGCCCTTCGACTGCAGAAGAGACACGTGCAAGAGAGCTTTAACAAGTCAATACGAATGCTTGCCCAGTCATGCTTGCCCAACATTGGTTTTTACTCTAGTCTGTATCCAGTGTGTTATTGTGATACGCCAGTCCTGTAACATTGCTGATTCACTTTCATCCTGTTTAGTGAAAAAAGAGGAAGAGAAGAGTGTCAAACAGCAGCGGCGAGATGAGAGGTAAACAGTTATCATTGCTCTCATCGTCTCATGAAGGCTGTGATAAAACTGTGTCGATATCTGACAGTGATTCTACTACAAGCTACGATCAGGAGATGTACATAGATAGTGACGATCCTAGCAGCAAATGGCACTGGTTCCCAGGGAAGTCGACTAACCAAGTGACAGCTGGACAGATGCTGTCCGTGGAACACCTTAACCACCCCCACGTTGAACAGTGAGTGCCAGGGTCCTTGCAGTGGTACTCCGTGCCCTTGCAGTGGTACTC
>ERZ1740065.2356-NODE-2356-length-11721-cov-4.141008_pt1 | contig 11721 bp, 10 predicted proteins | sample MGYA00581738_ERZ1740065 | MGnify/ENA primary metagenome ERZ1740065 (study PRJEB43018, sample SAMN04849749) | marine metagenome | isolation source: floating plastic debris | place: Pacific Ocean | collected 2008-09-01 | study: EMG produced TPA metagenomics... | reverse complement strand
CCCTAGTCTTATTCCTACTGCCCCTTTTTGCTACGGCGCAGTACCACTTCCCCAACGCCCCAACCTTTACGCCCGAACAGCTCAAATCCGATGTGTACTTTTATAAGGAGTACCTGGAAAATATGCAGCCGGGACTTTATCGCTACAGCACCAAGGAGGAGGTCGATGCGGCCTTCGACCAAATTGCAAACGATATCACCGAACCCATGACCATGATGCAGTTTTGTACTCACGTGATGCCCCTACTCAAGGTGATCGGTAATGTACATACTGACATCTACCCCGACGCGGACTATTACAATAACATGAACACCTATTTGTTTTTTCCGCTCGATGTGTATTTTTACCAAAATGAACTCTACGTCCTCAAGGACTTGACCGATGAGGAGTCCGTACCTCACGGCAGCATCATCAAGACCATCAATGGGGAATCGGCGGCGGATTTGTTTCACGAATTTTCTGCCCTCAGTACCCGGGATGGACAAAATACCACCTATCCCAATGCCTGGATGAGTAATACCTTTTACCAGTGGTATTTCCGCATCCGGGGGGAAGTCAAAAACTTTGAACTCGAGGTGGTTTCTCCGGAGGGGCTGGCCCACCAGGTGACGGTAAAGGCGCATAAGGAGCCCCGCCGGAAAGTGGTGCAGGCCGAGCGTTATCCCTACTCGGTGACCCTGCGGCCGGGGGAGGACAACTCCCTCCTCCAATTGAAGATTGAAGACGAGTACGCCGTCCTGACCCTCAAGACCCTGGACGCCAAATTTACCAAGGAACGGGGGCAAAACTACAAGGCCTTTCTAAAAAATGCCTTTCAACAAATTGAGGCGGCAGGGGTGGAACACCTCATTCTCGATTTGCGCAACAATGGTGGCGGCAAGCCCGGCCCAGCGGTAGACTTGTTGTCCTACTTGAACCAAGAGCCCTTTATTCTTTACAGTCGGGTAGAGGCCGTTACCAAAAGCATTCCCAAGGAAAACCACTACTTTGAGAAAGAGGGAAAATGGAGCCCCCTGGCCCGACTGGCTTTTAAGAAAAAAGGTGATATCTACGAAATCAAGGGGCTGGCCGCTCGGATGAGTGGACTCAAAGGTACCAAGCCCACCAAGCCAGTAAAACGCCCTTACCAGGGAGAGCTGTACGTGCTGACCAATCCCTACTGTGGCTCTACAACCGGCGAATTGACTGGCAAACTCAAGTGTCTGGACCGAGTGACTTTTATTGGGGAAGAATCCGGTGGCAGTCCCCATACCAACGTCAGTGGGGTGACCATGATCCTACTCTTACCCAATAGCCACCTGCGCATTACCCTACCGCTGATCCTATTTGAGGTCGACATCAACTTCGATAACGAGGAACGTGGTGTGGTCCCCGATCACATCATCGAACACCCACCCGCCGACATTTTCCGCAACTACGATACGGCAATGGAGTTTACGAAAGACCTCATCCTCAAGAAATCCAATAATTCAACCGTTTCGCAAGAACCCTAAGCTTTTTAGCCATGAAAAACGACCACCATACCGCCGACAAATCGGCTACGATCGTCCAATCGGAAGCTCCACCTTGGGAGCTTCCGGATACGCTACTCTACGCGGATTCCCCCTTGCCCTTACTCCTCGAACGCGATCGGGTAGGGGGTGGGGAAGTGATCGACTACCTACAAGCTCACCGGCCGGCTATCGAGGCGGCCCTACTGCATCACGGCGGCATCCTCTTCCGCGGCTTTGGCTTGGATGAGGTCGCGAAGTTCGATGCCCTCATGGAGCAGTTTAGCGACGAAACCATTCCTTACCTGTTCCGCTCTTCCCCCCGCTATTCGTTATCGGACCGCGTCTACGTATCCACCACCTATCCCAACGAGCGCAAGATCAACATGCACAGTGAATCCTCCTACAGCTACGCTTGGGGGCAAAAGATCTTCTTTTGCTGTATCCTTCCGGCCACCGTACAGGGAGAGACTCCCATTGCGGACAACCGTCGGGTACTGGCCAGCCTGAGTGCCGATTTGGTGGAAAAATTTGAGCGTCACGGCGTATTGTACCAGCGCAATTTATCCCCACACGCGGGTTTGCCCTGGCAAGAGGTATTTCAGACGGACCAAGCGGAGGAGGTCGCCAAGACCTGCCGGGCCAATGGCGTCGGATTTAAATTTCGCAGTCCCGATTTTTTGACCATCGCTTGGAAAAAACCCGCGATTTATCGGCACCCTCAATCGGGGGAGCGCGTCTGGTTTAACCACGCCTTTTTCTTCAACCGTTTTTCGTTATACGAGGAAATGGGGCTAGGACCGGAAGATAAATTTCCGAGTAAAATGCTATCTTCCAATACCTTTTTTGGAAACGGCTCACCCATCAGTTATGGTGAATACCGTCAAATGGCCGAGGCCTACGAAAAAGCCAAGATTATTTTCCCCTGGCAGCGGGGCGACTTGTTGATGTTGGACAATATGCTGAGTGCCCACGGGCGCAATCCCTACGAGGGCGATCGCAAAATTGTCGTATCCATCGTCGAGCCCCACTGCGAAGATCGGGGTTGAGGATTTGAAAATTTACGTATGAAACCCCCACTGTTTTTACTACACTTTTCGGGGGGCAACAAATACTCCTATCAGTTTCTCAAGGAGCACTTGGAGCCTCACTTCGAACTGCATCCCCTGGAATTGCCCGGTCGGGGTGCCCGGATCGCGGAGCCTTTTTTGACCGATCTGAACCAAGCGGCCGACGATTTGGTCGAACAGATTTTGCAAGACCTCGATCGGCGGCCGTTTTACCTCTACGGCCACAGCCTGGGAGCCACTACGGGGCTCCTGGCTACCCAGCGCTTGGAGGCGCGGGGCCGACCGCCACGGCACCTGATTGTGAGTGGCAATCCTGGTCCCTGCCCGGAGGCCAAGGAGCGCCACCGCTATTACAATGGCCTGTCGGAAGCGGGCTTTATCGAGGCCCTGCGCGAAATGGGGGGGCTCCCCGACGAGCTGCTGGCCAATCGCGAGTTGCTCGATTTTATCCTGCCCATCCTCCGCGCCGACTTCCGTTTGTTTACCGATGCCCCCACCACTTACCCCCCGATCCAAACTCCCATCGACGTCATTATGGGGGATCGGGAACAGCTGGTCGGGATGATCGATAACTGGCGGCACTTGACCACGGGTACCTTTCGATCGACCGTACTGGAGGGGCACCACTTTTTTATCTACGAGCGAGTTGCTGAGCTATCGGCCGCCATTTTGACGACCCTCTCCCTACGGGAGGTTTACTGAATCAGGTGGGTACTGGTAAGCCACCACCAAAATGTGATCAACACCATATGCGTTGGGCCCCGCTCCGGGAGGAGGGGGGCTTTTGGGGTTTGGTCAATTGGGTAAGCCAAACGCCTCCCGCAAATACCCCAAATTCACCTCCCGATAATCCGCTACGAAGCGCTGGATGTGGGAAAAGGCGGCAAATTCCGGCTCGGCGTGGGTGGTAGTGAGAATGATGGCGGGGCAGCCCGCGTTGCGGGCGGTGGCGGCGCCGGTGAGGCTGTCTTCGAAGACGAGGCACTCGGTGGTGGCCAGGCCCAGGTCAGCGGCGGCCAGTTGGAAAATCTCCGGGTCGGGCTTGCCCCGGCGGACGTGGCCCGCGTGGCGGACGCTGCGGAAGTAGCCGCGCAATTGGAGCCGATCCAGGACGAAGTCGACGTTTTCGACCGGGGCGGCGGTGCCGATGGCGAGTGGAATCCGGGCGGCGCGAAGTTCGTCCAGCAATTCGGGGAGGCCGTCGACGAGGCGGAGCTCCTGTGAAAACAGCTGGCGGTAGCGCGCTTCCTTTTCGGTGGAGATGCGGATGCGCTCGGCTGCGTCGAAGCGGTCGCCGAAGAGTCGTTGGAGGATTTCGGTGTTGACGCCGTGGATACGGGCCTGTACTTCCGCCAAGCTGAGGTCCAGCCCGAGGGAGGCCAATTGGGCTTGCCAGGCACGGTGGTGGACCATCATGTTGTCGACCATCGTACCGTCCATATCGAAGATAATGCCTCTGATCATTGGGGAGGAGTTGTGGTGGCAAGATAAATAGAAGGAATTAAAAAACCGCCTACTCCGTGGCATTTGATTTTTCTCCTTAATTTTGATTCCATGCCGCGTCCCCTTTACATTCCCGATGTCCAATTGCCCTACCGCAAGGACAAACCCTTTGCCTTTGAGATCGTCTCCAACCGGGAGATCCTCCTGCACAACCTACCCGCCGACCACGATCCCTTCCGGCCCCACCGCCTGCATTTCTACGCCCTGCTGTACATCATGCGCGGCTCCGGCAGCCACTACATCGACTTCAAGCGCTACCGTTACGAACCGGGCAGCATCATCTTTATTTCCAAGGATCAGGTACACGCCTTCGAGAAAAACCTGGACCGCGAGGCCTATTTCTTACTCTTTACCGAGACCTTCCTGGCGCGTAGCAGCCTATCGTCCAACCTGATGCAACAACTCAGCCTCTACAATTACCACCTTTACCCCCCCGTCCTACAGCTCCGAGCCTCCCAAATGCGGCTCTTTACCGAACTCGTACTGGGCATCCACGAGGAATTCCACGGCCCCGACGACGAGCTGACGGAGGAAATTATCCAGTCCTCCCTGAAAATTTTCCTCTGTCTGTCGGAACGCATCCGCAAGAAAAATCGGGAGGACCAGCCCCGTTCCAAATATCAAGAGGAATTTCTACAATTTCAAAACCTGCTCAAGCAGCACCAGTTTGCTTCCCGCCAGGTCAATTTTTACGCCGAGGCGATGAACATCTCTCCCAAAAAACTCAACCGAATCACCCAGGAAATCATGAAGCAATCGGCCAAGTCCTACATCGACGAGATCGTGGTGATCGAGATGAATCGCCTGCTGATGAATACCTCTTACACCATCAAGGAAATCGCTTACCGCGCCGGTTTTGACGATCCCACCAACTTTGTCAAATTTTTTAAAAAACAGACCGATATGACGCCCCGGGAGTTCCGCCAACAATTCTAAGCTTGGCGGGCGTTTCGACGGATTTTGACCCCTAAAATCCCCATTTATTGACAATTCCTTAACGTAGCTGTCTCGTTTTAACCATCTTTTGCCAGCTTTTTACCTTTTGTTTTGTACGCGAGTGGAGCATCTTTGCGGTGTTACCAAAGGAGAAAATAATGAATAAAAGGAATCCTATCATTCGAACCATTAGCCGTTTTACGGGGCTCGTGGTCTTCCTGCTCTCCTCTCTGGCTTTGACCGGAGCGGGCGTAGAAGCACCCAGTTTGTTCGACCAGCTCGGACACGAGGAGGTCCTCAAAGTGAGATTGGAGATGGACCTGGCCGCCGTATTGGGCAATCGGAGAAATACGGACAGTCGTCCCGCTGTTTTTTCCTACAAGGATGCGGAAGGTGCCCTCCAACGGTGGGACACCAAGGTCAAATTGCGCGGAAAATTTCGCCGGGTAAAGTGTGCCGCGATGCCGCCACTAAAGCTCAACTTTAAGAAAAAAGACCTCGCAATGGCGGGCCTGGCCCCCTTCGATGATTTTAAATTGGTTACCCACTGCGTCAGCGACGACCGGCTGGCTCGGGACTTGCTGTTGAGGGAATATTTGCCTACCGGCTCTACAATGAGTTGACGGAGGAAAGCTATCGCGTTCAGTTTTTGCAAATTACCTACGTCGACTCCCGCAGCGGTAGCAAGGACTTGCAGTGGGGCTTTTTGATCGAGGATACGGCGCAATTGCGCGCGCGCTTGGGGGCGGAGAAGTGGAAAAATCCGATGGGAATCGACTCCAGCTACTTTCGGGCGGCACAGCTGCAGCGCGTTGCCCTCTTTCAACACCTGATCGGCAACGTCGACTGGAGCATCCGATCGGCCCGCAACGTCAAAATCCTACAGCGGGAGGGAATGGCCCTGGTGGTGCCTTATGATTTTGACTTTTCCGCCTTCGTCGGTGCGCCCTACCGCTCGGTCGACCAGTACTTTTCCGCGGATGGGGTCACGGGCGAGCACCAGGCTTACCTGACCAGCGTGGCGGACAAGAACAGTTTGGAGCCCGCCTGGTCGCACTTCCTGGCCCAAAAGGAGGCGCTTTTACGCACGATCAAATCCTGTAAGGCCATGCGTCCCAGCGAGCGGCGCGCCGCCACGGACTTTGTAGAAGCCTTTTTTGAGCGCATGGAGGATCGGGAGGATTTGGTGTTGCGCTGAGGCGTTCCTGAATCGAACGAGGTGCTTACCACCCGAGCAAGACGGAATGCGTTGTGCCGTGGCCCTGTTTGGTGAAGCGATTTAGGGCAAAAGGATGAGCTCTATATCTATGACGGCCCAGGGATGCTGCCAGTTTGCGGGAGGCCAGGACGCCTGTCGATTATTCCCCATGCCAAGTGACGGGTCCTGTCCCGTACGGTGGGGAATTCCCGCTTGCAAGAAATGGTGACCATCCACTTGCTCCTGACTCACCAAAATTTTAAAGCGCTCCGTCCATTGGTCACCGCCCATCTGGAAGTGCGTAGCGGGGCCTTTTAGCCTAAGGTAACGGTGGCCCTCGTTGGGTTTCTCTAAGTAGATGGAACGGCCCCGTTGGACGAGTAGGCCATCGGTCAGGTAATCATCCGTAATCGAAAAATCCTGACTCAGGCGTAGGACGGTAAAAAATAAGTCAGACTCCGCACCAATCATCAAGCTAAAATGAGGCCACTCCAGCTCCCCCTTTTCGTTGGTCCGGCCCTGGAGTTTAATGGGCTGGTTCAAGTCTCTAAAGGCCCGCCGCGAAGAGTGGGGGCTTTCCTCCACCAAGGCCACCGTAAACGCTTCAGGGGCTAGGCCCTCGGCAGGACCACGCAATTCCCACAAGCGTTGCCAGCGAACCACAGCCTGTAGGTCCTGAATCACCTGAGTCGCCGTTGCCAGCGTACAGGGAGCCAGTTGGGGATAACAGGGGCGGGGAGCCTGGTCCTGCGAGCTCTTGATTTCGTAGCTGTCGGCAATGACCCGAACGACGTAAGTCGCTTGGTTGGGGTCCTGGGTTTTGGCGAGTTCCGTAGGTTGCAGGTTTTGCCAGGCCGTTTCCAAGTATTGGAGGGCTTCGTGCTGATCGTCCTCCGAGTGAAAGGCCACGCTGGTCAGCGGGGCTGTCTTTTCGACAAATTGGAACTGCAGTTGCCGATGGAGGTCTCCTTCGGGTAGGGAGCTCAGCCAGCACCATTCCTCCTGAACCTCTAAGATCTGCGCCCGGTAGAGGGCTTGATCTGGGTGGCGTTCGTGCTGTGGGTGATTGGCGTCGAATAGGTCCACCCAGTCCCCCGGTTGGATTTGGGGAAACTGCTGGGTGCCGCGGTTGATTTTCCAAGCCTGCCGGTCGAGATCGTAGCTGGCGTGCGAGGATACGGAAGCCGTAGAGTCTGTCTCTTGCATCAGGAGCGGAAAATGCCGTTCGCGATCTTCGGTAATTTTAGCCCGAATCTGTGGGGTTTGAGACTCAGTGCGCATGGCTACCTTGGACCTCACCGTATTGATGAGGGCCTTATAGCTCAGCGGGTGCTGGGTCGCCCGGAGGGTTTCGATTAGGGCATGAGTGAATACACCCTGAACTTTTGAGTCCAGGTCTTTTTCGCGAGCGTATTGCTTGTCACGACACGCACTGAGCATGAGGTAGCGCCCTTCCGGTACGCGGCGCAGGTGGGGTTTAGCCCCGATGATGTAATCCTCGTAACCCAGGAATTGCTCGAGCTTTTTTCCCCGTTTTCCATCCTTAAGGGACCGTAAGCGATCGCCCGTGAGGGGATCCTCCCGGTGGAGGCCTCCCGAGTGGCAGGAGTCGAGTAGGAGGAGAAAGGGATGATCCATCCGTTGGCGCGTAGCTTGCCAGACCAGCCAGGCCAGTTCCTTATCAGCCAAGTCATTGTTGGGGATGAAGGCCCGGCTATCGTAGCAGACGAGTGTTTCCAGTTTAAGGTCGGTATGAAATTCGTCCATAAAAGCTAGAGGGACGGGTTGGCGAGAGCCGTGGCCGGAGAAGTAAAACAGACAAATGTCCTGTGGCTGAGGATTGGCAAATAGCGTTTGAAATTCGTCGATAATGGCCTGGCGGGTAGCTTGTTCGTCGAGTAGTGGTACTAGCTTTAGGGGCAAACTAAGTTTCGTGGACAGCTCTTTCAGGTATCTGATGACGTTGTGCAAGTCCGCATCACAACCGCGGAGGTTGTTACCGGGGGTCAAATATTGATTGATACCAACAACTAAGGCTCGAATGGTAGCTTCTGACGACATGGGGTACTCAGATTCTAGGTAGTGAATGTTGTGATTTTACCCCGAACGGGGTCGGGACAAAGATACGAGTTGGCCGTTTATCTGGATTTATCTAGCGGATGGAGGAGGTGTTTGGGTGGATAAATGGGGCTGGGCACTGGCTTGGATTTAGGCTTGGGTTTAGGCTTGGGTTTAGGCTTCGATCATACCGTGGCGGATGGCGTAGCGAACCAAATAGTGGCTGTTGGGGACGTCGAGTTTTTGCAAGAGGTTACGGCGATGGGTATTGACGGTAGGCTCCGCGATAAAGAGCCTTTCGGCAATCTGGCGGGTGGTGAGGCCTTCGGCGATGAGGATGAGGACATCTTTTTCGCGGGGGGTGAGTTCGACGGCTTCGGTTTGTTCTTCTCCCGTACTGGTTACCGTGTCCATCACCTCTAGCCCGTAGTGGGTCCGGCCTTGGTAGACATTATTGACGGCCATCACCAGCTCTTCCGAGCTTTTGTTTTTCAGGATGTAGCCTTTTGCCCCGATGCCCATCAGCTCCCGGATCAATTCTTTCTCCTTGTGGGAGGAAAGCACGAGCATTTTGGTGTGCGGGTACAATTTGACGATCTCGCGAGCGGCTTCTACCCCGTCTAAATTGGGCATTCTGATGTCCAATACGATGACGTCGACTTCGGTTTGCTTGAGGAAATTCAATACTTCGAGACCATCATTGGCCTCCCCAACAACGTGGATATTGCTGTCTTCCTTGAGAACTGCCTTCATGCCATCAATCAATATTTGGTGGTCATCGGCTAATAGTACCTTAATCATAGTTCAAGATTGTTTGAGTAAGTTTAGGCGGATAATGGAATATCTATAATTACCGTTGTTCCGGCTTTTTCGCTGGAGTCAATTTGTAGGGTTCCACTGAGGTCGTGTAGTCGCGATTTGATACTGAGTAAGCCCATCCCCCCTTCGGCTTCCGCCTTTTTGACGTCGAAGCCCTTGCCGTCGTCCTCGACGATGATATTGAGGCTGCCCTGTTTATCCCCGAGCAGTTGGATGACCACCTTTTGAGCCTTGGCGTGTTTGATGGTATTGTTGACCAGCTCTTGGATGATGCGGTAAACCTTGACTCCCGTAACCCCGTTTAGCTGTTTTTTGATGCCCTTCACAATGACGTTGACCGCCAATTGTTTGGACTGGCGGAGGGTGTCGGCCATGCTTCGCAACTGTGCTTCGACGCCGTAGCGCTTTAGGGTAACTTCTTCCAATTCGTGCGAAACATTTCTCACCTCCTCCGCGGCTTTGTCTAGCAGCTCGTTGGCCAGCTTAAATTGTTGGGCTTTTTCTTCATTAGACAGCATTTCGGGGGTGGTAAAGGCCCTAAAATACATTTTGACGGTGGATAAAATGCCTCCCACACTATCGTGGAGGTACTGGGCAATTTTGGTGCGTTCCGTTTCCTGCCCCTCTATCCGGGCGTAGGCGGTAATCAGGTCTTGCTTTTGAACCAAGTCCAGCAACTTTTGTCTGGAAATCTGCTCGCTTTTTTCAGCCAGCGCTTTCTGCTGCTGGTTGCGGTAGTTGACGAAGGCCAGGAAGGCGATGACGGACAGCGCCAGGCCTCCGAGAATCAGGCTGGCAATGATGGTTTGTTGCAGCTGTTTGTTTTTGCGGAGAATCTGATTTTGCTTTTGGGACTCCATGTATTTGCGTTCGGCGGTGATCTGTCGAGCCCGCTGTTGGTACAGGCTGTCGTTGAGTACCGTGGCCAGGTTTTCGTACTCGTAGGCTTGCTCGAAATTTTCTAGTTTGGCGTGGGTTAGAGAGATGTTGTGAATGAGGTTCGGGTGAATTTCCCTTCTACTTATAATACTGTCCGGGAGTTCCTCCACCTCCTGGTAAAAGCGAAGCGCATCCTCATATTTCCCTTGTTCAAAGAGGGCTTTCCCCAGGTTGTACTTGGTCTCGGCAACATTGTTGATGTCCTTTTGTTGGGTGAAAAATTCCAGGTTGTCAAACAGCAGGGGCTGTGCTTTTTCCCACTGTTCGAAGTGTAGATAAACTGCGGCTAGATTTTGACTGAACCTGGTTTGTTCTCCAGCCGAGGTACTCGCTAGATCCAATTGAGCGGTTTGCAGGGCTTCCAAGGCGGCGGGAAAATTATTGGCCTTCAGTTCGAGGTTGCCTAAATTTATATAGCATTTAGTTACCTGATGCCTGGCATTGATTCGTTCATAAAGAGGGATACTCTTCTGATAATACCGACGGGCCTGGATATAATTCCCTAGATTTTCATGAGCTAGACCCAAGTTGAGTAAGCTGCTTGCCTTAGCACTAATATCGTCGGTATTTGTGCTTAACTGAAGGCTTTCATTTAATACTTGTAATGCTTTTTGAAATTGCCCGAGGCGGATATGGCATTCCGCGAGATTATTCTGTAGTGATGCCCTGGTCTTTACAATTGAGGCTTCTTCTAAAGTCGCTACACCTTTTTCGAACAAGTGAATCGCTTCCTTGAATTTTCCACGACTTTTTAAGCAACGTCCTATGTTGTTGTAGCAACTGGCAACACCCGCTTTGTCATTTAAAGACTGTCGGATTTCCAAGGCCTCACGGTAATACTGTTCCGCACTCGAGCAATTTTCCTTATTTTTTTCAATACTTCCCTTTAATACCGCACAGTTACCTCTTCCTCTTGGATATTCAATAACGGCTAAAATACTGTCAGCTTCAGTTGCATAGTGCTGTGATTTAAGAATATCTGCGAAAAGCCATTCCCAACCAAGGTCTACTAAAATATCAACCCGGGCACTGTCTGATTTTGCAAGTGATAAATTTTTATTCAAGAGCTCTAGCAACTCTAACTTTTGGCCAAATAAAAGCTGACCTGAAATTGTGAAAATAATAAGGAAATAATATTTCATAGCAGTTTTTGGATGGTGACGGATTTAGTCGATGGGTCTGGTACCTTCATCTGCGCCGGCACTCTGACCGATGGCGTCCCCAATCTTGCGGAAGCCCGAAGAATTGAGCGTATCCTCGACTTAAGCGGTGACGTGGATCATAAAGGCACTCGACAGGTTGAGGCTGGTCGTATCGAGCGCGAGGTAGTGGACCACCGGGGTGTCAAAGGGCAAACCGGCGCGGCTGGGGTCGGTGTTCAGTAGAACGGAGAGTTCCAGGTCTCCTTGGGCGTTGACGGTTGGGTCCCCGTGCATTCCCTGGGCGCGAAAATTGGCCTTATTCGTCGGGGTCGTCGTCTGTACAATGAGTTTGTTGGCACTGGAATCGTGGTAGTGTTGAACGGTTACGGTAGAGAGGTTCGTAGACATAACAATTGCGTTTTGTTTTTAAAATAAGTAAAAAATAAGCGCCACTTGGTACAAATGGCTAAATTTTGTTGCATTGGGGGACGTTGCGCTAGTCCAGTTCATGCTTAGCTCTCGGTTTTGATCCCTTTATATACTCAAAAAGGATCTATGGCAGTTGG
>ERZ1740065.2354-NODE-2354-length-11724-cov-6.769817_pt1 | contig 11724 bp, 9 predicted proteins | sample MGYA00581738_ERZ1740065 | MGnify/ENA primary metagenome ERZ1740065 (study PRJEB43018, sample SAMN04849749) | marine metagenome | isolation source: floating plastic debris | place: Pacific Ocean | collected 2008-09-01 | study: EMG produced TPA metagenomics... | reverse complement strand
TCCCGCCAGTGTCATCCCTTGCAGACTTCGTCTGTCACCCGCTGGCCGGCACCGAGCATTCCGGCCCGGAATCCGGCTCTGCCGAGCTTTTCGACAATCGCTGGTGCCTGCTTGTGCCGGTGCCGGGCACGGACCCGACCGCCATCAAGAAACTGCGCAGCCTGTGGGAGGGGCTGGGCAGCAATGTCGAAGAGATGGACCCGGATCATCACGACCTGGTGCTGGCCGTCACCAGCCATGCGCCGCACCTCATCGCCTACACGATGGTCGGTGTCGCCGATGACCTGCGCCGGGTGACCGACAGCGAAGTCATCAAGTACTCCGCTGCCGGCTTTCGGGATTTCACCCGGATTGCAGCCAGCGATCCGACCATGTGGCGCGATGTCTTCCTCACCAACAAGGATGCGACGCTGGAAATCCTCGGGCGCTTCACCGAAGAGCTTTTTGCCCTGCAGCGGGCCATTCGGACCGGGGATGGCGATCACCTGCATGACTATTTCACCCGCACCCGCGCCATTCGTCGCGGGATCATCGAAGCGGGACAGGACACGGCTGCCCCGGACTTCGGACGGGCAAAGAAGTCGCCGTGAAGGTCTGGATCGCTCTTTTCGTGCTGCTGGCGGCAGGCGCGCTGGCGGAAGTCCCTGACATCTCGAAACGGCCGGGTGGCCGTCCCGGCGCGACCGCCGGGGGGGCGCTGCCGCTGAACCTCGAGACGTCGGGTGCGATCACCGCCCCGGCCCGCGCAGCCGGTGCGCAGGATGCGATGCTGCGGGGAGACGTGCCGCGCGCTTCGCTGCGGCCGCAAAAACGTAGCCGTGCCGTGCGCAGGCTGATCCGGCAACAGCAGAAACTGCGGGCGAAGGGTGCGGTATGCGGCGATCCGGACATCCAGGGGGACGTGGTCGGGCGCGTGCCCGGCAGGATCTCCGGCTGCGGCGTGTCCGAGGCCGTGCAGGTCCGCTCCGTATCCGATGTCGCGCTCAGCCAGCGCTCGGTGATGGACTGCGGCACTGCGCGGGCGCTGAAAGCCTGGGTCGAAGGTTCGGTGAAACCCACCCTGCGCAAGACCGGCGGCGGGGTGACGGGCCTGCATGTCGCCGCCCATTACGCCTGCCGGACCCGGAACAACAAGAAAGGCGCGCGCATCTCGGAGCATGGCAAGGGGCGCGCCATCGACATCGCCGGCTTCCGGCTGCGGGACGGATCGACCATCTCCGTCCTCAAGGGCTGGACGGCGCGTGACACCGGTCAGGCCCTGCGCCGCATGCACCGGGACGCCTGCGGCCCCTTCGGCACCGTCCTCGGGCCCGATGCCGACAGCTTCCACCGCGACCACTTCCACTTCGACACCGCGCGCTACCGCAGCGGCACCTATTGCCGCTAACGCAACACCAGGCGGGGTGCGGGACCCAGGGGCACGAACCCCAACAGCATCAGACCATTGCGCAGCGTGAGATCGACATCGATCGATCGCGGATCACCGCTTGCCTGCGCCAGCGCTGACAGAACGCTTTCCGCCTGGGGGCGCACCGCAGAGGGCAGGATCCCGGCCGCTTCTGCCAGGGTCAGCATCTCCTGCCAGTTCCGCGCCTGCAGCGAGACGGTGCCATCGGCCACGCCCTCCGCATCCACCGCCAGATCGGCGGCGGCGCGCAGCCGCAGATCGCCCCAAACCGCCTCGGCCAGATCGACCTGCACCCGGCGCGGTTGCGGCCGCGCAACCTCCACCGCCCGGCGATCCCACACCCGGTCAAAGACCACCTGCATGTTCAGCGCAAACTGATCGAAGGTCAGCGGCCAGCTTTGCGGCACCCGCAGGGCCGCGCGGGGCACCGGACCGGGCTGCAGCCCGGCCGCGCGCATGCTGATGGTGTAACGCGGCGGATCGGCCGTATCCTGCTGAAACGCCACGTGCAGATCGGCGGCGGACAGCACATCCCCCACAGGCGCACTCAAGGACCACGGGCCGGAGGCCAGCCGCGTTTCTTCAAGCTCCAGCGCACTGCCCGGGTGCAGGCGCATCACCGCCCCGGCCTGATCCATCGTCAGCGTGGCGCGGCTTTCAGGGCTGGCCAGGGTGATCGGGTCCTGCGGCAGCGTCACCGTCACGTCGCCGGGCCACCACGCGGGCGCCGATACCCCGATGCCACTGGTGGTAACCGCAACGCCGGTTTCCGGATCCGCCAGGGCGGGCAACGCCACCTGCGCGTCAAACTGCAAGGGGAACCCGGACATCTCGAACCCGGCAAACTCCGCCTGCCAGCCCTCGGCGCGCCGGTCGGCGAACCACTGCTCCACGGCCCGCTCGGCGGCGCGGGCGGCCCAGACCCACCAGCCGCACCAGATCAGTGCCAGTATCACCGCCAGTCCAACCACCCGACGCATCGCAGACCTCTTTGCGTTTTCCCGTGAATTGAGGTTTACGCAATGCAGTCAAGGAGAACCAGCAAGATGACGATGTGGGTATTCGGCTACGGCAGCCTGTTGTGGAACCCGGGGTTCGACGTGGGAGAGCAGGTGGTCGCCACGCTGCCGGGGTACGCACGCTCCTTTTGCATGTGGTCGATCCACCATCGCGGCACCGAAGAGCACCCCGGTCTGGTGCTGGCGCTGGACGAGGAGCCCGCGCACGCCTGTGAAGGGGTCGCGCTGGCCGTGCGGACGGGGGCAGAGGATGAAACGCTGGCCTATCTGCGCGAACGCGAACTGATCTCCTCGGCCTATCTGGAGCGTGAGCTGGATGTGGATCTGGTGGACGGGCGCCGGGTGCGGGCGCTGGCCTATATCATCAACCGCGATCACCGGCAGTATTGCGGCGGGATGCCGCTCGAGGAACAGGCGCAGATCATCGCGCAGGCCCGCGGCGGGATGGGGCCGAACACCGAGTATCTCTACAACACCACCAGCCACCTGGCAGAGATCGGCCTGCACGATCCGGACCTCGAATGGCTGAGCCAGCGGGTACGCCATCTGAGCGCATAAATCCTTGGCCCTTGCGCTGGTTTTCAGTGTAAGCTGCGGCCAGAGCAGAACAATAAGGCGCGGGGAGCAATTGCGCATGGCGTGGCCAGACCAAGAGGCGAGACCGGTCTTTTCGCAACCGGTGCGGCAGATTTCGCTGATGCTGATCGTGCTGGCCCTCTCGGGCTTCGGCGGGTTCCTTGCCCTGCCGCGCGTCCTGCCGGTGTTCCAGGCCAATCCCTACCTGAACGGCTTCATCATCTTCGTCTTCTTCATCGGCGTGCTGGCCTGTTTCTATCAGGTCTTCCAGCTGATCGGCTCAGTGCGCTGGATCGAGCGATTTGCCTCGGACACGCAGGATGCAACCAATCAGGCGCCCCAGCTGCTCGCGCCGCTCGCCTCGCTGCTGCGCTCCCGCGGTGCGCGGATGCAGGTCAGCGCGACCTCCACCCGATCGATCCTCGATTCCGTGGCGACGCGCATCGACGAAGCCCGCGAAATCACGCGCTATATCGTCAACATGCTGATCTTCCTGGGACTTTTGGGCACATTCTACGGGCTGGCCACGACAGTGCCAGCCGTGGTGGACACCATCCGCAGCCTTGCGCCGCAGGATGGGGAAGGCGGCCTCGAAGTCTTCAATCGCCTCATGACCGGGCTCGAAGCGCAGCTGGGCGGCATGGGCGTCGCCTTCGCCTCCTCGCTGCTGGGGCTCGCGGGCTCGCTGATCGTCGGCCTGCTGGAGCTTTTCGCCGGTCACGGGCAGAACCGCTTCTACCGGGAACTGGAGGAATGGCTGAGCTCCATCACCCGTGTCGGTTTTACCTCGGGTGACGAGGCCGCAGGGGATCAGGGCGCGCTCGCCGGCGTGGTGGAGCATATGGTCGAGCAGATGGAAAACCTGCAAAACATGTTCCAGCAATCGGATGTCAGCCGCGCCGAGATCAATGAAAACCTCGGCACGCTTGCCGGATCGATCGAGCGCATGACCCAGAAGATGGATGGCATGGATCCGGCCAGTGCCGCGCTCGAACGCGTCGCCGCCGGGCAGGAACGGCTGATTTCCGCGCTCGAAAACCAAGGACAGGGTGACGGCATAGACGCCGAAAGCCGGATGCGCCTGCGCTCCATCGATGTGCAGATGCTGCGCATTCTCGAAGAGATTTCCGCGGGCCGGCAGGAGAGCATGGCCGAATTGCGCATGGATATCTCGCGCCTGACGGATGCGCTGCGCGGCAAGCGGCCCCGCAGCGGTAATACGAAGCACATGGGGGATGGCTGACCATGGCGCTGTCGCGACGCACAGGCACCCGGTTTCAGGCCTCGATCTGGCCCGGGTTTGTCGACGCGATGACCGGCCTGCTTTTGGTGCTGATGTTCGTGCTGACCATCTTCATGGTGGTCCAGTTCGTGTTGACAGAGCGGATCACCGGCCAAGAGACCGAGCTGGATCAGCTCGCCGGAGAAGTGGCCGCCCTGGCGCAGGCCCTGGGGCTGGAGCGACAGGCTTCCAGTGAGCTCGAAAGCCGCGTCGGAGAGCTGCGCAGCTCCTTGACGGATGCTCAGGAACGGATCGCGACGCTCACCGCGACCCGCGACGCCCAGGCCGCCGCGCTGAGCGAGGCAGAGACCCGGATCACCGGTTTCGAGGCGCAGGTGGCAGCGCTCATCGCCCAACGCGACACCGCGCTGGGGGATATCAGCGCCCTGGAGGCCGCACAGGCCGAGCTGTTGAGTGAACAGGAGGCGCTGAACCTCGCGCTGTCCGCGGCACGCGGCGAAATCGATGCGCAGGCCGAAGCAGCGCGGCTGGCAGCGGCGCGGCGCGAGGCGCTGGATGCGCTGGTCGCCGACCTGCGCGCCCGTAACGCCGAGGCGCAAAGCCAGGTCGATACGCTGAACACGGCGCTGGATGAAACCCGGGAGGCGCTGAGCGCCGAGGAGGCCGCACGTTTGGTCGAAGCCGCCGCCGCCGAAGCGCTGCGGGCCCGTCTGGAAAATGCCGATGCAGAGCTGACCGCGATGACCCTCGCACTCGAGGCGCAGCGCCAGGAGGCCGAGGATACGTTGACCCTGCTGGCCGCCGCCCGGGCGGCCGAACGCGATCTGGATACGCAACTGGCCGCCGCCCTGTTGCAGATCGAAGGACTGGAGCAATCCGCGGCGGCGGCGGGTGCCGAGGCAGACAGCCTGCGCGCCGCCGAACAGGCGTTGCAGGAACAGCTGGCGGCAGCCGCGACCCAAGGAGAGGCAGAACAGGAGGCGCTGCGGGCGCAACTGGCACAAGCGCTTGCGGCGAAGCTGGCGGCCGAGGCGCTGGCCGAGGACACCAGCAGCGATGCGGAGCGCCGCGCTGCCCTTCTGGCTCAGGCGCGGCAGGCGCTGGCAGAGGAAGAAGAGATCAGCGCCGACGCGCTGCGGCAGACGGAATTGCTGAACCAGCAGGTCGCGGCGCTGCGCACGCAGCTGGGGGATCTGCAGGCGCTTCTGGATGATGCGGTGGCCCGCGATGCCGCGTCCCAGGTTCGGCTGCAGTCCCTGGGGTCCGATCTCAACACGGCGCTGGCCCGGGTTGCGGCAGAGGAAAGCCGCCGCGCCGCCCTGGAAGAGGCGGAGCGCAAGCGGCTTGAAGAGGAAGCCGCCAGGCTGGCGGCGGAAACCAAGGATCTGGAGCAGTACCGGTCCGAGTTCTTTGGTCGCCTGCGCGACGTTCTTGGCCGTCAGGAAGGCGTGCGCATCGAAGGCGACCGCTTCGTCTTCTCCTCCGAGGTGCTGTTTGCGCCGGCCAGTGCAACCCTCTCTCCGGAAGGCCGCGCGGAAGTGGCCAAGGTGGCAGAGATCATTTCCAGCGTCGCAGATGATATTCCGCCGGAAATCAACTGGATCCTGCGGGTGGATGGGCATACCGACGACGTGCCGCTGCTCGGCACCGGGCGCTACGCGGACAACTGGGAGCTGAGCCAGGGCCGCGCCCTGTCGGTGGTGAAATACATGGTCGAGGCCTTGGGCATCCCGCCGGACCGCCTTGCGGCCAATGGCTTTGGCCAGTATCAGCCCGTCGCGCTCGGCGACAGCGAGGCGGCCCGCGCCCAGAACCGGCGCATCGAGCTGAAGTTTACCGAAAAATAGCGCGGATCTGGCCCGCGTCCTTACGGGGCGTTTCCGTACCTTCGTGTCTCCTCCAGGCGCCAGCCTCGATGCATACCTTTGCGACGGCGTCACCCGTTGCTGGACGGAGGTAGTCGCCGGGACCAGAGCCTCCTTCGCAACCAAGGGAGAACCATGCAAGCCCGGGTAGGGCCGCAAAAGAAAACCCCGCCGGGCAGCGCCGGGCGGGGTCATCATCAGTATTTTACCGTGTTATTCCGCTGTAAGCAGAGGCGGCTTGTTGCCGGACAGGCGCGGTTTGTCGGGTCCTTCGATCTTGAGGTCGATCTCGCCGCCCTTCACGCCAACCTTGACGATGCCACCCTTGGCCAGCTTGCCGAAGAGCAGATCTTCCGCCAGCGGCTTCTTGATGTGCTCCTGGATCACGCGGCCCAGCGGGCGGGCGCCCATCTTGCTGTCATAGCCCTTGTCGGCCAGCCATTCGGCGGCAGGTTTGGTGAGCTCGATGGTCACATTGCGATCCATCAGCTGCGCTTCCAGCTGCAGCACGAACTTCTCGACCACCCGCAGGATCACCTCTTTCGGCAGCGGCGCAAAGCTGATCACTGCGTCCAGACGGTTGCGGAACTCCGGCGTGAAGGTCCGCTCGATCGCAGCTGTGTCCTCGCCCTCGCGGCGGTCACGGCCAAAGCCGATGGCTTCTTTCACCTGTTCTGCCGCACCGGCGTTCGAGGTCATGATCAGTACCACGTTACGGAAATCCACGGTCCGGCCATTATGGTCGGTCAGCTTGCCGTGATCCATCACCTGCAGCAGGATGTTATAGACATCCGGGTGCGCCTTCTCGATCTCGTCGAGCAGCAGCACGCAGTGCGGATGCTGATCCACACCGTCCGTCAACATGCCGCCCTGATCAAAGCCCACATAGCCCGGAGGCGCGCCGATCAGGCGGGAGACCGCGTGTTTCTCCATGTACTCCGACATGTCAAAGCGCAGCAGTTCCACACCCAGCGTATCCGCCAGCTGTTTCGCCACCTCGGTCTTGCCGACACCGGTCGGACCGGCAAAGAGATAGTTGCCGATGGGTTTTTCCGGCTCGCGCAGACCCGCGCGCGCCAGCTTGATCGCCGACGACAGGGCCTCGATGGCATTGTCCTGCCCGAAGACCACCCGTTTCAGCGAAGCTTCGAGGTCTTTCAGCACTTCGGCATCGTCCTTGGAGACGTTCTTTGGCGGGATGCGGGCGATCTTCGCCACGACATTCTCGATCTCCTTGGTGCCGATGGTCTTGCGCCGTTTCGCGGCAACCACAAGATGTTGCGCGGCACCCGCTTCATCGATCACGTCAATGGCCGAATCCGGCAGCTTGCGGTCGTTGATATAGCGCGAGGCCAGCTCCACCGAGGTCTTGATCGCATCGGCGGTGTATTTCACCGAATGGTGATCCTCGAAATAGGGCTTCAGCCCGCGCAGGATTTTCACTGCATCTTCGACGGACGGCTCATTGACGTCGATCTTCTGGAACCGGCGGCTCAGCGCGCGGTCCTTCTCGAAATGCTGGCGGAACTCCTTGTAGGTGGTCGAGCCCATGGTGCGCAGCTTGCCGCCCGCCAGCGCGGGTTTCAGCAGGTTCGATGCATCCATCGCACCACCGGACGTGGCACCTGCGCCAATCACCGTATGAATCTCGTCGATGAAGAGGACGGCGTCCTCATGCTGCTCCAGCTCGGCGACAACCGCCTTCAGCCGCTCCTCGAAATCACCGCGATAGCGAGTGCCGGCCAGCAATGCGCCCATGTCGAGCGAATAGATGGTGGTGTTTTCCAGAACCTCCGGCGTCTCTTCGGCCACGATCTTGCGCGCGAGGCCTTCCGCAATCGCGGTCTTGCCCACACCCGGATCGCCCACCAGCAGCGGGTTGTTCTTGCGACGGCGGCAGAGCACCTGAATGCAGCGTTCGACCTCGGCATCGCGGCCGATCAGCGGGTCAATGTCACCCTCGCGGGATTTGGCGTTCAGATCGACGCAGTATTTCTCGAGCGCGCTCTCTTTCTTCTCGCCCTCGGTCACGCCCTGCGCTTCCTCTTCGTGCTCCGGCGCGCCGGAAACCGGGCGCTGCTCGCCATAGGCGGGGTCCTTCGCGACCCCATGCGCGATGAAATTCACCGCGTCATAGCGCGTCATGTCCTGCTCCTGCAGGAAATAGGCCGCGTTGCTTTCGCGCTCGGCAAAAATTGCGACCAGCACATTCGCGCCCGTCACCTCCGTGCGGCCCGAAGACTGCACGTGAATGGCGGCACGCTGGATCACCCGCTGGAAGGCCGCTGTGGGCACGGCTTCGGAGCCGTCTACATCCGTGACAAGGTTGCTCAGGTCCTCGTCGACGAATTCCACCAGCGTGGCGCGCAGATCGTCGATATCGACGCTGCAGGCCTTCATGACGCGCGTCGCGTCCGGCTCGTCGATCAGGGCCAGCAGCAGATGTTCCAATGTTGCGAATTCGTGGCGCCGGGCATTGGCCAGCGCCAGGGCGGAATGGATTGCCTGTTCCAGTGTGGTCGAAAATGAAGGCACGGCGTGGTGCTCCTTCTGATCGGGGTCAGTGGCGAATCTGGTTCATGCCGATCCGTCAGCCAACCATGGCCTCATAGTATTAGAGTTTGGTTGATCGCAGCGCCGCTTCAAGTTTTTTCTGCACTTTTGCGGTCACAAATTGTGTGAAGCCGACATGAAAGACTGCGATTTCGGCGTTAGAAGGCGTCCTTGCGGGCGCGGATTTCGGCAAAAACCTCGACATCGCTTGCACCTGTCATGCCCAGATGGGCGCGAATGTCAGGGTCGGCGGCGCGCAAAAACGGGTTTGTGGCCATTTCAAGCGCCAAGGGTGAAGGAACGGTCGCCTCGCCAACAGCACGTGCTGCCGCGATGGCGTCGCTCCGTGATATAAGCTCCGAATTATGGGGATCAATGGTTAAAGCGAACTTAGCGTTGGACGCGGTGTATTCATGGCCCGAGCATACAATTGTTTCGGCAGGCAGGGCCATCAGCCGGCTGAGCGAGCCCCACATCTGCTCTGCCGTGCCCTCAAAGAGCCGCCCGCATCCCATCGCCATCAGGCTGTCGGCGGTGAAAACGGCCCCGGCGGCCGCCACGTAATAGGCGATATGGCCGGAGGTATGCCCCGGCACGTCCAGCACCTGCACCGGATGCCCGGCAAACGGGAAGTGATCCTCGCCCCGGTGCGCCACGTCCAGCGGCGGAAGCCGGTGCGCATCGGCGGCACCGCCCCGGACCGTCGCGGGGTGTCGGGCGAGGACCTCGCCCAGCCCCTGCACGTGGTCGTCATGGTGATGGGTGATCCAGACCTCGCTGATACGCCAGCCACGGGCCTCTGCCGCGGCCAGGATCGGTGCCGCCTCGGGCACATCCACCAGCGCCGTTTCCCCGGACGGCGCGTCATGCAGAAGAAAGGCATAATTATCCGACAGGCAGGGGATGGTGACAATTTCAAGGGCCATGGCCATTCTCCGACAGGTTTGCGACACTATCTGTCAAAATGACCGATGACGAGACGGGCTGCAATGCATCTGGACGTGCAAGACCTGCGCAATTTCTACTATCGCTCCGCGCTGGGACGTGCGGCGCAGGCCAGCCTGCGTGGGCGCATGCTGGAGATCTGGCCGGAGGCCAAGGGCCAGACCGTGGTGGGCTACGGCTTTGCCGCCCCGCTGCTGCGGCCCTATCTCAAGGATGCGCGCCGGGTGATCGCGCTGATGCCGGGGCCGCAAGGCGTGATGCCCTGGCCTGCGAACATGCCGAATGTCTCGGTGCTCACCGAAGAAACCTTCTGGCCGCTGGAAACCGGCCATGTGGACAAGCTGGTGGTGCTGCATGGGCTCGAGACCTCCGAGCGCGTCTCGGATCTTCTGGAGGAATGCTGGCGCGTGCTGGGGCCGGGCGGGCGCGCGCTTTTCATCGTGCCCAACCGCGGAGGCCTCTGGGCCCGGCGCGACCGCACCCCCTTTGGCTTCGGGCGCCCCTACAGCCCGGGCCAGCTCGAAACCCAGCTGCGCAAGCACCAGTTCCTGCCCGAGCGTCACCTCGGCGCGCTCTATCAGGTGCCCTCCACCCGGCGGTGGTGGATGAAATCCGGCGCGGCGCTGGAAAAGATGGGGCGCAGGCTGCCCACCATGATGGCGGGTGGCGCCTTCATGGTCGAGGCGACGAAACTGGTCTACCCGCCGAAGGGAAAGGTCGAACCGACGCGCAAACTGCATGCCGCGGGGGTGCTGGAACCCACCGCCAAGCCGGTTTAGCGATTAAACGATCTTCGGCACCAGATGCCCGCGCATGAGTAATCTGCCTGAAAACAGGGCGCGGGAATCGGAATTCGGCATAATAATCGCGCCATTTTGCAAACTTTCTGAGACGCCAAACGGTCGCACCCGGGCCAAGCGCCTGAAAACACGGGAAAAGAGGTTTGAACGCTCTACATTATCTCATGTTGCGGGGTGGAAGCCTCTCTGCTACATCACCGCTGATTTCGACGTCTTGAGTTAATTCAAGCCGCGCCAACACACCCGGGGACGCGTCTTTTTCGCATACCCGGGGCCAGAACATCGGAAGGGTGGACGTGTCAGAACCAGCTTCGATTTCCACGAGTATTGCCGCGCGTTATGCCACCGCGGTCTATGAGATCGCCAAGGATGGCAAAGCCGTAAAATCTCTCGAAACAGACCTTGAAGCGCTGCAATCCGCCCTGGGCGAGAGCGAGGATTTCCGGGCCCTGATCCATTCGCCGATCTACTCGCGCGACGAGCAGGGGGCTGCCATCGCGGCCATCGCCAAGAAGATGAAGCTTTCGGACACCGTGGCCAACACGCTGGCGCTGATGGCGCAGAACCGCCGCCTCTTCGTGCTGCCGCAACTGGTGTCCAGCCTGCGCGACATCATCGCCGCCGAGAAAGGCGAAGTCACCGCCGAGGTCACCTCCGCCAAGGCGCTGACGAAAACGCAAGCCGACAAGCTCGCCAAGACACTGAAAGCCTCCACGGGCAAAACCGTCACACTCAATACAACCGTCGATGAAAGCCTCATCGGCGGTCTTATTGTCAAAGTTGGTTCGCGCATGGTCGATACCTCGATCCGCGCGAAGCTGAATTCCCTCCAGAATGCAATGAAAGAGGTCGGATAAATGGGTATCCAAGCAGCAGAGATTTCTGCGATCCTGAAAGACCAGATCAAGAACTTCGGTCAGGAAGCCGAAGTCGCCGAAGTGGGCCGCGTGCTCTCCGTCGGGGACGGCATCGCGCGCGTCTACGGTCTGGACAATGTGCAAGCCGGTGAGATGGTCGAATTCCCCGGCGGTATTCAGGGCATGGCGCTGAACCTCGAATCCGACAACGTGGGCGTCGTGAGCTTCGGCAACGACCGTGACATCAAGGAAGGCGACACCGTTAAGCGGACCGGCGCCATCGTTGACGTCCCTGTCGGTAAAGAGCTTCTCGGTCGCGTGGTCGATGGTCTCGGCAACCCGATCGCTGGCAAGGGCCCAATCAAGTCCAAGCAACGCGCCCGTGTGGACGTGAAAGCGCCGGGCATCATCCCGCGCAAATCCGTGCATGAACCCATGGCGACCGGCCTCAAGGCCGT
>ERZ1740065.2353-NODE-2353-length-11726-cov-11.501242_pt1 | contig 11726 bp, 12 predicted proteins | sample MGYA00581738_ERZ1740065 | MGnify/ENA primary metagenome ERZ1740065 (study PRJEB43018, sample SAMN04849749) | marine metagenome | isolation source: floating plastic debris | place: Pacific Ocean | collected 2008-09-01 | study: EMG produced TPA metagenomics... | reverse complement strand
CCCCTTTATTACTCTATACCTCCTTTCTTCTAATCCTCTCTCGGTCTTTACCTCCATTACTCCTCCTCCTCTCCGCTATTCCCCTCTCTCCCCTCGCTATGTCCCTCTATTTCCCTTCGCTATATCGATGTCAACTTTTTTTCCTCTCAGGCATCCAGTATGAGAATCCTCTCAACCCTGAGGAGGTGGCCAAGATACGCCAGGACAGAATCAAGAATGACAAGATAGTGCAGGCTGAACAACAACAGCAGAGGACCACCCAGTCTGCAGTGGCTCGGGCCGCGTCCCTTAACTCCCCTGGAGTACAGCTGCAGCAGCTCACAGCCTCTGGTGCCACAGCCATCATTGTACGTTGCTCTCGTTCTCTCACTCACTCACTCTACTCACTCGACTCGCTACTAGCCAGTTTGAGACATGTTGATTTATACTCAGCAACTCATAATTTCAGAGCCCTGCCCAGAAGCCTGCTCTCACAAGGACGTCTCTGCCAGGCAGCATTGTAGTCAACACACCTGGAAATTCCTTCTCTGCCATCAATAGAAGGCTGAGTGGCCAGACAACAAATGTTATCACTGGTGTAACGTCAGTGACTCGTGCCTCCACGGTCAGTCAGAGCTGTGTGTCTCCACCTACTCAGCCTGCCCGTCTATTACTTACACCGCTGTGTTTATCGCAGACTGGCGGTCAGCAGAAGATCCATGACGTTAGTCAGCTTCGTGGTAACTTGCTGCAGAAAGTTCAGGCTGGTACCGCGACATCAGTTCCAAGAACTAGTGAGTCCATCGATTGCCTTATATAGTTAGTCGGATATTGTCCACAATTTCTAATGGATGGGTCATCATTGCAGTAACAGTTCAACAGCAGCAGCAGACTCTGTCACTCAGTCAGGCGAAGACTATCCCACATCTGTCTCACCTGAACCTCGTCAAGCAGCAGCACGGCCAGAGGACTGCAGGCAGCGCTACGCTCGTTGCTCAGAGAGCTTCTGCCGCCAGCCAGGTATGTATCTCCTAGCAACTGATTGTAATTGCTTGTATTTATTCTTGGATTGGTACAATCTGTATTTGGGTTATAAACCATATAAACTCAGATTTTTGACAAACTTACCTGTCTGCTAGTACTTTCACCTCATGTAGTGCAAGAGTACTTGTGACCCCCAAAGCCCCAATGATTTTTATTGGTGTTGTTGTGTTTTATAGTTGTTGACCAATCAGCAGACGGTAGTGGCCTCTGTGCCCACACTGGTGAAGACAGTCAGCTCGGCCTCAGCTGGTGCTGCCGGCAGCGTTGCTCTGCCTGTCACAGCTGGCGCTATCAACATCAACGTGTCTCTCGCTCAGCAGAAGGCTCTGTCAGCTGCTCAGCAAGGTCTGGTCTCAGCTCCTCCTTTCATATGTACGTTTAGATGTATATCCATGTCTCATGTGTTTGGTAACTTGTAGGTGCTGCTGCAGGGAAGACTAATATCACAGCTAATCCACAGCAGTACCGACAGATACTTCTCAACAGAGCCCGCCCACTCACTCAGCAGAAGATTGGTAAGCTGTGTTTCTCTGTCTGCTCTTGCAACTTGCGCGACTACTGTAAGACGAGAAATTTGCCCTTTTGTATCTTTGTATTTTCACCGGTACTCGGTGGATTTGCAAGTATTTCTCCATTCCATTGATGCTCTATGCAATAGTTGGAAGAAAAGCAAAACAGAATTCTGCTAGAACTTTTCAACCAATACACTTGCAAAAATACTTTGGTCCATCAATTATGTTGTATATAATTTCCATATGGTTATCTCCCCTGGTAACATTTGCCGTTGTGTCCTAGGTGTCGGCCTAGCACAGGTGAACAAGGGATCTGGTGCCAGTGTGCAGATTGTGCAGCAGAAGATTGGTGGTGTGCAGCAGAAGATTGGAGTGCATCATATACAGCAGCTGATAAAGCAGCAGCAGCAGCAGTCTGCGCAGATCATAGCCACGCCTGCCAACACTTCTGTCTCTGGCGGGCAGACGATCATAGGAACCACTCAACTCATCACTCCTGCTAACATGCACGGTAAGCTCATGCGTATGCTGGTGCTGGATCATCCTTGATGTCAGAGAATTATGTCTGTGAATCATGTTTTCTGTGTGTAGCTACCATCACGAAGATGTCTAACCCGACGGCAAGCGGAGCCAGTAACATCACGGGGACCTTGGCACGACCTCTGGTCACTGCCACTTCCACAGTGGCCATTGTGCCCGGTACCATGACCACAGCGTCACTCGTCCAGTCCTCTCAGTCCAAAGTTGTCGGAGCCTCAGTGACCAGGATGCCTGCGTCAGCTGTCGCACATCGTATCGCTGGCGCCATTAGCGGCACATCCAGTAATATCGGCTCTGCCGCCGGCGGCTCTGCGAGTCTCAACCTGGTCACCGTGCATAACCAGGTCAGTTTGCTGTCTCTCCCTCCTCTGCTGCTACTAGATGTCGCCTGGTGTCCTTGTCCTTTCCACTAAACAACACGCAGTCATGAAGAGTTGAATAACTTCCAGTTTCCCTCCTTGCCTACACAGCTAATAGGCAAAGGAAGATGTCTGGATGTCTGGATCACTGCATGCGTTATAACATTGTACTTAAAGCGTGGCACCTTATCCTCTCCCCCTACCCAGTACTGGGGCCCAATTATCTTATTGTACCTTTGTGTCAACCAGCCATCAGTGTGAAGATAGCCAATCTTTCATTTCACCCTTGATATTTCGTTTTAGACTTCGAGCTCTTCAGCATCAAAGTCCTCATCCATAAGCGCAGTGAACACAAGTCAGCCGTCATCCAGTGGTACAGCGATTCTACAGGCCAAGGCTCTGTCAGCTGCCCAATCATCTTCAGCCGTGGCGACAGTGCTTCAGCAGACGATACTGAGCAATCGTCAGCCGTCTGCGACTACCAGTGCATCAGTGGTGACCACTGGCGCCTCTGTCTCTCCGTCTCCCACCATCATATCGGCCAGCAGCCTGACTCCTGTCGTGGCATTCGAGTCTGTGTCCGCAGTCACTGTTGAATCCGAGTCTACTACTACTACGTCTACTGTCGTGGAACCTCAGTCCAGCCCTCGGAGCAGCAGTCCCGAGCAGTCGACGTCTGTTCAGGATTCCACTAGAACTTACGCAATGCGTCCCAGAAAAAATAACTAGCTGCTTGGTTGAAATATTTCTTGTATAAAGTGTTGTAGATATTGGATGGAATTCACATAATCTTTTTAGTGTCAACAGGGAGTACGCACTCAGCGTGTTAATCTGTTTGGATGCCATCACGAACTTTTTCTGTCATCCTATTCCTATTTATTTAATTGCGGTATTCGTGAGTTAATAAAACGGTCTTTCTCACTTTCACGATGGCATTATATTTTTAGTTCAGCTCAAATTAAGTTATTTACAGAACAAAAAGATTCAATAATAATGTTCACAAAAAATTCTATAAAAATTGAGCATAGATTAAAAGCTTTCAAACATAAAAGAGTAGAAATCATTTGGCCCGGGTTTAAGCTCAAGGTACAAGGGGTAAAATATGGCGACGTTCCAGCAACAACCTGTTGTCTCAAGTCTGGTACTTCAGAAACATCTTCAGCTTCTTTGGCAATGGCAGGGGGTCGATGTTGTCCACAGTCCGAACGCTCAGTATTATTTTATCTCGGCAGAGAGTCTGCAGTGACTCGCCTGTGAGAATGCAGGAGATTAAACAAGAGAACACAACTCCCAAAGTTCATGTGTAGGGGAGAGCTTACTGATAGTAAGGTGCACTATGCGGACCTCTTTAGTGGTACCATAGACGTCTACAACTGGCCATAGGGGTCCGTCGAATAGCCTGTATGGCAAACATTAAACTGAAGGGATATTCAGTGTAGATGTGTACATGACCAGATAAACCGAATTGTTGCTTACGGTATGTCTTTGGCCATTGGACCATGTTCTTCGCCATTGATGATAACGTACAGGTCTCCAAACCTTCCTCTGTTGGTGTACATCAGTCCTAGGATCAGGATGGAAGCGGTATTTTAGTCGCTCACATACATGTAGAATGGCATCAGACAAGAGGGTTACTTATGTAGAAAAGCTGACAAAGATTTCAGCAGCAGTTACAGCTCGTGCAAGTACTGAACGGGCTAATGCCTGCAGAACTTTCTACCCAACTATGGCGAAAATTTCAACATTTGCTTGCAATTTAAATCCAGCTGCTGTTAGGGAATGTATAGAATAAAATCATCACAACTTGATCTAATATAATAATAATAACAATAACAATAATAAGCTAGCATGTATTTCATCTATGATTATATTTGGTGATTTATTTCAGTGCTCTAATTATCATAGCCGAGTGTTAAAACAATTGTTTCTCAGGGCGCAGAGCCTAATCAAAGACTCAAGTCACAAATTAGCAAAATCCACTTGCTTGATGGCAGATATCAAATACTCGCAACTCAAATTAACCAGTTTACTAATTACTTGTAATTTACTTGATCCTATGCAATGACTTGCTTGTATTTCAAGTCAATTTATCAAGTCAAAAGCCGTCTTCATGAAGCTTTGTTTGAGAGAAGTTATTATAGAAAAAGCTCAGGAAAATGAGATTAATTTGAGACTAATAGCTGTGGTAGGAATGCGTAGCTGTTACTATCAACACTAGAAATAGACTAGTGGTTTGATGTATTCATGACTTGGCTAGCAAAAACTGCTTGAAAATTGACTTGAGAGACTCGAAGCTTGAATTGCCAGACATTGGATTTTGACTTGTGACATTTCTAAGTGATTTACTTATTGACTTGAATTGTGAAGCAGAATTGACTTGCGACTTGCTTCTTATAAAATATGATGAATTATGACTTGAGACTTAGTGACTCAGCACAGCTCTGGCGCAGGGTTGGGACAAACATGATCTGATTGATAATATCTTACACAATCACAATGAAGAGATGTGGGAGGGGATGCACAGCAATGTCGTGAGTCAATGCACGCTCTATACATTCACGTATGACGGAGGGGGTTATTTCAGGACTGAATACCCTACAGACTGATATAGAGGCCATCACACAGTAACGACTATATAAATACTACATACTAGTTTGAATAGCACTGCACCAGGAGCTGCATGGCTAACTTAACCATAGATATGTCAGAGTAATCTTAACGGTAAGCCAGTACTGCGTCATTAGATCATAGTGTCTGCTGGTGTCTATACCATTCCATATACACAATGGCTCTGCGTCAACGAGAAAAACGTGACCTCACTGTCACAGAGCCTGTGTCTGACCTACTGAGCTATCACCTGAATCATAGCCTCAATTCATAACGTTTGGATCGTGATCCAGCAACCAGAGGGCTGATCTCCCCCCTGTTGAAACATTTCACCCTGTTCAGTGTCAGGCGAGGAGTAGTCAATTCACTGTAAAATCAGGTTCCATTTCAACCATAACTAAACCTCATTCCCACCTTGCACAGCCCCTCCCTCAATGATAGTCATATATATAGATAGAGGATTCATTATTATAGTCTACAGTATGAGTCATCATGCACACAGTGGCACAAGCACTGCCTTGTTTACAGGAAGGAAAGAAGTACTAATAGATGAATCGGAGCGATGCAGTAGTTCATACCAACTGCAGCAGAGATAGAAATGCCTATATCGCTGTTGTTCAGGTGGCAAAGGAAAAGTACTGGCAACATATTAATAGCTTCTGCCTCGAACAGCCATAGCTCTATCTCTACCACACAGGCTAGTGATTGAAGTCAGCATCTCACCTAGTCTGCTGCCCACTTCTGTAGGTAATACTGTGTTAGTGGCGGGTGCCACCTCTGAGCTACTGGAGCTCTCGCAGTCTGTGGAGTCTGTCTGTGACGAACAAAGTTCCTTGTCTGACATGTGACACTGTGGCAGCAGCTGCGATCTCTTTATTGTACCACATTTTGTCCTGATCCACTCTCCACCACCTTCATATACGTAATAACATACACTATCTATGACAGGAAGACGGTGCCGATGATACAAGTCTATGTATTCTTTCACTTACCGAGAAGAGATTGTGGTGGTGTGAGATCGCTATCATGGTCCAAATCTAAACTGTCCTCATCACGGAAAACGTATTTTTTTGTCTTCGTCACAGCCATCACCCATGATTTGCCTGGCAGTAAGAATTTCATCGTTCACACTTGAATTACAGCAGCACAGCCCTTTGAAATTTATGTGTACTCACCTTGCATCGTCACAAAGTCAGGTAGGGCATACTGTGGAAGCTCAAACTCTGTATTCGGGTTGTGCTGGGTTAACCCAATTCTCAGGTGACCACTCCATCCTCTTTCATTTTGCAAAATCTCAACCAGGAATATCTCGCCCTTCAGGGAAAACAGCATTGTTACAAACAGCCGTATAAAACTAGACTAATATGAATTTTATTTTATTACCTGGTTGAGAGGTCGGTCACCAAAACAAATACCATGTGCGAAGCTACATGTACGAGTAGCAACGGTACCGTCTTCGGAGACGGAGATATTTTGACCATGATGACTATGGAACCGGATTGGCTGCATCTCTTAGAGGTAGACTACAGCCTGAAATTGAAGCACCTACCTGCAAGAAAGAAAAATGCTTCGTACAGCTAGCATATGACGGACTGAGTAAAAATCCACCATCACATATCTGTATACATCTAGGAACTCACTTACCCAAGAACTATGTACTCGTCGATAATATTTTACGAAGAATACTGTCGGCTGTAATGCATTAGCAAGTTAAGTCATAACTACAGGCCATTATGCAGGTGAACTAGATTCAGCTACGCCAGAAATAACGAATTGTAAACCACCTATATAAATACTAGTACAGCAAACCCCTAGATGACAACATCTGGATTAGATAGGTAGCGAGTCAGGCTATATCCGGTCATGTTTAAACAAACTGCTACCTACGTTCTGATTGGTGGATGACAAAACGCGGTTCATTCAGGTATGAACTTCAACTGAGAATCCGTTTCCCGCGAGCTTCTTACCTAATTACTCTGTCATGTGAGTATAAGCGCTGTGATTACCGTGTAATTTGATGAAGGTGTTGTTTCTCTCCAACTATTCGGAGCTATTGTGCGAAAATCGCAAAAATATGTTTATGCCCGCTCGCTACCTCCGTTACCATATGCTCCTTTTCTTACAGCTAGCTCTCTAGTTTTTCGCTGTTTACCCAAGTATTTGTGTTGTTACTAGTGTCAGTACCGCGTAGGTACAATTTAAGTATTGAATATAGGATATAGCTTTCAGGTGTCGGGTTATAGGCTGGTGCTGATGATGGATACGTGGATTGATAGAATGCTTCATTATTTGGATTATCTGCTAATTACTATTACTATACCGAATTATGTAACTAAGTGCTGAAATGCAGCTGACTTCTTTGAGTGCAGACAAGAGGACTAGTGCATCCGTATCAACTTGCAACTCTGACCTCAAGGCAATGCCGTGTCTCCATCTCCACTCTTTCCACCATAGCATAATCTCCTCCATTTTCATCTTATTCCTTAAATTACTTCTATAGAAGTTTTTTTTGTCTTTTACCCCATTCTCACTCGCACAGTGATTTGCAAAGATACCAGGCCACCATTGCATCACAGACACTCTTCTGCTACTTTACTTTTCTGGTCCATTATAAATCTTTGAGACACCCAGTAGAGGCTAAAATAAAATAAAATTCAACTGCGAGAGTATTTTAAGGAAAAGGTGAATTCAATTTATACTGATACTAGTATCCAGCTAACCTTTATCTACATTCCAGACCAGTTTTATGATGGCCGATAGACACAGTCTTTCTGTACACCTCGAGTCCTGGGTCCCTGGGCAAGATTTCTCATTCAAGTCTCCAGCGGCTACTAAAGGGTGCGTTTTGATTTACATTTTATGTACGTTATCAGAATCTGCTGCCGAGTTAACGAGTTTTTTGCCTCACCGCCGTTGACAGGTCTGTTGAATATGTCCTTGTGTTTCAGAGGTAGCAATGTCCGATCACCAATCAACACTCGTAGGAGGACATCCATGCTTCTGTCGGTGGATAAGACTTCAAACCTCAGGAAGTGCCAGTAACACAGTTAGTTATAAATCACTATTATCCTGCACTAGGGCCAAGCCACCGATGCCCGCAAGCAACAGCTCAGTCAGTAAGGGAGCCCAGGCTAAGGAGCCTGTCAGAACTCGCAGACGATCAACTCTGATAAAGGAGAACAGGCAGGAACTGCTCGGTACAATCCTTACTACTCTCCAGGTCAGTCTCCAGTGACTTACACCCAGTAAGTAGTGTCTGGTTACCATCGTCTTACGCATGCAGTATTGCTATCACTCACACAGCCTGTAGACGAAGACCTCTCAAAGCAGAAGCGACCTAAAAAGCTACCCAGAAAACCTGAGGTCAAGGCCGCAAGAGGCAGTAAGACAGCAGCTAGAACGGGTAACGCCGCCACTGACAGAGTGGGCAAGACTGCTGCTACAAGACAGAGTAGGACAGTGAGCGTGAACGCAGGTACTGGGCGAGTCAGTATGTCTCGCGTCACGAGACGTCGCTCAGTCATATCTGTCAGCCTCACTCCCATCGACAAAAAGACTAGCAAAGCCTCGCAAATTGAACGAACGCCATCAGATATCTCAAACAGTAGCGTGAAAGAAAAGTCCACATCCTTTCCCGTCCAATCAGATCGCAGCACTGATGAGAACAGCGTACCAGTTGAAGAGTACCGGCCTGAGAATCATCCTATTGCTCAAGAGCTGTCTCCCCTTCCTCTCGGTGGGAAGCAAAATACTTGTACAAAGAGCCGCGGCGACAAATTTAAACCTCCGATACCAGCAGAGGTCAAGGTGAAATCGGCCGGCAGAAAGAGATCTGCTGTGGCTGCCGTAACCCCGGCTAAACGGGTCGCACCAGAACTGGATGCTGAGGAATTGGGTCAAGGTGACAGCTCTCTCATCTTTATGACTCCTGAGACTGAGCTCCATGGCCAGAAAAATTTAGGCCACACTCCATTGAATACGCCACGAGTTGCCCTCAAGCGCTACCAACCGATGAACATTACCGTCACCGATTGTAACGAGGATGAATCAATGGAGCTGAGTGTCAGCGAACCGCCGCACAGCGACTCCGACACGACGCCTGCCAGGTCGTGGTGCAGTGTCATGTAACCTCTCTATTAGCAGTCATCGTTCACTCACTGATCTCCACTAGCTGTCGTCGTCATGGTTACGGCTTCCAAGACAGTAGGATACTAATTTACTGGAGTATAATTAGCATTGGTGTAGGTAATTCCTGTGGGTAGTAGCAGCATACTGTCATTGTCACAGCAACCCTCGAGTACCAGTCTGGCATTTATCTTCTGTCGCTCTATCCTCTCTACCATAGGGTTGAAGTCAATAGATATTATACATCTTCTATATCTACTATCACTGTTATCCATTGTTACTAAGTCAATATAAGAAAGTTCTATTCCCCTCCCGAGGCAGCCAGGTCTGCGTAGTGTTATCAATCTTGTGAGACATTGCGCTCGATGTCCTTAGGCTCTTGTCATAGCAGTCTTCAGCAGCTATCTCGCCTGGCTGGTAGACTGACAATGGACGACAGGTTATTGGCTTTGGCTGAGGTGATCAATTCGGCACATCCAAGTAAGTTCTGTATGTGAATACTATGTACAAGGTACAATCAACTGACTCAACTACTGCATTCCCTCCTTCACCCTCCCACCACCTCTCCCTCTCCCACTCTACCTCCGTTCCCTTTCTCACCCTACCTCTCTATTCCCTCTCTCACTCTCCCTTCCCCTCACTCATTCACTCTCCCCCACTCTACTCCCTTCTCTCTCACTCACTCTCTCCCCCCTCTCTCTCTCTCGTGCTCTCTCCCTCTTCTCCCCTCAGATATGCTTTATACTACAGATGGCTCAACTGCTCTTCACGTCTATAAGCAGAAGCTGGGTGGTAAATTGCTCCGCAGACGTCAGGATGAGCAGCAGACAGCCGAGGGTGTGGCCACCGATGGCGTACCGCCCAGCAGCTCGTCCCACACTCGTAGAGGATGGATGAAAGCTAAACGAAAGGTGAAGATCATATCGGATCTACAGACAGCCACTAAACGCGACCTTGACACTACAGTAAGTTTACGTTACTCAACCAACAGCCATTGCCCCACCTCCCAGCCTAAATACATGAAATCACAGAAAATACCAGAGAGTGGGTGACTCCCGCCAAAACTTATGTCATTTTCAGAAAGATTTTGGCCGTTCTATCAAGTTATATATTGACTCCACATTGAAGGGAGTCTTGTGTATAAACATATAACATTGAATGATATTCAGACCATTTCAAGATACTGGAGTTATCCCCTCCCAGTTCTCCGACCCCCTCTTCCATCCATTCAGAGTTGCTAGCGCTGCAAGTTATAATTGATGAACTATATGTTTATCACCCACACCAGCTATGGTTGCTCCTGTTTCTGGGTTAAATTACAGGATGTCTCTATCAATACTTCATCTGATGAGACTGCAACCAGTGGTGTGCCTACACCGGACGGTGCATTGGGTTTAGAGGAGACACCTGCGGAGCACCTGCCGGACGCTGTCAGGTATGTACACCCGGCTCTATTCCACCAATTCTGTAATCAGACGTTATCAGGCAGTTTTTACCACCAGTGGAGCTGGGCAAGCCGAGACGGACAGAGAGACACAGAATACAGAGAACGGCCTGCAGGCTTCCGTATCTGTCCAGGTAAACCTAACACACCTCCTCAGCACTATGGTACATATACTCTCCACTAATCACCATTGAGGGGAAGGCAGAGGGAGGGGTAAGAGAGACAGGTAGACAGAAGGAGAGTGGGAGAGAGACAGGCGGATGGTGGGAGGGAGACAGACAGAGGGAGAGTGGAGCACTGAAATAGAGGTAGAGAGAGACAGGGTGAGAGACAGAGGAGAGAGGGAGGTAGAGAGATGGATGAGGATGCAGAGGGAGCAGCCATTTTTGTTCACGACTGCTTCTCACTAGAACAGATTCAGAGCACATGTAAGGAGCAGTTGTGATGCACCATTTTTCCCCCATTGTCGCTGCAGCAGTAATGCTGGAGTTTGTGAGGAAATAGCTTGTCAGAGCTGATTGGCTGTGCTCTATATCAATATATAACTGCGGACCACTCAGTACATCATATTCTGCTTGTATGAATGCGTAGACAAAGTAATTCACGGCATCCTCCCTGTATGATGGCAGCAACCATCTCTGTTTCGCTCTACCATCACCACACTGTGAGATAGATAGATAGATAGACAGACAGATAGATAGATAGGTATTGAGTAACGATTCTGGTTTTAGACTGACAAGGCCGTGCTGCTAGCGGATACCAAGAAGAAAACCAAACCTAAATCACCAAAGAAACTAAAGCTGAAATCCAGGTCACAGCAAGTGAGCCTGCCTGAGGGTCACCTGACGCTGCTAGAGTTCCTCCAACAGCACCACAGTCCAGCGTGAGCCATCTTATACAACTTCCCCCCAAATCATCCGAAAGTGCTGATATCCAAGGTTACCTTTCTCAAAGTTGTGTTCAATTGATATTTGTTGCATATCAGAGGTTAGGAATATGGGAAGGGAAAGAGAGGGAAGGAAGAAAGGGGAGAGAGAGAGGGAGGGAGGGAGAGAGGGAGGGAGAGAGAGAGAGAGGGAGAGGGAGAGAGAGAGAGAGAGAGAGAGAGAGAGAGAG
>ERZ1740065.2352-NODE-2352-length-11726-cov-12.667124_pt1 | contig 11726 bp, 9 predicted proteins | sample MGYA00581738_ERZ1740065 | MGnify/ENA primary metagenome ERZ1740065 (study PRJEB43018, sample SAMN04849749) | marine metagenome | isolation source: floating plastic debris | place: Pacific Ocean | collected 2008-09-01 | study: EMG produced TPA metagenomics... | reverse complement strand
CCCCTCCCCACATCCATGCAAACACACTTTTGAAATGTGATGTCATCATGTCTATGATAATTTTGTCCTAATTTCACATTATCGAAACATCAATGAAACAACAATAAAGAGAAACTTTGGAGTTGTCTCCCCTATCAATGAGGTGGGTGTAGCAGAGTTAGATTCAGCGTTAGCTCACATTGCCCTGTGCCATGCTGGTACAATGCTTGTGTTTAAATCAATGGCCAATGGCAGCTTATTTGTAATTTCTGCTGTCAAACAGGAAGTAGCAGACCATCGCAACTCTGGAATTTCAGCCTCTTGTAAGAAAGAACTCATTGCTTCCATATCAATATTGATGATACTAGTTCACTGATAGATCCATAACCTACATAGTCTCATAGCTTCCATGCAAACGTATTCATACGCTTATGTATTTATTGTATTGCTTTCATTGTATTCTAAGTCCACATAGCGAGTCAGTATTGAACAGGGACATGTTTTGAGTTCTGATATTGTAAAAATATTTGCTCTGTTATCGGGCGTTCGGTGAGATTGAATGCGTGTTTTGTACTGTATGGAAACCCAGTTCTCCTTGTACCAAGAGATGATAACTCTATAACCCTGACTTGATTAACTTCAGACATCAGCGGAGAAGCTGGGATTTCTTTACATCCAATATGTGAGGCGAGCGAGCAGGCAGGGAGGGAGATAGAGAAGGGGGGAAGAGAGTGACCTAGGCTCACGCCTGGGTAGCAGTAGGTGTCTAGGTTCCATCCATCTGGTGTGAGTTCAGGTGCATCGGCACACAGAAGACACCATGTCGTTGATCCTTAATGTGCTGAGTCATACTGTGTTGTGCTGTTTATTGGGAGGATTGCATTGGTCAGTGCGTATGAGAACTGTGAATTCAAGCTGTGAGGCCTCAGTCACGATGGGATAAGTAGTATTAGAATCGATATACTTGTAATGCACTGACAAGTATTAACTAAATATAGATCAAGTTTATTTGAAGAGGGGCGTAGCCAGCGGATGGCACCCTTCTTGAGTTTGTGATACCTGAGCATTGTCTACTATAGGGAAACCTTTGAAATGGAGTTCACATTACGTCAGCAGTAACTACGCTGACTAATCGCTCTTGAACTATTCACCAGCATGGATCTAGCTTTGAGACACTAAATACAGGCATACAAACATTTCTATTGTATGAGCCACAAACGTAGCAATAATGGCGTGCTTTGTGATGGGGGATTTCTCCAGTAGATCCACTCCTTGAAACCGATTATCAATAGTCAGTCTGCCGTGTCAGTACCCGAGATATGTTATCAGCCAATATTACATAGTGCCTTAGTTTATTGGATACAAGATGGCTGCTTCCCATGCAACATGCCCGCTCCTACTACTTCTCATTCTGCAGAGTTTTCAGGTGAGTTAATTTATAGATGTGGTTATGTCTCATCCATTAGAGCTCATTCTTCTTCCAGCCAGCCCTGTTAGACTGATCCACTGTTACAAAGGTGGGCTTAAATCATTTCAGCGCTGCGTGAGTGACTGCCTCAAGCAGTCAGATGGCAGTCTCATATGCTATAACAATCGCCCCAGCATGGCGTACGACCTTTGGTACTTTTGGTAAGAAAATATCTCTCCGGGAATCCCTCCCTGGCTCCATACAGCCTGGTCAAGGAATTCCATAAACATGTTGTACACTTCTTCCTTCCTCATAAGTTTTTCGCCCTCGTCTGAAACTTTCTTCACGTTCTTATGATAGGTTTATCATTGTTATAGAGTTCTTTTCTTGCATGTACTTGAATTCCTGTTCCATCACCTCGGCTGCTTTCTCAACTTTCCGTTTATTTATGTTGTTTGGTGTTCTAGGTAGCTGAAGCATATGGTTTCTACTATTCGTGGTACCTATGGTGAGTGAAGGTTATTCCTCTAGAGAGAGGGGGAGGGAGAGGGAGAAGGGAGGGAGAGGGACTGAGGGAGGGCTAGGAAGAGTGTGAAGGAGAGCAATATAGAGATTCCATGTCAATATGTAGGGACAGGGTGAGCTAGCACGCTATGCAGCGCTGATAGTGATCAGTCAAGCATGACTTAGATTCATAGTACTTGAGTAGATGTTCATATTCTACTCATCTGTTACACTTCCTCTGCCTCAACTCTCCAGCCCTGATATACTACAACATGACATCTACACTACCTGAAATGAAGTAGCAGTATTAGTATTCGTATGAGTATCATCTTAGTTTTACGACGATTGATACCTAAGACTATTCCGTGCTTCCTATGATTGTTTCTTATTGTGATTGTATGCTTTACAGGTTCGGTATAGCATGGGTTATCATCATTGCCATCGGAATAGGCCTAGGTATCTACCGCAGGTATAAACTGCGACAACAGCAAGTGGCTCATCACCAAAGACAATCTCAGTGCGTGGAAGTGGCCGCTAGGCGCCACCACCCACCACCTAACCGTAAGTTACACTCACCCTCTAACCGTAAGTTACACTCACCCTCTAACCGTAAGTTACACTCACCCTCTAATCGTAAGTTACACAGCCTTATTGATTTGCGTATAACTTCTACAGTATTTTCTTAATCAATAGACATGTAGACGAATGCAGCGGGAACTTGAGACAAACATAATATTTCAACGCGTGAATGCACGCAGCGTCCAACTCGTGATTCAGCAGTTATTCTAGGTCTGAGTTCCCTCTAGTATGTCGACCTTGTAAAATTTGACTGAAATACATCAATCATATGCTTCATCCTCGGCAATGCTAGTGATGTCTCCACTGGTAGTGTATTAGTATTAGCAGCACTGAACTCTAGCTGTGGCAGAGATGCTGGGGTAGCGTACAGCTATCCGTGTTATCGGTGCTGTCAGTGCTGTCCGTACTCTACACTCAAACAACTTCAGTGAGAGAACTGTAGCTGTCAATATGTTACTGTGGTTCCTTGAACCTATAGAATGTGCTTTGATTTTAGCACCTGCATTCACTCCTCAGAAGCCGCCTTCCTATGACGTGGTCGTCGGTTTTAAGACCCAATATCCAGGTACGTAAACCCCCCCACTTCCTGCCCAAGTCGTACAGTCAACTCATTCCAGAAACAACATCAGACAATAGCATGAAAACCGAGTTCTATCAAAGGCTCATTGTTGTGCGTAGATTAAGCTACTGCAGCGCAGCACATGCTCAGAAGGTCACGTTTGATGAAGCATATCACATAATAGTTGTTGAAGGGGTTCGTTGATTGATTCGCGAGTTTAATCTCGTAGTTATGTGTAGAGCAGTTCAATCTAGGTAATGAGTTGGGCATTTCTTATGCTGCGAGATAACAGGAAAGTTCTACATCTGAGCACATACCTGCCAGTAGCAGCGGCCAACCATGCTCACTGCTATAATGGTATCTGCAATGGTTTATTTGCCACGGCCACACAGAATGCGGCAGTAGGGCGGGAGCACTGCTCAGAGTGTTCTCCGTGTATGACTCCAGCTCTAGGAGCCGTACCATGCCAGTTGTACTAGCAGCTCGGAGAGATAGGCTGTGTGCCGTAGACAATCCTCCCTCAGTCACTCAGTTATTCATTCATAGATTCACGTAGCAGTTTGTTTGTCTGTTCGTAGATAATCCTCCGCCAGCCTACACAGAATACTATGAGCCTGTGGGCCACAATCAAGTCGCTTATCCTCCGCAATACCCGGCCCAAAACGATGCTGCCTATCCTCCGCCTGCGCCCCCTCCAATCCGCTACTGACAGCACCAAACAGCACCTAACCTGTGATCATAGAGAATGTGCAACTGTATGAAAGTGTGTCTGCGTTGTCTTAGGTGATTGTTGGCCTATGCACTTACAGTCATGTGTCACATGACTGCTTGTTTTTGTAAACATATTTCTCATTTATTTTTTACTCAATTATCTCAATCTCTCTATCCAGCTATCGTATTTTTGTAGTCTTTCTAAGATTGCTGATTCCATATCAATAAATGACAGCTGACTTGGCAATGGGCTCGTTTCCTCACCTGCTGCTGAGATCATCACATGATAATTTCAACTTAATTCTACACCCTCAAAAAACCTTGTAAGGGAGCATGATTGATATTTGGTTTGATATTGGTGAGATACCAGAGGTACACCAGAGGTACATTTCATGAATGAAACTGCTGGTAAGCGTGTTTGGAGTTGTAGTATCTTGTTCAACAAGCTGCTATTCACTCGACATCGATCTCTGCAAGCGGGCTATTGTTGCTAAGCAACGATGATACACTGAGTAGAGTAGTGCTGTAAGGGTTAGTAGACATACACTGGATCGGTGAGAGAGAGGACTAGCAGCTCCATAACACTAGCAACATGACAAGCCTGCCACAACTCGGCGCTATGAATGACCCGTTGAAGTGGGGTCTGCCTGGATGGAGGGTGGAGAGAAAGTTTGACGACAAAGTACTCATAGGGAATTGGTATGAAGAGAGGCTGAACGTGAGTGTAGCAGCTGCAGTCAACCTCTAGTTACCTTACATACATATTTAACCTATCGAAATGGCAGTGCTGCAATGTTAAACTATACTAGTAGAACATTGTGTTACGTAATGAGGCAGGGGCTGTAGCTGCCATTGCCTGGAGATACCAGTGAACTACTATCTCAGATATACTAAACCAAACCTTATCATCTTCTGTAGTTCGAACGGACACCGCAATCCCACAACTCAACTCATCGAAGGGAATTTAAATTTCACTCAAATCAGAGGCCCGATACTGAAGTCAGACGGAATGCGTTCCTTACAAACAAAGGTATCATCTCTTTACAACCGAATCTATTCGTACGGCTTGTAGATGTAGAACGCTACACATCTACGCCTAGCTGACAAAGCTGATACCGCTATCCATATGCATCATATTGTATTGCTAATACTAATGTTCATAAACGATGACAGCAGATCCAGGTCTACATCTCTCTCTACTTGTAGGACTACCACCAGAGCTAGTGTTTGGTCATCACGGCAAGGCATACTCTAACAACATGATTACTCTCTACGATGAGTATTACAACAGACGTGAGAGACCGGAGGACCAACAGTTTCCTGACACCAGAGCATGGAACTCTAAAACCATGGCCTGGGCTCCTGAAAAAATAGACTTCCCTCTCCAGGGTAGGTTATGGGACTAGCATACTTAGATATGCGTCTCAGATCAAGGAGTTATCCTCTCTTTTATTTATCATTAGATCGGCCAACAAACTGGGGATTGAAGTCTGAAGTAGCTGAAAGGCAGACAAAGAGAGAGAAGGAGGAGAACGTGGCACACTTTACATCAACTTACCAGCTAGGTATACTTGTCTATTCAAACCACTTTTTTTTTAATGCCATCTCAACAAAAGTGAGGTGGAGGTAGAATGATATCTTTGTCCAGAGCCTTTTGTCAGTAGGAATATTGTAAAGAATCTGATGGCAGTACAGGTTTCTTGCAGCTTGCAGCTTGCAGGTGCCGAAGCAGACTGATAACTTAAACTTGATTTAACCTGAACCTTTCCTGCTTCGATGAGTTGTAGTATCAGAATACCCGGTCTAGCAGAGATTCGTGAATGATCCTCCCAGCATTGGAAGTTCAATGATATTGATGTTATGTATTAGAATATTTTTCTGTTTGCCAGGATATCAAGAGAAGCCTATAGATCCAGAGCTGAAGCGCTACGCCAATGCTCGAGAGCAGTCCACGTCTCTCCTACCTTCCAACAGAACCAACCGAAACTTGAACTTGCGGAACGTACCACTCGTCCTCCCACAAATGCCACAGATTCTGCAGGTTCCCAGGCCGTACATGCTGTAGGAGTAACGTTGCTATGTATGAAACTCCATCGATGCTGCCCTCTCCATGTACAGGTGTCCGTTTACTGCAGCACTGTCGCTCACCACCGCTACGGTTCCGAGATATCCTGCAATACTATAATTTGCTCACATAGTTCCCACTGCTCACATGTTTCCGCTCAGATAGAGGCTCAATATTTTTCATCCAATTTTATCTTTAGAATGATAGGTACATGAAGCATGGCACATTTATTAATAAACTCATCATTCTGAAGCAATAGGTGGTCATAGTTTTCTCAGACTGATGATTTCATGATACCGTCAGAGATTCTGTCAATATCTTCGATGCAGTGGATTCAGCCACTTGATTTTGCTGGCTGGCCTGCCTTTTGACCCCACTGGAAGGGCAAAGGGCAAAGGGTGAATGAATGCGGGATACTAATTACTCGGCGGGCCTTCTCATGCAAATTCCGCCTCATCACTCACTCACCCTGCTAGCCTGGAAGTAATGCTAGTTGACAGTACTAGACTAGTAGACAGTGTAATGCGAGGGTCAGTGCGCAGTGAGTCTGCGAGTCAGATAGTGCAGTGAAACACTACATACCTGTATTTCAGACTAGGAAGCTGCTGGTTGGTACTACTTGATTAGTAGGCTATCACATCCAGCTACTGCAGGAGCTCGGCTGCCTCTGCTATAGCCATTCATGCCTAATCCAGGGTAGCCCGCAGTTTTCTATTGGCTGTTTGTATAGCATCTATTCGCGCTAGTCGAAGGGTTGCTTACTTGTAGTTCTATCATTGTTACACCAACATAGAAGCTGAGAGAGATATGAATGACTAGTATTTGTTATCTCACTCTGGTCAAACATGCTGTTAGTTAGTGCTCTTACTACTTGGGTCCGAGAGACCATAGATGGAGATGAGATGAGTCAGGCACTGAGAGCGATAGGTCTACTCACCGTGTCTGTGCTGGGCTGGAAGGTGGTGAAGGCTACATGGCACCTGTTGAAGTTGTATGCTGTTGCACAGCTCATGCCTCAGGACCTCAGGAAGCTTGGAAAATGGGCGGTGGTGACAGGCTGTACTGATGGACTGGGTATGTTGTCTCCACATCTCAACAGAGTGTTCTTTTCACGCATTTTCTATATGAGAGAACCGCCCAGTCCACCGCTGTAGACAGAAGTGCAGTACGCCGTGACTGAGCGCAATCTACTTTGGTTGCTGGACCAGTACAGAGATGTAAAGCGGAAGGGAACTGCTGAATAGATCAATGTTGTTAGGCTACTATGCTCATCTGTTTAGGCTACTACATTGCCCACAGCCTGGCCCGGAGGGGACTGAACTTGGTCCTCATCTCTCGTACTGACAGCAAGCTGAGAGACGTCTCCAATGAAATATCGAACCTCACTGGAGTTCTCATAAAAACAATCGCTGCCGACCTTTCAACTATCGACTGCTACGACAACATCCAGACTCATTTACGTGACCTTGACATTGGCGTCTTAGTCAACAACGTTGGGATGACGCAACCGAAGCTCAGCAAATTTGCAGATACAGAAAACTTGTGAGTTTGTCAATGCTGATCTAATGCTGTTGCATTGAAATTGACAGCATGAGACAAGTGGATTACTCCCCAAGAAACATCTATTCGTGCTTAGCTGTACAATGCCTACTGGTTATCGTCTGAGTCGCTGGGGAAGCAGTTGCTTCACATGACATGGTAAACTTTCTGTAGTAGTAGGCGGTGGTCTGCTTTATCTCCACCAAATACATGCCATCCTTTGAATATTGAACAACTTAGCATTAGAAGTCGCATGTGATCTCAGCTTCCCATATTCACATGGCTTCTCATTTAACCAATGCCACCAGCCGTTAAACCTACTCCGTACTGCTACATATAATTCCCTTTAGAGTTATCCCACCCTGGAGGATTTGTATACTGGATGGTGGGAGGTTGTCTTTGTGTTTCAGTGAGGAGTTAGCGCCAGCCATGTTGAATACGAACTGCTTATCAATGATGCATATGACCTGGTTGGTACTACCTCGTATGTTAGAGCAGAGGCGGGGCACAATTGTCAACGTCTCCTCCCAGATAACAGAATTTGGCTACATCACTTCCACTCCTTACACGGCTACTAAAAGCTTCGCATCTTGTTTCTCTGACTTGATACGAAGAACTTATTGTGGAAGCGGTGAGTGGTGGACAGCGATCATTCTGATGAGAAGTTGTCTGTCCATGTCTGTATACTGATGGCTATCTAGTTACCTGGATCTGCCTGTTTTACCAGGTGTTCACATACAGACCCTTACTCCTGGATTGATACAGACACGCATGCTTGGTAATTTCCTCGTTGAAAATCCATCCAAGAAAGACCGAGTTCTTGCCAGGTTGATATGCGTCGATCCTCAGGCGCTTGCGGAGTCTGCCCTCAACACTGTAGGCTACACCAGCAGCTGCCATGGCCATTGGAAATACTACCTACAGTATCTACTCTTTGTTTTTCCTGTCTATCTCGTGGATATAGAGCTGCTGCGACAGATTCATGACAAGAAAGCTATCTAACACAAAAAGTACGGACCAACGGAGTAGGAGAAGAAAACTCTTAATAGTTGATGCAATTGTTACTTTCGAGCTTTATTTCCACAACAGGTTAATGAAAATGATAATAAAAAAGAGCTTTGAGCAATAGTCAGACTGCTTTTGATCTCAAAAATGTGTGCCGTAACCTTGACATCCATGCATAAATAACTAACATAACTGAGTCTGGATAGTAACCAGTAACAGCTGACTAAATGATGTGAAACAGTCATGACATCGATAAACATTAATCATGGCAGCACCGAATAACTATTCTGTTACCATCTTATCTACAGAATTCAACCTATGATCTAAGCACGACAAAGAATGACAAGCGCAAGTTCGCAGAATTACCGCCACACACCAGATATCACAGACTATTCCAAGTAAAACAAGAGAAGACAATCGCTGATAATGAGCTATAGGTACACTGGTGTGTAGGCTGTATCATCTTCTTCGAACTGATAGCGATAGGGTGATCGGTTGACTGCTTGTCGAGAGCCGTTTGGAGCATCTGTCACCACATAGAACCTTCTGCCAGCGGGTGGGTTGGGTGTGTTACGATTGGACGCCGACACAAAGCGAGGAGGGAGAGTGGATGACGACTGAGACGCAGGGGAATTGGGGGCAGAGTTGAACACGACAGTTTCATGCGATAGTCGATGTGGACTAGACGTCGACGTCTGGCGGTAGGGATTCACTGGCCGCCGCGTATCCCCAGAGAATGTATAGAAATTCGCTTGTGGGTTTGGAGGAGAGGGCGTTAGGAGTTGTCTTACACCGCCAGTCATACGATGGCTGCTATTAGATGGACTGTGAACCGTGGGGACAGGAAATGGCCGAGGGCTGGGCGTGCGTAGGTGGCGCCGGTTTGGCCTGATACTAGCCACATAGCCGGGATTGTAGGCAGGTCGATCCTCAGGGGTGAAGTATCCATTGGTTGACTCGTACGAACTCTGGGAAGTGTTCCTGTTAGCCGCATTGCCATAGGATCGTTTTAATGAGCCATGACTTGAGAGACTGGCCGAGTCCGTTCTACCGTTGTCAAAGCTGTTGGTGGGGGAGGCGACAGGCGAGCCATACTGCAGACGTGGTGAGATAGGCTTGCCTCGAAATCCAGCCGATCTCACATACATGTGCGAGGAGTTAATGTCGGCAGGAAGGTCTGGTGATTTGCTCATGGAACGCACGTAGTGAGGCTTGCCGTTGTCCAGAGAACGCTCCATCTGATTCTCAAAGTACGAGTCATCGGAGTGGGGGCTGATGGCTGAGAGCCTGCTCACATCAGGTGCAGGCGGGGGCGGCAGTGTGTCCTCCTCATCCGACAGGTCTAGCCTGAGTTCCACCTCCTCAGTGTCGGCTGATGGCCTGCTTGCTATGATAGGACTGCCATCAATGGGTAGATGAGTCTCTAGTACGAGCTCGCCGCCAGCCGACAGCAGCTGCGGGTCGCTGTCAGGCGATGTCTCATCCAGCGCGTGCTGACGCGTGACTCCAGTCGCAGCAGCAGGCGGCGACTCTGGTCTCGCGTCTGGTTGCGTTATTGGGGGTGAACTATTAGCCACGCCTTGAAAGCGTGAGGATTCTGTAATCTCAGCAGATGAAACTGTAGTCTCGTTGGCAAGGTCAGCGTAGCGTGGAGTGATGGGCACGCGCACTCTAGACGGCACATTGTCATAGTCGCTACCGAAACTTTCCTGGGATACGATGTTAGCAACATGTCTCGGTACAGCGGATTCAGTTGGCAGGTGAACGTCTATGTCGGCTTTGACCTATAAAAGTGAAGCCAATCAGGTCAGCAGTAATTATCGTAAGGAGGACATCTCTGGATGAAGGGGTAACAATTGATTGAGAGGCAATCGCGTCGTTCATTGTCATAGGATGGATAGATAGAGATAGGTTTCACCAGATAGCCAGGTCACCAAGGATAGAAACACACACCGACAGATCAGCATACATACAACAGGAAACTACCGTGATAGACAACTTTAGGCACAGAGGGGGGGGGGGGGGGAAAAACAAAAAAAACAACGGGGAATGAAAACAAATAGTTTGGGACCCTGGTCGGCAAGGCGGGGCAGGTTGAGAAAGCAGTGGCAAGCGCCGCCAGGTGAGCACAAGGTGCTAAAAGTGAAGGCGATTGGTGGGCGACACATCACGACACGTGGCATCACCTGGTGTTTGGAAGGAATGTAATTCAGAGATGTGTCACATCAAACTCGGCGGCGTCTATATCGCTGCCGGCGCTGCCGCCAGTATCTACAGCATGCTGACGTGACTGAGCCATGCTAACAGCGCTTAAACCGTTCACCACCTGTAAACACATGTACATAGTTGCAAGGAGCTACGACATGCTGAGAGAGCGGAGCCAGGGCTAGCCATACTGGTATCTCCCTGCGTAGCAGCAGAGCTGAAAGGGTTACAAAAGAGTTGTCCTCTCCTGCTTATACAAAGCAGCGCTATCTGTGAGGGGTAGCAGGGGAAGGTTACGAGGGTGAGAGATGAAGGGAGGTAAGAGTACAGTTAGGACAGGGAGAGGGTAATTATATGGAGAGGAGGTAAGGAGAGGGAGAAGAGGGAGAAGAGGGAGAAGAGGGCAGGGAATGATATGGGAAGAAGGCAGTGAATGAGATGGGGAGAGGGGAAGGACGGGCAGAGGGAGTAGGAAGGAGAGAGCGGGGAATGGGAAGTGGAGAGGGAGGGAAAAGGGCAGGACAGGGATATGAAGTGGGAAGGAGAAGGTGCGGAATGGGAAAAATGGGGAGTGGGGAAGGATAGGGGGAGAGGGAGTGGAAAGGAGAGGGCGGGAATGGAAGGGGAGAGAGAGGGAGGGGTCAACCAGGTAAGGAGAGTGGATAATATATATGAATTGAAACTAATGTCAAAGTCGTTGATGATCATAGATGCAGGAATGCAGTCTGAAGAAGCATGGCACTATTGCATTGCTCTCTGACCCACGCCAGTCGCTATCATTCGTACTAGTTGAGAACGCCATGACAGACTCGTCAATATCCTATACAACTTCTGCTTAAAGCAGTTCTACATCCTAGAGAGTTTATCTTCACAAATGTGGTTGTTCAATAGGTTTCCCACAAAATATCCAAGTTTCATCTATCTGCATTGAGTCGTTGCCGAGATATTCGTGATTGAGTTGACAGCTGTCTGAGAAAACTTTTCCAGCGTCAAACCTTGGATATAGCGCTAATTATGACGTCAGAATTTTCAAGCCGAGTCGAACCAGCAATGAGCAGCTATAAAAGCTTGCACCACAAACGAGTGATTTCGAGAGCTGAGGTTGCAAAATCACCGAGCTAAAATCTCTTTGTACTCTACCAAAATGTTACCAAATATTTGATCTTTCATGT
>ERZ1740065.2351-NODE-2351-length-11727-cov-13.401559_pt1 | contig 11727 bp, 3 predicted proteins | sample MGYA00581738_ERZ1740065 | MGnify/ENA primary metagenome ERZ1740065 (study PRJEB43018, sample SAMN04849749) | marine metagenome | isolation source: floating plastic debris | place: Pacific Ocean | collected 2008-09-01 | study: EMG produced TPA metagenomics... | reverse complement strand
CCTTCCCTCCCCTTCTCCTCTCTCTCCCTCTCCCCCTCCCTCCTCTCTTCCCTTCCCCCCTCCTCCCCCCCCTTTTCCTCCCCCCCCCCTCTCTTCCCTCCCCCCTCTCTCCAGGTGGCCGTTTTCTGCGCCATGACTGACTGACTATATCAGTGCCTGATTTCTGCACTGTGACTGACTGACAGACTATCGCTATTTTCCAGCGGTGACCACTACTTTTGAGCTGTGTGGTGGCGCCTATGACATTACACACTGAAACTAGTGGTCTGAAACTAGAGGTGGTGGTCACTGCACCGCTAAAAAAACGCTAGCTTTCAACATATGTTGAACTTTGACATGCAGTGGAGCCTAGACGCTAGTTTCTGATTGGCTTTATTACTTTCCCGCCTGTAGAACATCCAATAGAATCAGAGCTGTACGACACGCTCAGAGTGGTAATGAACGAATACTAGTGCTCAAACAGGCACAATGGGATACCGGCCGATTAGTGCCGCTAGAGGGCGGCTGTGTGCATCATACCGGAGACGGCTGTTGCTTTATATACGATACAACGCAAGTTTGATGTGAAGTTTGATGCTTAGCATTAATACTATAAGCTTCACAGCCTAGAATCTAGATACATACAATGAACAGTTCAAGTCCTATGTGAATCTTATGTGTGAAAAATTTATATCTCCTTCTACGGCTTTATATAGGCGTGTTCTTCTCAGCTTGTTTTCCACATCACGTCGCTGCTTTGCTGGGCTGGTAGTAGTAGTAATGCTACTTTTTATAACCATTTTAACCTAGTTAGATTAGGACATGCCTAGATTAATGAAATCACAAGCTATAGGCCATGAAAAATTGCAGGAAGGTTGCTATCATTTGACGCTACGATTACGATGAAAGCCTGCTAGTGTATTGTAGGTCAATAAGTGCTGTGTGGTTTGACTAGGTAAATTTAAACTTATGCTGGCCATAACTGCTAACATCAGTATTCTATCCTCAAGATTGACCACCTGATAATATGGATGGTCCAGCTTGTTTTGTTACAATGATCGATCGTATACCCAAGGCTAATACAGTAACAACAAGCTGCCATAATGAATAAGAATGAAGGAAATTTGCACAATAAAATATTTATTTACCTTCTGAATCGGTCGATGAGAACTAGGCTTATTTGAAATATCAGTTACAGACTCTAGTAGTCGAGGTAGCCTAGAACTAATCCGTCTTGCCATTGCGTCCGCTTTTAATCACAGCTACCTGTTTGTCGCATTGTTCTAAGTTGCCGCGGGACAATATATGCCATTCTTGTACATTAAAGCATAGCGCAGAGTACTGAGAAATATTTCCACAATAATTTCCATTTACATCTAGCAGTGCTCGACCAGAAAGCTGTCGGATTGGTGAATTACTGAACAATTGAAACCCTAAGCGAGTTTGCGACCCTATGGCATGTCACACGGCGGAATAAAAAATATTTGAAAATATTCTGAGCCGAATATTTTTCGAATAAATCTGTGACAAAACGTGAGACGAACGGACCCATCTCGAAAAATATTCGAGCGAATATTTTTCATTTCTATACTCGCTGTCATCAGTGGAATACGTCATTTCCTGAGTAAATGATCATCACGGCGTCAACTGTCTACTATCCAGAAGAACTTACGACCCTTTTTATTCTGTACGAATATGGCAGAACCAGGTTGTTATCTGCTTCCTAAATCATAACTTGTAACTTTTAGGAGTCTGCGTAATATTTCTGAGTGTATTTGATGTAATAAATATCGGTTGCTCTATTAATCTGAAACAACGAAGCCCATACCTAATGACGAAGTAGAATAAACGGTACCTAAAGCTAATAAAGCACTAAGGATTGAGTGAAAAAGCTGTCAAGATGCGACTGTATGTCAATGATAGCTGATTGCTGCACTAATGCAGTAGGAGTAACCAACTTTTATTAATTCGAAAGTGCTTCCGAAACTCTTTCGCAGAATAATCCGCTAATGTCATGTCAGATCTCTGGCGTTAGGTGCAATCACGGTCATCAGTTGCTGGAATACTGACCCTCGTGCATAACGACAGCGTAGGATATCTCGCACAAATGAGCTAAGAAAATTGAGAGTCCATCGTTGAAAGAAGGAATGGCTGAGTTTACCCGCTTCTTTAGTGCTTTTCCTACCTCCACGGATAAAGCGTGTGCCATAGTGTCATAGTTTCGTCATCTCCGGCTGCTTTGTTTACTAACAAATGTTCGTGTCAACTCGATTTTAAGATTACTTGTGACACACGTGTTCGCGACCTATCGTACTTTATTTATTCATTAAAAATATTCAGACATGTGACATGTCATAGGGTCGCGAACTCCCTTCCTATCGCTATTTTCTGCACGTGGGAGCCGAAATTATTTAGTCTGAAGCTCATACCATGATCTGATAGCTATCTATTTTATATTTCCGGATATCACTGTGAAGAAAGCATAGTACAAGGGAAGAAAATTCCTTGCTAAAAATTTTCGGTCTCTGAATCCGCATTGTACGAAAGTTGTAATCTTTAGCTTTCTACTGTATGATGCACCGCAGCGCCCCCTCTCGGGCACGAAAATTCGGCCGGTATCCCATTGGCAAGAGTTTAGGTGGGTAGGCAGGCACAAGTATTCTGTTCTTGTGCTAAGCATGAGCATAGCATGAGCATAGTTCAACGGAGTGGGCCTCTTTCCATTATGAACATAGCTGATAGCCAACAGCATACATATCTTCCACACACCTCTGAGAATGAATTCTGCGACACAATGATCTAGGTATACAAAGTTATCACGATCAAAATAAGCATAAAAAGGAAGCTTCAGAGGTACTCGCAGTCACAAACAAAGGTTGTGAAAGTATGTTCTGTCACAGAAAGGACAGGTTACTATGGGCTAATGAGCTGGAGGTGTAGCGGTGATCGCTAACATGTGTGTCCAGTAGACCGCTAGTTGTGAAGTCACAGGACTCTACCACGCAGAGGTCACCGCTGGAAAATAGCGATAGTCTGTCTGGGGCTAGACCCTAAGCTAAGTTGCTTTATGCAGGCAGCGCGTGTAGCTGGAAGAACATCCTAGTTTAGTTATGCCATGGTTGTGTGGTTCATTTCTGTTGCAATCAGCTTTGTCCCGAGGTGATAGTTTTGACGCATCAAAGACTAAGGGCATTTTCGGATAGCTAATCGAGCCCGTTGATTTGTTGTGCTTTGATTTGATAATGTTGTGCTTTGATTTGATAATGTTGTGCTACGGTGAAATCGAGGCGAAATCGACTATCTGAAACGCCCTAAAGCGACTGTTAAGAGATCATAGTACTCAGGCATTTGAAACGAAATGTGGTGTATGTGAGAATCTCCACCATCAATATACTAGCAGGGTGGTTGCGCCGTCTTGTAGTCATGATATTCTATCACTAATCTACTACACTGTGCCATGGCCTGCCCGGGTCTCCGTCATAGCTAGGCTCTGTTCAGTAAAGTAGAGTACAAACCTATGACATGATTTTGGTAAGATTATGTCATAGCTCTGTATACCAGCTATATGGACACAGCTAGCTATGAGGTCGAGGTGGGCAGGCTATCCCACACCGCAGTAGATGAGTGATATAATATCATAGCTGCAAGACAGCATAAACATCCTATTCTATTTTGAGGGTACAGATTATCGCTAACACTATTTTTGATTCTAAATACCTGAGTAATGGAATCCCCTATAAGAGGCATGCTTGGTCCCTCCGTAACGGTCGACGCCTTGGAGTAGTGTTTTATTTTACTTTGAATTTCTGGCCATCTTAAACTGCCAAGCGAGGGTTCACTTATATGGTTGACTCCATTTGTAACTTTAGTTTCCTAATTTTCAGCCCAGGGATGCCAGGGCGATATCAACTTCCCTATTACCTGTTCCTACGCTTGCGACCTCGAACAAGGCCGCTGCATCATGTACCAACGTAGGTTTAAGCTTGTCGTATGAATAGTAATTTTGTTTACCACAGTTGATATGCAATTCCATTTGTCGTCACAACCTCATATTTCAACTCCATATATTCCTCAACGCCTTAAATTTCCGATTTGATCTCCAATGGTAATCTATCGGTGATGTCATTTGACGGAGGCGACACGTAAAAAATTTATCCTCTGCTTACAGCCGACTGTCAGAGGGATCTTGACTGTGCTCCAGGCTACTTCTGCAACACCGGCCAGGGCAAATGCTACCCAGTTTAGAAAGACGTAAAGAGATGCTTTCATCGTTGTTTCTACACTAAAACCATGTAATGACTGCAGGACAGCAATAAACTTTGCATACAGCTTCATCACTTCGTGTGTTACTGACAAATGCTTGTCATATTTGAACCAAAGTTTACCGAATGAGGACTTGAATGCGTGTCTAACTTTACTAGACAGCAGCCTGACTTATATAGAAGAGAAAGAGCTTGCAAGATGAATATTGTTCCCCTGACAGCTTAGTCAGTTGTGAGCTAGCATTCCGTATCAGATCCATGATAATGTGGACTGGAATATTTGCGAAGATGGCAGGAAACTTGGATAGAAAAATCTTTGCGATTGGAAAATTATTGCGAAAATTCATCTTGATTAATCATTATATAACCATGAAAGATTTTGCAATCGTATTTTTGTGTATTTGAACTTTCGCAAAAAAAATTTACAAAAATATTTCGTCAGAAATAAATTCCGGTTCACATTAATGAGAGTGGTTCAGCATCGTCTCGTAACTTGGTGTAACGAGAGAAGAATCAATCAGCTGCAATAGTCTATGGAGCGGTCTCCCAGGGTTCTCATCCTGGGTCAATGAAAAATCCTTACAGCAGCTGTCATGATGTCATCAAGAAAAAATTTTACATTTGGCAATATTGTAGCGCCATGAATAGCTGAGAATTGTCATATCATTATCATACTTTTCTAGTTTTCAACATAAAAAACTGACTTTCAGTTTATTTTGGGGATACTTGGAAACAAATTGCTTACTTATGGCATCATTTTACTAAGGGAAATGGGTGAAAACATAAAAAATCCGAACTAAAAGGCAAAAATCCTTATGCTAAATGAAATCCGTCCTTTCATCCTCACACAAGCTGAAAATCCGAACAGCAAGGATTGAATCCGACTAGTTGAGATCCCTGGTCTCCCTCTCAGATCTGACAGAGTATCCCAACTGAATGCTTTCTACATAAATGGTCTGAATCTGATTGGAGGGCTGTGACCATAACAGATTCATAGGGGAATGAAAGCAAATCATCCTACAAGGAATTGAGCCGCATCAATTGTATGAACAGGTTTCCGAATGTTCAGGTGTTGCACTGAATTTGGAGTTGTCTTCACCACGAGGGTAACTATTCGTTTGCATCGTGAGTGGATAATCCGTAAGAACAGCAATTTGTCCCCTAACCATTAGGAGTACATGCCTGTACCCGAACTATGTAGAACTGATGTCTATGCACTCCATACTGAGTGGGTTGGTATATGATGCTCACCAATAGACCTTTGTCTATGAATTGGTCTCTTCGCGGTGGCGACAACTCCAAATTTTGAGCAGTGCTAGAGAATGCTTGGAAATTCGTCTATAACATGCTAGACAGGTTATTGAACAGGTCATTGGGTGCAGGAATCTAGAGAGAAATGTACCAGTCACGCTCATACCTAGGAGGAGTTTCACTCATGGTGAAGGTATTTCCATGTGAGGAGACAAATCTAGTTGTCATAGGTGAGTACAAGGCAGTACTTCAGCCACAGCACTGTGTATACGTCAGCCTGTAATACGTGAAGGATTTTCCTTTTTTCTCGACCTTCACACTATTATCACGTCTTCAGCAACACAGGGTGTACAGCAAGCAAGCTATAGATGATCCTTAGATGATCCCTATGTAGACAAAAATGGCCATGGCACTGGCTAGCAACTAGCAACTGGCAACTAGCAACTGGCAACTAGCAACTCGCAACTAGCAACTCGCAACTAACAATATTGACCTCAAACATTGAATCCATTGACCAGGCCAGTAAATCACAGCCATCAGGCATAGATAGTGAAGGGAGGACAATTCCGGTTACAATGGACAACCACAGAGGGGGGTATGGGCAGGAGGTACACGCCTACTCAATGAGAACTTGAGGAGCAGACGGAGAGAATACTGTCATTGCAATAATCAGACTTGTGCTCAGTCATGCTGAGGATAAACAAATGCTATGATTGGCCAGTTGTGAAAACCTGCTAGCCAATAGATGCTGAATTTTGAAGTTCAGGGGTTGGGCATCATCTCCTTGCGAATGGTGTCCATGTGACGTCACATGGACACCGGATGCTCAGGCTGAGCGGAATGACTTTCGCAGTGGATTTTTTGTGGTCATCAGTCAGTGAAGTTCATTTTCTTTTGCTTATCTGAGTCACAGCTCGTACGGCTGAGCAGCAGCCAATACTCTGACTACTAGTACAAGTACAGACTGAGACTGAACTATCCTTCCTGCCACTACTGTAGTGAACTCAGCTCTACGGCAGGGCAGGTAACAGACACATATATCTTCCCTCTCCCCTAATCCCTCCCCTCCCCAGTCTACCTCTATCTGCTCTCTCTCTCTCTCTCTCTCTCTCTCTCTCATTTCCCCTCACTACCCCTCTCCTAACCTTCTAACCGCACAGCTCTCCAGCTCCCTTCCCTTGCCATTCCCTTTCCCCCTCTCCCTCTTCGTTTACATCCATCTTCCAAATGCTACCCAAGTCCAGAGGGCTGATATCTTCACAATCCCCAGGCCACAATCTCTGCCACAATGAATTTCAACATCAAGTGCTTTCTTCTCAGTTTGATCTATGTGTAGCAACGTCAGCAGCTGCCTGCCTGGCCCCACCACACAAGAGCGAGTAGACGGGTTAGTGAGCGCATTTGCTTGCCTACTCCCTTGGTTGCAGCGAGTAACGGCATTTTCGGATAGTCGATTTCACCTTGATTTCCCCGTAGGTGCACAACCACGCGGGGACGATTTGGATACTAAATTGACACATCGATTCGACAGACCTCCCGATTTGCTCTCGTTTTGCTAGCTGCTACATCATCACATGACCTAACTGAAACGAACACTCATGGCTTTCTCGGTGTCCGTGTCTCCCTCCGCTATTTTTGATGTTTCATTCACAAACTATCAACCGTGAAAATACTGGGGGCATTATGAAACGTACTAGTCAAAGCTTTTTAGAATTTAATGAAGTTATTTGACTCATCCGAAAAATAAACAGCAATGATCTGTAATCTACACCACTTTCTAGTCAAAATATGCATAAATCACTTATTTTTATCTGTGTGTTGATATTGGTGCACAATGTGATATGACCTTGACCTTACTGCCTGACTACAGAGTTGTCCTCTATTTTTCGTACTACCCTAATCGACGAGTGCAGCTAAAATCGAGAGCTAGCATAAACAGCCCTAATCGACGCTTATCGATTTGGGTTTATTTTGGTTTATTTTTAGTAGTGAAGGAATCATAAATTAATCAATTTCGAGAATATTTTTTCTGTCCAGAGTAAACTTGGTCTAGCTCAAAGGCAGATTGTCAGGGCCGAGGTAAGAACTGATCATTTGATATATTATCAAGCTATACATTATTTTTATTCAACTGCTAGCATTGCTTTCTTCGTTTTCGTAACATTTTTACTGAATTAATACCACTGTTTTGCAACGATCAACTTCCAGCTGTTCATTATTTCACTCAGCTCTTTCAAACCGGTGGTTGAGTCTCTTTGTCACAAGGTATCGCATTTTACAAGAGTCAAATCCTGATCAATAGTTGCTGTCATCATTCAATAAGTAAACAACTTGCAAGGTTTCACCTTCAACTCAAGTCAGCTCGAGTTGGTCTCAAATCAGTATTCATTTCCTTTGCACTTGGTGTGGCACCAGTAATTCAAGTCACGTGTATGTTGCCAGTTGCTATTGCTAGTGCATAGAAGCCCGCAGCTATGCTGGTAGATCGTCTTTGTATCGAAACAAAACAAACATCATGCCCACAACGCCTTCTAGTACTGTGTTAGTACTATGAAACCATAATTCATCTTGAAGAGATAAATGCGTATAGCTGATACATTGAGTTCGTGTGCAAGGGACTATGTACAGCAATGAAGTCATCAGTGAACCCGTCAATTCGAGTTGCAGCTCTGAGCTAGTAATTGACAAGAAAGTAGATTTTCCTCCATCGTGATCAGAACATGATACGGAAGTCATGGACAATAGGTGCAATTCCAAAGTTTCGCTCTTCATCTGCGAGCCTCTATGGTTCAAAGCCAGCCAGGTTAACATAGAGTTCGATATGTATTGAGGGGGAAAGCGGATAGCAATGTAATTCACGAGCCGGATATAAAGCCGCCATGTAGGTCAACTTAGAAAAGCGCGAAGGTGCTCGCTAAAATCTTGATTGAGAATCGTGACATCATGTTTATGGGCGGGCGCTAATGTGGTTTTTCGGCAGACTGGAGTCTGCTTTGATTGGAATAACTCATTACTACTAATTCCCAGGAGAAAACAACTCCTCTAAACGAATTCTTCACATAATTTTACATATAGCGTATTGCTTACCCTCTCTGTAGCGTCTGTGGTTGCATTTCTGAAGTGAAAAATCAGTCAAGACATGGTGTGTAATATCATTACACCCATTGCACTCAGCAAATCTTCACCCACCTACATGTATGCAGCCTACAGATCTGAACTGATGTACAACTTTTTTGTCGCTAATCTACTGGGAGGACTTGTAGTTCCTAAGGCTTTGGAAGTATCCGGAAACCACGCGGTGGATCAGGAGGCTTCATTCGGATCGATGCGTAAGGAGGGGATCGCAAGGTTTCCACCTCGCACCATCACGCCATAGCGAATCTAGAACGTTCTTCCAGTTAGACGCGCCGCCTGCATAAAGTGAGTTAGCTTAGGGTCTAAGGTCATTTGAACTATTATCTGCTACACTGTGCCACAAGTGAATCAGGACCATAAGCTAAGATTTCAGGTATAAAAGGGGACTCACGCAAGCGTCACCATCACATTCACTGTGTAAATCCACTCATAATCATCATGAAGGTCATCGCCGCTGCTATCGCTCTTTGCTGCCTCGTCGCTGGCGCATACGGTAAGTTAAAAGCTCGGTATACCAGCCATAATCTCAGATCACCCGTTTTACTTAGGATCTTCGTTTGTTAGAACCTACAGAGATGTAGACTAGTTTCTTACGACGTTGTTTCATTATATAACAGCCATTGCTACAATGATCAACCCAAAGTCAGCTGTTTGTAACTCGCCTTTACACACGCATTTGACAGAACTACTCATTTCTGTTGGAATCAGCTTTGTCCGAATGCATCAAAGACTAAAGTGACTGTTAAGAGACCGTAGTACTCAGGCATTTGAAACGAAATGTGGTGTATGTGAGAATCTCCACCATCAATATACTAGCAGGGTGGTTGCGCCGTCTTGTAGTCATGATATTCTATCACTAATCTACTACACTGTGCCATGGCCTGCCCGGGTCTCCGTCATAGCTAGGCTCTGTTCAGTAAAGTAGAGTACAAACCTATGACATGATTTTGGTAAGATTATGTCATAGCTCTGTATACCAGCTATATGGACACAGCTAGCTATGAGGTAGAGGTGGGCAGGCTATCCCACACTGCGGTAGGTTAGCTGCGAGACGGCATAAAAATCCTATTGTATTTTGAGGGTAGATATTATCACGGACACTATATTTGATTTGAAATACCTGAGCAATGTAATTTCCTATAAGAGGCATGCTTGGTCCCTCCGTAACGGTAAGTGTACAGGACGCTTTGGAGTAGTGTTTTATTTTACTTTGAGTTTCCGGCCATCTTAAACTGCCAAGCGAGGGTTCACTTACATGATCGACTCCATTTGTAACTTTAGTTTCCTAATTTTCAGCCCAGGGATGCCAGAGCGATCTCGACTGCCCGACTACCTGCTACTACGCTTGCAACACCAGCCAAGGCCGCTGCTACCAGTACCAACGTAGGTTTAGGCTTGTCATATGAATAGTAATTTTGTTGACCACAGTTGTTGCGCTACTCCATTTGTCGTCACAACCTCATATTTCAACTCCATTCGTTCCTCAACACCTTAAATTTCCGATTCGATCTATCAGTGATGTCATTTGACGGAGGCGACGTGTAATAAATTGATTCTCTGCTTACAGCGGACTGCGAGAGCGATCTTAACTGTCCTGTCGGCTACTACTGCAACGTCAGCATGGGCGAATGCTACCCAGTGTAGACAGCTGTGGAGAGATGCTTTCATTGTTGTTTCGGCACTAAAACCATGTAATGACTGTGGAACAACAATAAACTTTGCATACAGCTTCATCACTTCGTGCGTTTTTTTCGGTTAGGCTTAACCGATGCTCGTCGTATTTAAACCGTAAATTACTGAACGGTGTCTAGCCTTACTGACCGCACCCTGAGTTATAAGCAAGAGAAAGAGCTTGCTGGATGAGTAGTTTTCTCCTAACGATATATTATCTGCTATGAGCCAGCATTCCGTATCAGATGCATGATATTGAGACTTGAGAGTGGTTTTGCATCATTTAACTTGGTGTAACGAGCACGGATTCAGGTAGAACAGACGTGAATTCTGATACAGTAAACTTCAATTCTGATGATGCGAACACAGGTTCTAGTGCGCTGGTAATGCCCTTTGATGCACTGAGCTTGAATTCTTCTACACCAAACTCGAATTCTCACAGTGAGCCCTCGCTTTTCCATAAAGTAAGATAGAACACTGAATTTGTGACGGGGCAATGTCGCGAGTTTTATTTCTGACTGCCTATGACTCAGGGCAAGTGCAGAGAGTCTGGAACGTCGTATAAACTCGTTTAAAAATGGCTCCTCACGCTATGTTACATACGTGCGCAAAAACAGGCGAGTGGTAGAGGCCAGCGTTCGATGTGACAACTTTCCAGTTTCTCCATTCTCTGCTGACGTTCGCAGATGTCATCAGTTTCATCAACTTCGAAGTTTGGATAAGGAAAGTGTTAGACTTCCCTGGTTAACCCTTGGCCGCATCTTTGCCGCTTTGAAGTGTGGAGGAGGCTCCATCGAAATCGCCGTAAGTGTGAAAGGAATAAATACCCTCTATAGTATTACATCGCTCTAAGCCAAAACTACACGGCAGCATCACGCATCACGGCAGCACCCGAATGGCGTTGAAGCTCATCCCTGTGGGTATCTTGATCTTCAGTGCTGGTTCGATCGTCCAGCTGCGCTCCATTGAAGTTTCGGCTATATGATTGTTGCGATGATGTCGTCGTCTGAAATCTAAAGGGCCATTCATACACTGCGATGAAGCAGTGCAATGAGCTATGCGATGAGCAGCTCAGTCCATCACATGAACGTCATGACGTCACATGACCTGGAAAAGCTCGAAAAGCAGGCTTGCTACGATGAGCTACACTTTCAACATGTTGAACTTTGACCTGCGATTAGTGCCATCGCATCCAACATGATTGGCTGATACCAATTTAAGTTTTAACACAGGGTAAATGCAGATCCACATGCTTGGCCTGCTTGAGTCCCTAGACTGGCGCAGGCTCTGGATAATCGGTGTGAGATGCAGCCTCCACACTCTCTCTACAATGGCTGGTGCAGTATACGTGCTCTAGACTACATTTAGATGAACTCAATAGATCATATTGAACAATAGGCTGGCTGGTGTTTGGTGTTCCTCAGTCCAT
>ERZ1740065.2350-NODE-2350-length-11728-cov-5.266084_pt1 | contig 11728 bp, 10 predicted proteins | sample MGYA00581738_ERZ1740065 | MGnify/ENA primary metagenome ERZ1740065 (study PRJEB43018, sample SAMN04849749) | marine metagenome | isolation source: floating plastic debris | place: Pacific Ocean | collected 2008-09-01 | study: EMG produced TPA metagenomics... | reverse complement strand
CTTCTTTCAAGTGAGCAAGATAAGGAGGCCCTGCTTCCTTTATGTAATAGAGAGGTAGGTCAATATGGTATTCTCCCGCATAGATTAAGCGTACGCAGGGATTCTTATCTACAGGTTTTTCATTGGTCTGCCCATCAACAGCATCGTATATCCAACGATGGAGAGTGCTGATAGCTTCACTCGGTTCACTATCAACTTGTAGGTATATTCCATCATCAATGTCGAACTCACCGTCCAGAGGCTCAATAATGGCATTCATCATGAATGAGCCTTGACCATGGAACTTTGGAGTATATCCTTTCTCTTCTTCTCGAAAGTATTTGCGGATTCGCTCTCTTACAGCATTGCGTGATGTGCGCAGGGTTTTCTTATGAGATTGGCTTAGGGCGATAGTATCGTTAAAATCTATAAATGAACGGTGTAGATTAGCCATACTCCTGATGTTACTGCCTTAGAATGTACTTCTTTTTTTCTTTGAAGAAATCAATCACCTCACCTTTGACTCCCCAGTGATCGCCTTGGTCGGTTCCTTTTTGAGAAAGCAGCGTCAGAGCCTCCTCGGAAGCGTTATCCATGCTTACTATTGATGACTGCTCAGTTGATAAACTGGCGCTTGGTATGCGTACATAATCAAAGGGTATATTTGAATGTGAGGCGAGCGTTTGAATGAAATACTCAGTAGAGTATGCTTGACCCTCTGAAAAAACGGAAAATAGATCTGCTTTCCAATTGATAAATGAGCGGTTTTTCTTCCTTTTTGTCAATCTACCAGGAGGTGATTCAAGAGACGCAATTGATAACACCTTTAGTTTTTGAAACTGTTTATCGCTGCCAACAAAATACTTAAGGGCTTCAACAACGCCAATTAATGTAGGGTTATTGGCGTAAACACCTCCATCAATGAACTGCCTGTCACCATAATTTGGGATTGAGACTATTGGTAAATAGGTAGGAGCTGCACTCGTTGCTAAAGCTACATCTACATATAGCGTTTCCTAATTGAATTGAATACAATATTGAAGGCGTTAAAGACCGTATCCTTCTACCCGTTCAATGAAGCCTCTTTCCCTTGATCTACGTCAGAGAATAATCGACGTTTACACCCATGAATCCATCTCTCAACGTCAAGTTGCTAAGCGCTTTCAAGTCAGCTTGAGTACGGTTCAACGCTTAGTCAAACGGTGGGACAACGGTGAAGGAATTGCTCCAAAAGCTCATGGTGGTGGCCATCCCCCATTACTGAATCCTGAGCAATGGGGACGAGTCAAGGAGCTGATTGAAGCCAATAATGATGCCACGTTGGAAGAGCTACAGGTGTTGGTTGAGGAGCATGAGGATGTGTGGGTAAGTCGGTCCACCATGGGCCGGATTACCCAAGCATTAGGCTTAACGCGAAAAAAAACACTCCATACCAGTGAATGCCAGACTGACCGGGTCCAAACCTTAAGACAAGAGTACTGGCATACGATTGGTCAGGTCAAACTCAAGGATTTGATTTTTCTAGACGTAGCTGGAACTCATCTTGGTATGACCCGCCGTTATGCGCGTTCTGAGAAAGGCAAACGAGCCTATGGTCACGCCCCCAAGACTCGGGGTAAGAATGTAACTCTAATTGGGGCTTTGAGTTGGACCCAAGGTTTCATTGCACCGATGACATGGCAGGGGGGAACGGATGGATTGACATTTCGAACGTATGTTGAGGAGGTCTTGGTCCCGACTCTGTGGGAGGGGGCGTGTGTTGTCATGGACAATTTCAAGTCACATCAAGTCGAGGGAATTCGAGATGCCATTGAGGCCGTTGGAGCCACGTTGATTTATCTGCCACCTTACTCACCCGATTTTTCACCGATTGAAAATTGCTGGTCCAAAATCAAAGAATCCCTACGTTCCCAAGCTGCTCGTACCTATGATGCGCTCAATGATGCCATGGCTAATGCTATCGATGAGATTCATCAAAACGATATTATTGGGTGGTTTACTCACTGTTGCTACTGTGGTCAAGACAACTGAGAAACGCTATACTTTGTCCTATTATCTCGTTTAAGATGCCCCTCTTTGTGGTCAAACTTGAAGATAAACGGCCTACCATCATTGAGTGAAAATGATGGTATACAGAGTAATGAGTAGGAGTCCTCGATCAGAGTATTACCAAAAACTTTACAGAGTTCTTTTTTAAGCTCTTTGTTCGAGTGCTTACCGTTCAGAAATGTCTGTTGGATAAAGGCTGATACTTTTCCTTGGGTAGGAAAGATTTTTGCTCCACATACTTGAAATAGAGTACTGATAAGACTTACTGGTAGTTTCAATGAAATTGCCAGTGCGATCAGCCCACCTGTTGAGGTTCCGCAAATGAGGTCAAAGTAATCAGTGAGGCGACACTCAAATCTCCTTTCAAAATTTTCTAAAATCCTTGAAGAGTAGAGTCCCTTAATCCCACCTCCATCAATTGAAAGGACTTTGAAGGTTTGGGATTCAGAATCATGATGCTTAGTAGATGACTGATCGATACTATCGTCCATTAAGAAACATATAAATGACAATTGACAGGATTAAACGTTTTGCCAATTTTAGCGATGATTTTTGAGTCTTACTCTTCATGTGGAGGGTGGATAACCGTAATTCTGTAGCACTATAAAACTCGAAATTTAGTCTATATAATGGTAAGGCTATGGAATAGCGTTAATCAATACGGTGAAGCGATTTAATTAGAGTTGCGTTCAATTTCTTGAATTGCTGCCTCAAATTCATGTTCTAATTGTTGGGCTGAGGGGAATTTCCCTTGAAAGTCTGGTGGAAGTCTCTCTTGAACCTTATACGTTGAAACGCCAATGGGGTTTTGAATAGTATTCAGTGCAAACTCTATAATTGTCTTTCGCTGCGATCTACAGAGAAGAATGCCTATTGTTGGATTATCTTCCTCAGTTCGAAGCATATGATTAGCTGCTGATACATAGAAGTTCATCTTTCCTGAAAACTCAGGCTCAAACTCCTTCATTTTCAGGTCAATAATGACGTAAGCACGTAATTTCAGGTGATAGAACAAGAGATCGAGACGAAACTCCCTATCGTCTACCACAAGCGGATACTGGCTTCCGAGGAAAGCAAAACCGATTCCTAGTTCCAGCAAGAAATCTCGAATATGAGTGACGAGACCCCGTTCAAGGTCACGTTCTTGAGCACCCTTTTTGATGGTTAAGAACTCGAAATTAAAGGGATCTTTGATAATCTGCTGGGCTAAATCTGACTGTGGTGCAGGCAAGGTGTACTTAAAGTTGGTAATCGCTTTGCCTTGGCGTTTATAGAGCCTTGTCTCAATCTGATGAGTCAAAACGCTTCGACTCCAACCATTATCAATGGTTTCTTGAATATACCAGTGTCTTTCATCTGGGTCTTTGACTTTATCCAGCAGCACACAGTTATGAAACCATGGAATTTGTCCAGCAAGCTGCTGGACAAATTCCTGATCAGAATAAGCGTTAGCAAATGCTCTCATATACATTAGATTTGAGCGTGATAGTCCCTTCATATCCGGAAATTCATGCCTTAAGTCCTTAGAGAGCTGGTTGATAATCTTACTACCCCATCCCTGTTTTTTTTGGCGTCTTAAAATCTCATTCCCAATATGCCAATAAAGCTGAATTAGTTCTTGGTTAACTGCTAATGCTGCTTTGACTTGAGAGTTACGAATACGTTGTTTTAAGTCATTGAGGAGAACGACATATCCCTTCTGATCAAAACAATCTTGATTTTGTGATTTTTTAGTTTGTTTAGCCATGTTCTAAACAACTAAAGATATTTTCATTGATTGTCAATCGAGTTGGTGACATGGCTCTTTAGGCGCATATTGTATGCGGACACTTCAAGGAGTCAAGGGTTCGCTGCGCCGTTCACTGAGTTCACGCCCCTGACACCTTTCCGCTTACCGCAGAAACGCTCTGCACAGAAAGAACCAAGGTCATTTATGGCCTGTTCTTTTTGCAAAACTCAGTGTTCTGATATGTCCCTCACCACAACCATTCCAAATATTGAGTCCAGCCAGCCCCATGTGCTCAACTATGGCATGGGCGTTGATAGCACCGCTATCTTGCTTCGTTGGCTCAACATGACTGACCAGGAGCGAGGATTCCCTCTCAAAAATCTCATTGTGTTGACAGCCCAGACGGGTGATGAGTTTGAGAGCACCAAAGACCTGGTAGAAGCTCATATCTTCCCATTACTGCGTAAGCACTGTATCCGGTTTGTTGAGATTGCTAAACATGGCCCCAGTACCAAGGATGGTTACACCGTTTTGCAGGATACTCGGCAACCTTATGAGCTTCATATTGATGGTGACTATAAGCTCAGTACCCAGATGCATGAACGAGGCACTATTCCTGCGTTGAGTGGACCTCACCTCTGTGCAATTAAATGGAAAGGGAATGTCATTGATGCATGGCTCCATGATCATCTATTGGGTCAAGCATTTGGTCCCTACCTTGGATATTCCGCAGAAGAGACTAAACGAGCTGAGAAATGCGAAGAGTATAAACCTCTTGGCCAAGGGTATCGTTTTCCTCTTATTGAATGGAATTGGTCTCGACTTGATTGCCTGGAGTACATTCGCTGGATAACAGGAGTGATATGGAAGAAAAGCTGTTGCCAGTTTTGTCCGTATATCTCAAAAACCTCTGCTGTAGAACGTTACCAAGAAGAGCCAGAGGCAGCAGCTTTTGCTTTACTCACTGAGCTGATCGCCCTGGCCACTAATCCAAGGATGCACCTCTTTTCCAGTGGAACAGCCTTTGATCTTGTCGTTAAATCTGGAAATCAAGCTGCTCTTGATGCCTTTGATCATCTACTCGCTGATCAGGCATGGGGACTCTATAGAGTTGAACGTACCTACGAGCGCCCCATATCGCCAAAGTCAGGTAAACCTTACGTCAGAGTCGCTCGGCGAATAGTAAAGCTGTCCACCGGCACCCGAGCAGAGATGCTTGATTGCTTGTCTGTCATGGCCGAGGAGCATGACCAGCATGTGGAGGAAGGCTATGGAGTTGCACGGGTATATACCCATCGCCGGAAAGAGAAGCAATATCCCACGATTGAAGGGATGTGGGTGATCGCGCCCTCTGTCGTGCAGAGCAAGGTAGCAAATGCCAAGAAGTTTGCAGCGAAATGGGATGAGCTGACAGGTGCTGTTGCTCAGCTCTCTCTTGTCTAAAAAGTTGTTGTTTTCTTTGAATGATGCAATTAACCCTTAATCTTGATGGTGATGTGCAACCACGTCCATTACTTCGGACGCCAGCACAGGAAGCATCGTTTCAGAACCTTCTCGCTATTTTGAGGGCTGAAACGCAGCAGATTTTAGACGCTGCGATCACACTGAGCGGCCAATCGTTTTCCTCGCTGGTTGAGGTGCCAACGCCCCTCTTGGCTTCAGCACGGGAGATGGTGTTTGGTAAGACATCTACTACTTCACCTTCCATAGTGCTGACCCCCAGGAAAACGAGAGAATATCGCCCGTGGTCACTCAAAGCAAAGTATGGGCTTCGATGTCGGCGTTTAATGGAACGGGTTCGTAAGCGGACATCCCTCTGGTTCTTCGAGGAGCTACAGACCCAGGTGCTTACCAATCCTGAATATTTTGGGGTATGCCCCCTGCCTTCAGAAACAGTATGTCACTGTAATCCAGGGCAGCGCCTTCGATGGCTACAGACGGAGGCTGCAAAGCACCATGAGCAAGAATTACGGGCTCGTTCAGCGATGTAATTTTTCACAGCGAGCCCATATCTATTGCTGTAGGATTTAGTCCGTTCTGCTGTCATGATTCCCGATGAGGGGAATCATGAGGTACATGCTCCAGTATGCTCTGGTGCAGCGGTCTAATTAGCTTTGGGTGTATGGGACATGCTGTTTTAATTCCTTCCTTTGCGAGCTGTTCTCAGTCGATGACATCGGGAGAGCGCAGGCTTGCCCAGCGCCTCCAGGAAAAACTGGAGGATGACTACCTGCTTTGGTACAACGTGCCTGTTGGCCATAAACGGCTGCATCCCGATTTCATAGTGCTGCACCCCATTCGAGGCATTATCATCCTGGAGGTTAAAGACTGGAGCCTGGATGCCATTGAGCAAGTCACGCCAGAGAGCTTTGTTGTCAAGACTTCAGACGGCAAGAAACCTTTTAAGCATCCTTTGGTTCAAGCGCGGGAGTACGCCCTGGCAATTGCCAACCAGCTCCAGCGAGATTCCATGCTCATCCAGACCGATGGTTCCTACGCTGGAAATCTTGTCTGTCCCTACAGCTACGGTGTAATTTTCCCTAATATCAAGCGCAGTGCCCTGGAGCGTATATACTTCCTGGAACCGATGCTGGAGGAGGTAATGCCAGCCCATCTGGTGATTTGCCAGGATGAGATGGTTCCTAGCGTCGATGCGCTCGACTTTCAGCACCGGCTCTGGAACTTTTGTACTTACCAGTTTGGTGAACCCCTGACTCCAAAACAGATTGACCGTATACGGTGGCATATTTTTCCAGAAATCCGAATCGGCGATCTCGTTGCCTACGGTCATGAAGAAGATGTGGCTATTCCCGACATCATCCAAGTGATGGATTTACAGCAGGAGCAATTAGCCCGTAGTTTGGGCGACGGCCATCGGGTGATCCACGGTGTTGCAGGGTCAGGTAAAACCATGATCCTTGCTTACCGCTGTATGCACCTGGCGGAACACATAACTAAACCTATTCTGGTGCTGTGTTACAACGTCGCCTTGGCATCGATGCTGCGTCAAAAGCTTCATGCAGCAGGAATAGCCGAGCACGTCACAGTCTGTAATATCCATAAGTGGTGCAGCGACCTCCTTTGGCAGTATAGGTTGCCAAAGCCCAGTCAAAATCAATTTGTTGGCAGTGCTTACTGGGATGAGCTGGTGCTGCGGGTGCTTAAAGGGGTGAAGTCTGGCCGTATCCCAGCAGGATGCTACGGAGCTGTCCTGATCGATGAGGGCCACGATTTCAAACCGGAGTGGTACCAGCTCGTAGTTAAGATGGTTGACCCAGAGACTGAATCGTTATTGGTGCTCTACGATGACGCCCAGAGTATTTGCGAGAAGGAAAAAAGGCGTACCTTCAGTTTTAAGAGCGTAGGGATTCAAGCCCAGGGAAGAACAAAAATCCTCAAGATTAACTATCGAAATACCGAGGAGATTCTCTCGATTGCCTATGAGTTTGCTCGTGAGCTTTTAACCGCTCAGGGCGAAGATAACGAAGATGTGCCTCAGCTTATTCAACCTGAAACTGCTGGTCGGCATGGCGTTAAACCAATGCTTATAGAGCTTCCTTCCTTCCGAGAGGAGGTACGTTACGTAGCCAAGCAAGTCCGTGATTTACATGATCAAGGTACGGCTTGGAATGACATAGGCATCATCTATCGCAGGAAGTTCATGGCCGAGAAGATAGCAATCCACTTTGAACAACAGAATATTCCACTTGAGTGGATTAACCGCGACAGTAACAGTCGGCACTATGACCCTGCCGAGGAGACCGTTAAACTCACCACGATGCATAGTAGTAAAGGGCTAGAGTTTTCTGCCGTGATTATTCCTGGCATCGGCTATATGCCCCAACGAAATAGAGATGTTGAAACGGAAGCAAAACTACTCTATGTATCGATGACCCGTGCCGTTAACCAGCTTGTCCTGACAGGTGATCGCCCCTCAGCTTTTATGAATCGTCTCAAGAAGGCTCTAGCGGCCTCTAAATGCTGAACATTTCAATCTCAAACGGTGTCATCAACCCAATCGCAATTTTGACAGTCCCAATGCACTGCTGGTGGTTCAGGAAGGCTGATGGGGTGCTCACAGTGAGGACAGCGCCCAGTAAAGATAGGGTGCCAGTCGAGCAAGGCCAGCTTCTCCTCAATTGACCAGCGGTCGATAGGAGCAGGGATTGGCTCACCATTGTATGTAGGTACCTCTTTCATAGTGCTATTTTGCCCAGTAAGAGCCTTGTGAGCAGTGACTAGAAGCAAATATTCACCGTAATTGCTACGAAGATGAAGCAATTTGATGGTCTCTGCTTGATTAATGCTCAATATTTCCACTCTGATGCCAGGTAGGTAGCTACTGTAACCGAGGCATATAATACATTCGTCATTAAGCTAAAAGCTCATAAATACGGAATGTAGAGTCATCGAAGTAAATAATTAAATATTTTTTTAACTTTGCTGCTGATTAGAGGAATTGATTACGTAGTAAAAATTTTTTAGTTTATGGATAATGTGAGTAACCAAACATGCTGGAGGCACTTTATCTTAATGAAAAGTAAAATAATGACCTGTCTAGTAGGTTTATTTTTCGTTCAAATAGGATTCCTGCTGGGATTTCCCAAAGAAGGACGAGCACAATCTACTGATATTGAGTTTTTCTGTGGGTCTGTTGGTAGTCAATTTGCCACGATCGCTCGTACACCATCTGATGAAGGACCTGTAGTCATTTGGGAGAACTCTTTAGGAGGATTTACTCCACAAGAAAGATGTGAAATTATTTCGGGCCGATTTCAGCGTTATTTTGCTGTAGAAGGTAAAAACTTTATTAGTTTATTTAATCTCAATGGTCTTCCTGTGCTTTGTGCAGTCTCTACTACAGAGCGCTTACTTGGTTGTGAGGGTGAGCTATTTACCGTTAGTTCGTGGAATTATGCAAAAGCAATTCGCCAACAAATGGAAAGTGTTCCTTGGTATCTGCAAGGGCCGATCAGGCAGTCTGGTTCAGAATATGTTGTATTCGATTTAGAAGCATACGTTGAAAATGAGATAAGAAATAATTCTGAGATTCTTCTATTGAGTCAATAAGGAATTATATGGAGATGATTAATCTTCCGATTCATAAATACTCCATAATATTTTTAAGCGTTCTATGCTTTACACACTCCTCGTGTTCAAAAAGTCCTTCCTTTACAACACATGAGAGCTACCGGCAGACTACATCAGGGACATCTAACATTGCAAGGACAGCCAGAAATATAACAGTGAAAGTGTCGTCAGAGCACACATTGGGCTCAGGCATCCTTATATGTGAAAAGAATGATGGATACATTGTTGCAACATCTCAGCATTTCTTATCATCGGGTAGTAGTTTCAATATTCAAACGCCAGACAATTTAATTCATACTGCATATCCTTTAGATACTTCTATTACTAATGATAATGATGTGGGTTTTCTCCATTTCATGGATTCTCAGAATAATTATAGTGTTGCTCAACTAACCATGGATCAAGAGGTTGTAATAGATAGTGAGGTTTATGTAGCAGGCTTTCCACTTGATCTTAACTCAGGCGATGCCGAGCAGTTTTTGATTGAGTCTGGTGAGGTAGCTATGGTGTTAGAACAACCTCTATTAAGTGGTTATCAAATAGGTTATACAAATTCGATAACTCAGGGGATGAGTGGAGGGCCATTGCTTAATAACACAGGAAAGGTTATTGGCATAAATGGACTCCGTAGGTTCCCCTTATGGGGAAATCCATATGTGTATCAAGATGGAACAGAAGCATCTGAAGATGAGAGAAAAATTATGCGTCAGTTTGCTTGGGCAATTCCAATTGTCACAGTCCTCTCTGCTATGGCTAATGAATGTCGATAGAGCGAAGCTATAAGCTTATGCTTAGACTGATTTTGTTCAAGCGACAAGATTTTCACTTATGCCCTACCTTTTTCGATTTCATTAAATTTATGGGAGAATGCTGATGTTTCAACCTTTAATAAGGATAATTGCTTTTTCCTGTGTATCAGCTTTCTTGTTCTCTAGTGAAGCTTTTGCATTATCCAGAGAAGAATTAGAGAGGTCTGTTGAGGAAGTAACTGTTAGAATTCTTGAGCGTAGATGTGACTCTTCTCCGTCATTAGAGGATGAACCTATATGTTGGGAAGAAGCAATTGGAACTGGAACAATTGTTGCTAAAAGTTTTAATACATATTACGTCCTTACTGCAAGGCATGTCGTCGATAACGATACTGACTATACAGTACGTACTGTTGATCAGGAACTCAGGCCAGCACAACCAAATAGAATTGTTAAATTGGAAAATGACTTGGCAGTCATAGCATTTTCGGATGAGAAACAATATAGCATTGCAAACTTATACAAAGGATGCTTTTCTGATGGCTCTCCGGATAGAACTGCTCTACCATCCAATCAAGAGATTTCCTTAGATTCAATTTTCTGTCGAGCCATAAGCAGTCCAGTTAATTTACCCTTAATACTGGTTACAGGATATCCAATAGGAGACGAAAGCTTAAAATCAACTATAGGTTCTTTTATTGATAGGAACCCAATTTCTCTTGAGGCTCAGATTCCATATTCAAGAGGGTATGAGTTTTTTTACACTAACGAAACAGATATTGGTATGAGTGGGGGGGGAGTCTGGGATGCCAATGGCCAAATGATTGGTGTTCATGGACAGACTGAGAAGGAGATATTCAGTGGTGTTCCTTTTGGCTACAGTGTCGGAATCCCAATTGACTTCTTTCTTCATGAATTAAACAATATCTTCTCTGATATTGGTTTCTCGATCGTGGCGCAGGATTTACAAATCTATGCCACAAACTCTTCTCCATTTGCATTTTCTCAAGAGGATATTGATTATTTTCATGATGAAACCTTGTACCAGTGTTCAGCCCCTGGTAGAGATAGAGAGATAATAGAATTGACCAGTCAATTTTATAGAATTGGTCAATATGAAAAGGCATTAGAATGCTTAGAAAAAGCTATTATTAAGTCTCCTGACTCCTCTAGTGTTCTTTTTGCAAGAGGACTTCTTTTGATGAAAATGGAGCGGCTTTCTGAATCACTTGCAATATTAGAAAACATAGTTCGGAAAAATAATAGTCATCCAGATAAATATGTAGCCTGGAGATGGATAGGAGTTGTTTTAAATAAAATGGGAAGATACTCAGATGCTCTTAAGTCTTTCGTAAATGCAGCTTCTATATATAGAAAAAAAACCGGAGAACCACACTCTCAAGCATGGGCTAATATTTTTTCCACTCTTAATAGCCTTGCTAATACTCATGAGATTAGTTCTGTAAATTGGAATAATTATGAAACATGGAATGCCAAAGGAGACAAACTATATGAGTTATCTATGTATGGGCTTTCTTTAGAAGCCTATGAAACAGCTCAACAGCTTGGAGAAGGCGAGAAATATGCTACTGTAGGCAGAATAAAATCTCATGCAGCACTTAATAATCAAACACCACTGTTTGAGATACTAGCAAGTAATCCATCTGTGTCTCATATAGATCCTGTATGGTATTACTCATATATATTTGAAGTTTTTCTTGAAATGATTCAAGAGAATGGTGTGAACGAAGACTTACAAAAAGATCTTGAATTGCGTTGGCAATCGATTATAGAAGATTCGGGAAATGAAAATGCATATTCCTCGCTATATTTATATGCTTTAGAAAAGATCAGCGAACATCAGTCTCGAACAACCGATATAATAACTTGGGCACTCGGTTTCCGACCGTCGGGAAGTTCTAACGATGATGCAGGGAACCTTTCTGATACAGATTATATTAGTACTCTCAGTGGAGAAACGACTTCCGAGAGTATTAAAGAGACTTATAAAATGCTACGAAAAATTGTTGAGGACTTAAAGAGTAGAGGACTTTATGAACAAGCTTTTAACTTTTGTAGCTTTGGAATTGTATTTTACTATGACGTCAATCGTTATAATCTTGAAGTAAAT
>ERZ1740065.2349-NODE-2349-length-11729-cov-12.488436_pt1 | contig 11729 bp, 5 predicted proteins | sample MGYA00581738_ERZ1740065 | MGnify/ENA primary metagenome ERZ1740065 (study PRJEB43018, sample SAMN04849749) | marine metagenome | isolation source: floating plastic debris | place: Pacific Ocean | collected 2008-09-01 | study: EMG produced TPA metagenomics... | reverse complement strand
GGGATCATAGGGACGCCTAACTAAGCACAGGATCGCCTGAGGAATAGGACCCAAGTAAGTTCACCTATGATTTCTTAGAACTCCCTAGGTAGTTCTAAGAACCACCCTATGCGGCCCTCAGGCGGGCCTTAGGCGGGCCTATAAGTTCCTAGGCGGGCCTACCGACCAAAGAATCATTACTACCCAATGCTCCTCCCTGAACGCCGTTCTACTGTACTCTTCACCACCAAGTAAGATACTACTTCTTTGGATGGCTGTTGAACATTTCCTTGCCACTTCATTTTTTCACACTGGGTACTTATAGCTTCCCGACAACCTTGTTTCTATTTGTGACCAGATAGTTCAAATTTAGGGAATATCCCAGGAGCATAGTAGTTAGTAGTGCATAGCATTACACTAGTCATAGATTTCTCTCCTTCCTTATTACATATCTACTTCCTGCTTGTTGGTTGCATCGGTATAGTGTCACATCAGTACCATAGATTTTGTTTCCCTTCATTAATTTCCTCCCCCTTCCCCCTACCCTGTTTGTTTCCATTACTTCGTCTTCTCTCGCCCACTCATTCCTTCTGTTGGCATATTATATTATTATTCCAGCACTGCATACATTTTTTGCACAAATTTCCTTCCCTTTCCAGTTACACCACTTCAGTTCTATCTAGCATGTGAGAAGAAGGCATTTGTCACACAATGAACCACCAGTTTTTAATAATGATATTACTGTTGTCGACTTGTAATTGCGAATCAACAGCCCTTGCCTCACATCTTCAAGTGATAATTCATTCCTCCACTGATGACCACGACTTCAGCACATCACAAATTGTAAAACTACCATGTAGTGAGCGGCAAACAATAGCGATCAATCACCGTATTTTTACTCCATGTAACTGCTGAAACTTTGTTTTAGAACCCTACAACCACTTTACATCTCATCTCGTCTTGATCAGTTATGAAAGTCCAGCATGAATTGCTGGCTTATTACTTTTCGGTAACTGATTGCCTACCGACGGACACATTCACATATTACACAAGTTCCGAGTACTATTTTTTTATTCTTACAGTGTGACATGTTATATGGTCACAAATTGGCTTAATTTATAGTCACACCGCAGTTGTTATTAAGATTGTATGCCTAGCTGCCCAATTCAGCACCCATAATGTAGCTATCTACAAACATACTAAAGACTACAGATTCACGCTAGGTATCTTTTTAGACTAGGTTTTGCCTGCCATTACGACAACAAAGCAAAACACAACCAGATCTTGATCACTGCTTACATTTTATACGCTCTGATTTTCAACCCCAAGATGGTAGTCGTTAGAATCCGAGCACTAGACTGCCTTAGACGAATAATCTTGTAAGAACACTTGTTAACATAAGTTAATCATGCTATGAAATTTTTCTCCCACCTCATCCATAGAGCATCAGAAAATTAAAACCATCTACCTCGAATGTAAGCGCTCTGCGCGAATCAATTACTTGTACTTGCCTCAGCAGCAGGGGAATTGCTTTCATCGGGAGAGGATGACTCCAGACTAGTGTCTTCAACACTTGAAGTCAAATCTGTTCCGCCACACCACTTTTTCTACGAGAGAAAATTCCTCATGTCCATCTCTATTTGGGAGATGTTTTGCTTCAGCATTTTCATCGATCTTGAAAAAAGTCCCATGAGTCTCCATACTACGTGACCCATAGGTCTCATAGCTGATGCTCTGGGCGGATGACACGTTTTACTTCTGGAGTTGTCTCCTCCGAGTCTTTGGGGAAGGTTAGGGTCAGTCTTTGATAGTCAAAGTGCAGCAATTTTTGCTGCTTCATATTTTATATTTTTCTCCAATAGGGAGATAGTTTGATCTACCACCCACTACAGCTCAATTATAAGTTATGGTAAAAAAGTATTTTTGTTTTGGTCCGGTGCGCCGGGATTTGTACGGTAAAAGCCCGACACAGGGTCCAGGACAAAGACCGGCAAAGTACCGGCATAACACCAGCATTTTACAGGGCCTCAGCTCTGTGAAAACCTCTGGTACACTATAACCGGCACTCAGGAATTCCAGAAAACTAAACTTCGCGAGTATTTTCCATCTTTTGTACGGCTGTTATTGTAGTAATGTTTGTTACAGCATAATAAACTGGATTCAGCTCCCAATGCCAGCAGATACATGCTGTTATTTTGTGTCTTTTAGGCTTACATTGCCCTACGGTAGCAGTTGTGTTTACTGCTAGAGGCAGATCTGGGGCTGAAATAAATTAGCCATTGTAAGAACTAACTGTGAATTTACTTATCCTTTTTTGACATTCGACATTTTAATGTTTTGTTGTTTCAGAGTAAGTGAATAACTTTTGCTCTTTCAGAATAATCTGAAATTGGATTGTAAAACAGACGTCTAGATCCTGAGATACGATGAGATGAAGTTGTTGCTACGAGAAGCGTTTTCTTTCCATCATGGACACCAAATCACTTTTGAAGCATCAGCAAAATTTTTCTTCACACTAAACTATAATAATAATAATAATAACGTAATTTATTACATTATCTAAGTTTGTTGTAAAGAATAATTATGTCGACGCTTCAACTAGCGTTGCCCACTCACAGAGGCAGAGATAGAGGTAGAGAGGGAGGCAGGGAGACATGGAGGGAGGGTTGAAGTTTGAGAGAGAGAGAGAGAGAGAGAGAGAGAGAAGGTGAGAGGGTGGGGTGATAGAGAGAGGGAGTGAGAGGGAATGGAGGTGATTCAACTTCAACGATGTCTAAGGAACTACCAAGTTGGCTGCAGCTGTTTACGCGTGACTGAATCGCGGTCAAAACAAGATAATTTCCCTGGCCATTTTTATCGATCTTAACAAAAGCCCCATGATGCTCTGCATTAGGTAACCCATATGTCACCACGGAGCTGTTGCTCTGGTCGGGTTACATGTTTTACATCTGCAGTTGTCCCCTCCGAGTCTTTAAGGAAAGCTTGAGCTGATCTTTCTTAGTCAAACCACAGAGATTTTCGCTGCTTCATACATTCTATTTTTCTCCAATTGGGAGATAGTTTGACCCACCACAGTTCAATCATAGGGTAAACAGTATTTTCAATTTGGTCCGGCTCGCCAGACTTTTTCCGGTAAAAGCCCTGCACAGATTCCAGGACAAAGACCGGCAAAAGACCAGCGTCATTCTCCCCTAGATATTCGTGCATCAACACGCGTGGGAGTGAGCGGGAGTGAGTGCAAAAATTGTCAGGAGAATGAGAAACATCAGACCGGCAAGTACCGGCATTTTACAGGGCCTCAGCTCCGGGAAAACCTCTGGTACTATAACCATCACTCGGTATTACCAGAAAACTGAACGTGAGCATTTTCCATAGTTTACACAGCTGTTAGTGTAGTAATGTCCGCTACTGCATAATAAGCTGGATTCAGCTCCCAATGCACTGCCAGCAGATACATATTATTATGTTGCGTATTTTAGGCTTATATTGCACCGCGGTAGCAGCTGTGTTTACTGCTAGAGGCAGGTTTATTGGTTTTGAAATCAATAAACCTGCCTCTAGCAGTAAACACAGCTGCTACCGCGGTGCAATATAAGCCTAAAATACGCAACATAATAATCAATAAAATCAATAACGTAAAAACTAACTTTATGTTTATCAATAGTTTTTCTGACTAGTGATATTTTAATTTTTTGTTGTTTTATAGTAAATAAATATATTTTCCTCTTTCAGAATCTGAAACCAGATTGTAAAATGGATCCTGAGATATAGTGGGTTGAGGTTGCTGCTACGAGAAAAGTTTTCCTTTCATCATGAGCGCCAAATCACTGCTGAAGCATCAAAAAAATTATTCTTTGCACAAAACATAGAGAATGGAATACATGGTGTTATTTAAAACCGATTTGGAGTCAAGCAGACGGCTCTATGGTATTAAATTTGATGTTTTCATTTGCAATTGCAAACGACTCCCATGCGCTAATGACCGTTACCTGATAGTGTGCTAAACAGTCGACCCAATGTCAATAACGCTAATGAGTCTAAGGCAACGACACTATTTACCCGAGGAGGAGGCTCAAAATGAGAGGATGGACCAGAGAGTGATGGTGTATTCGACGTAGACAGCTCAGAAGCCTGAATTCCTGGTGTCGGCTCGTCTGCAATCTCTGCCTAATGAGAAAGTAGATATAAATACAGTTGCTGATAGATATCTTCATATCACATCATAATGTTGTACTTTCACTTAAACGTACCTAGAGACGGTGAAATTAACTAACATTTCTAACAAACTAAATGAAGTATATACATCGCTTTCTTCAAGATTATTTGACTTTGGGTACTAATGACTAATTTTGCCGCTACCTCGACTCAGAAACGAGTAAATATGCATTCCCGCACTGGCCAATAATATAATGCGTTACAGCATAAATAGAAGACATCCATAGTTCACTAGCTGATGTATCAGCAAGTATATTCCTGAATTTGATAGAAGTGTTGACAAAGAAGGCCGGCGTCTGGAAATTTTGCCGTTTTAAAGTTGAAAGTATGGATATAAGCTAACACAGACAACTAATTACCATGTTTGGAATGCTCCAAGGTCTGGACATATTGTTCACTGTAAGTATAGCTTAATTGCTGCGTCATGAAGTTCTTAGCCCCATCGCCTATCCCCACAGCTAGTTCTAAAATATTCAGACTAGTGAGCAGCCGATATCCCCATTAGGTCTGCGGGCAACAATAACACTGATGAATACTGCTCATTCCTGTAATGTATACCTCAGAGCTGAAAAAAATGAGTTCATATAGCTCAGTGGTGTCAGCCTGCTTTGAGGATGACAAACAAAAAAACACAATACAACACAAAGGAAATGCAATATCGCTTAGGATGAAGTAGTGTTCTGATAACTGAGCTGATAGAAAACATGCCATTGAGAAATGCGATGGAATCCTGATGGCTGTTTACTGCTACTCTGGATCTGACATTGTGTTAGTAATGAATGAGGTTTGTGCACCATAGATTCACAAATTTGATAAATGCTTTGCGTCATTCATTCAGATAGAAAAATAGATACCCACCGGAGACAAAATAACAAGAATGTAGCTGCACAATAGGTTGTTTGTTGATTCTTGATATTCAGGGTACTTCACCTAATCAGATCTAGATGTAGCCTTCATGAAAAGCATTCCATATCATGCTTGTCTTATCGTCATACTTGCCTAGTAAAATTTGTAAAAATCAGGGACAGGCTACCACAGATACGACATGCTAGTGTCGCTCGCCATGCTATAGCACTTGATGCATGCTGGATGTGCGTGTGAGGGCTGTACGCCGGGATCGATGTAGAACTAATACTGGCGCAAGAGAGGACAGCTTCTGGTGCAAATTACTCACACCGGAATGAATAATACCGACGCGGCATAAGACTAATACCGGCGCAACTCCCGCACGCCAATTGACAGGAAAATCAGGAACACTGAAACACGTAGATCAAGGCCAAGAAGAATGAAGATAGTATCATCAGTAGTGGTAGGAGAGACTGAAGCTCTAGTAAATAACTAAATGCAGTCATCAACTTTCCGTTGGCTTTAGAGTGGCTGCAGCAGACGGGAAAATGAGAAATACCCAACATGTTAAAATGGCATTGTAGTATTTGCCGTATTTCTCATCCCAGATTATAAACTCCTGATTGAATTATCTACTGCTCCGAGTTATAAATATTGTTCCATCCAAGCGGCTAATGAACACATGTGCTCATAGCTACTTACCCGCGGAACGGGGTCAGTTAGAGAGGGTGGACCGGGGAGGGCTGGTGTGTGAGAGGTAGACGGCTCTGAATCCCGTGCGGCTGGGACTTGATTTTCTGCAGTCATCACCTAATAAGAGAGTGGATATCAAATACGGCCCTGGTATATTTCCTCCCTATTTTATCATGGCTGGCTGAGAGTTAAAACAAACAACAGAATGGAGTCAGTCAGATGAGGTCAGCAACTTACATAGGAGTTGTCCCATAGCAAGATTTGACCGGATTCTGTGGTCGTTGATGAAGGTGAAAGCAGACTGGCAATGTCAGCGAATCCAGCTTCTTTCAAAGCCTTGCATAGTACATCAAATGCGTGTTCCCTCCGGGCGTTCCACACCATACAGAGAAGATAGCGAGCTCTGTCGGCATTGGTTCTTCGTGACTCCAGAAGGTTTTTATACTCGTAATCAGTTAATAGAGCATACTCCAAGCACACATCCAGAAGCTTTTGTAGCCCTGGATTTGCAAGCTCTCCTACCAGAATAGCGTGTTTGGATATCAATCGACCTTTCTCATCATCGGTCATACCATTGCGAGGCGTGTCGACTCCGGCCTAAAGTATACCATATACCTACATTAGATGAACGTTTATATCACATGTTATTTCATCTTTTTCAAAGAATTCATCCCAAATAGAGCTGTGTACAGTCATTTCTCACTGAATTTGTGATAGGGAGGTTATGGCGCAGTTATTGTACATATGTGCCAGACTCTGCTACTCAACTCTTGAAGCGTACTCTGTATTTTAGCAGATCCACTGCCAGCCACCGTTCAAGCTATTAAACAAAAATCCTACAAATTAGAACTTAGATCAGTGTTGCCAACTCCACGATTTTACTCGTAGGTCTATGATTTTTTGAACTTTTGAGGCAGCTAATTTACGGCACCAGATCATCTAATTGTAGTCTGTGTGCACCACAGGCCTACCGAAACTGACTAATTGTATTTGGTAAGCAGTAATGTACTGAAATAAAGGCCAAAAAGTGGGTTTCAAGGCTGTATGTGTAGGTCTTATTTTTAGATCACTGAAATCTATGATATTTTGCATTTTATATTAAGTAATGACATTGCGTATCGTAATACCAGTTGTATAATGGTAATTGATAATAAACACGTAGGCAGAAATTAAGCAGCCTATAAGATAAAATTTATTAGGTGCTTTTCATAGGAAGGCTACTGAGGAGAGGGGTGGGGGGGGTGTTCCGCCATCAATCTCACTAGAATCTGTGAGAAAATTACTTTAAAACCAGGTAGATGTGCCACGGTGCTTCACGGAGGGAAAATATTGCCGTACAGAATGGAGGGTATTAATGTTAACTTATTCACGCTCTTAGATACTATGATAAACAGGTTGTCTCCGTTCCGATGCAATGCGTAGCTGCCAAGCTATATTTGAGAATAAATCAGAATTAGCATTTTACTCATCGCATACATTTCTCAACAGGCTTTGTAGCATTTATTTGCCTCGCCTTTATTTTTTCTTACACATTACTATATTGCTGAAAATACAATGCCGTCTTGGAAGGTGAAGGTCTTTGACAGACGCGTTTCCCCATCCATCACTACTAGGTAGAGTAATAACGCGTGGCTCTAGTGCAGACAATCCAACAAGTACTGAGTAGATCATCTCACCATCGCAGTATAGAAACGTCAGCCAATCAGCACATACTAGAGAGTTGGTTTAGTAGTGGCCAGAATTCTTGGTTTAGGTTGTGGTCAAGCCTGTTTACAATGTATCCACATGTCTGCAACGGTAGTGAAAGGTACTATCTCTATACACACTTGTCAGAATGGATTGCTGTAAAACCTGGTTCACACAGACGTGAAAACAGCAACAAATGAATGAATGGCAAATACGATAAAAAGTGTTTTCGGTTCTATCAGGTGCGCCGGGACTTGTCCGGGTAAGTCTCGGCACAGGGTCCCGGACAAAGACCGGTAAAATCCCGGTAAAATCCCGGATAAATACCAGAAAAATCCCAGACAAATACCGGACAATTAACGGCATTTTTCTGAGTCTCAGCGCCGGTAACGCCTCAGGTACTGTGACCGGCGCTCAGGAATGCCGGAGACTTAAGTGTCCTGAGGGTTTCACTGTAGTAGAGTTGTTGTGTTTACTTATAGTCGAGTATCTGCAAAACGTGTTCTGAAAAGCTGATTTCGGCTCTCAATAAATTGCCAACATATGCATATCTTTGTTTTATGTCTTCCATGTTTATCCTTTGATGTGATAAAAATTTTTTCTCCACCCTTACTGCCTTACTTCGTCTTGCCACCATTAAAAAACGATCTTGATCATCATACCTTTATCAATCGTTTTTTTCATTACATTATTACAATGTCTCATCCTTATGGAGTGAACAAATAAATTCTACTCTTTCAGAATCTGCAATGAGATTTTAAACTGACGTCTACATCCTGAGATATGGGGAAGCAAAGTTGATGATACGATAATTTTTCTTTCTTTCCTAGTGATTAAGAACACAACTCTGGTCATTGATCAACTACTTTGCTTATTTCAAAGGCCAAAATTAACGTGGTAAAGCTATCTGCTTGGCTCAAGACAAATTTTAAAGGACATAAAATATTTTATTCTCTTAATCTGGTGCGAGAAAGCATCACTTTTGGGGTTTCTATGGTGATTCGACGTGTATGAAAAAAAGAAAAGATTCTCGTATCATCAACTGACCTGGGCTGAGTTAGCCGACTCTCTCTCCTACGGCACTGTCCAAAGGCAGCGCTTCTGTGGGAGGTCATGAGATGCAAGGAAGGCAGCTTACAACCAAAGGTCCTCAACGGCGTTATCAGGGACCCCTGTTACAACCCCACACTGCTGAGCCACTCCTTCGCTATTTATCAGCATCTTACATCCCGCCCCTTGCCCCCAATATAATCTGGGAATAGGTTAGACAGAGGTCTCAAGTAATTACATTTCATATTTGCTGCTTATATTTTGAGCTTGTGTCAAGACTACAACCTGATGACCTATTGATTGATGAAATGGTACAGTTGATGATCAAGCGGTTCTGCTTACGACCGCTTCAGTTCACCCTGGTTTAGAAGACATAAGTTCTAACAGTTCCAATTCATTAGTTATAGTAAGCTTCAGCTCATAACCCAAAGAAGAGATTGGTCAACTTTACATCCCAAGTATTTCCTCAGCAAATATGATTCTGTTCCTCATTGTAACATTCAATATACTGACATAGGTTGACACTCCACTCCATAATTAATTTACTAAAGCAAATAACGAGTAGGAGATAGCTCAGTGGTAGAGCCTGCACCTCAAGACACGCAAGTGTTAAGAATTCGCGTGTTTGAATCCCTCTGAGTTCTCCTGCTGGGCCCTTGTGCCACAGGTGTGCTCCGACCTGCCTAAAAATCGAGAGCAACCTGGCGCCGCATATGGCAGCCTCGCCCTTAAGGAACATTTATTTCTTATTGTGAAAGCATGGAGACAGTTTCGGGATTTTAACCTTTAAAAAAAAGAAGTCAAATAGGAGGTGCTCATCTCCGCATGTCAGCTACAGCAGCCCTGAATTTATCTACCTCTATAGATACCGGGTCCATGATGTTTGGAGTTGTCCTCACCTGAAGTATCGTTACGGTTGCGAAATGTTGTGCCGGGTACTGGTCCAACGCCTCCACCGATGTGTCTGGATCTACTGTGACTCACCAGATGGAAGCTGTGGTAGTTGACTACAGATATACACACAAATGGATAACAGCACAGTTTATGTGAATGTCAAACACTTTATACCAGAGCGTTAGAGCAGGCGGTGGCTCTGGTGAAACATTGATTCACTTGTTTGAGCAAACAGGACACAACATAGTCACTGGTTGTGTCAAAATGTTGGTATCTATGATAAGTATGATGGTAGTTGGTCGAAAGAAACAAAACAAACCGTAGAGAGGAGCAGAAAGATAACATGTTAGCTGGGCTACTGGAGGCTGTCAGGAACATGATTGCCTCAAACAACCTGGATAGTCTCTCAAACACTGTCTGAGGCTTCTGTCTTTATGAGGAAAGTTAGTGCTACATTCGCTCCTCGCTTGTTGCATTACATCAATTCTGTTAGAGTTAGAGTTTACATAACCAAAACTTCATTTTTATCATACAGTCAGCAGTATCATCGCCATTCCAGACTGATATGTGTACAGACCAGAGGAGATGTAGTCTACATGTTGCGCATACGGTGAGGATTTTTTTGGATTATTATCGCTGTTGTGTCATTTTTACTATTACACTGGCTACAAGTTCAGAGCATTGCTCGATATCAGTGCCTGTTCTTGGCAAGAGAAGACAACTCCCACTAAGATGACCACCACTCATCCGATTATCGCAACCATAGATAGAGACAACCGGAGAGTATTACTGAGTGGTATGATATCAGCGGCATGTATTCATAGCCCCACTGGCTAAGCAGAAGTAAAGTTGAATGGTTTTTAGTGCCAAGAAGTGAAAAGATGTCAATGAATCTTCATTCGGGCAAATTTCATGTTGAACCTTGAACTCAGAGATTCTGCACAGCCATAGCCAAAGGGAGAGCATGAATTATCATACATCAAAGAGTTCACACAATTAGTTTACTGCTGGATGTGGTGTAGTCAGTTTTACGATGTTTGACTAGTTTTTTACACATTATGCTTCCGCTCGACCTATGGCAATGAACTACAGGAGCATAGTTCAGTACAGACACACAGACAGACACACAGCTTGTAAACTCATGATTTAGTGACTCACAGCTATCTCCACACAGCTTTACTGTTTCCACACAATCAGTGCTCAATCTAACCGGTCTCTGCCTACCAGCTTATCAGTATTGTGTAGAGACCGTTAACAACTAACCTAGTAGATAAGGACATGAGGCAGACTCTTACAGTCAGTAACTTGCTATCAAATACACACACTAATATTCACTATATTTCACCTACTGTGTGTCCTTTACAAAGTCACGGCATATTACACTAAGAAATCACAATGACTGGAAAACATCGAAACATCTCCATCGCTCAACAATTCCGTCTAACCAAAGGTAGAGAAAAGCATGAATTATGGCATAGCAAAAGATGAAGAGTTCGCTCAACTTGTACATAATATCGATGAGTCATTGCTAGCTGTGTGATTTAATTTACTGTAATTCTACTCAAAACCTAAACTTGACTATGTATGCTACTGAGCAGTCAGGTAAATATTGACAGCGTGTGACCATCCATGGATCATAGCACTCTGGAAGCACCAGAAATATTAGTTCGCAATTACAATGAAGTTAGCATATATGCAGTTACCTAAAATCTATGATAGCATACCTTCTCACAGTACAGTGCGGTAGCTACAGTCCCGTAGCCTAGCCAGGATTCAAAGTTCCCGTGATGTGTCCATTGGCTCGCTTAGCAAGGAGGAAATCAATGCTCATAGCAAGCTGTCACTTAATGGGAACATACTCAACTAGTGGTAAGATATATCAGTATGCATAGCCAGTACAAAGTGTTTCGGCAGTGCTACAGAAGCGAGAGTGTTGAGTTGGAAAGGGAGAAAGAAGCAAAGCAAAGCATAGATTGGTCAGTGACTGCGCTATAACAAATCAGTTTAGAGATTGATGTCGCCATTAGCTACGCATACCCTGAAGTTACCACCAATTCACTTGTAACAGCAGAGGATGAAAATACAAAATGCCCTCCGTATCAGTACTCACCACTGTTGATGAATGTTGTTGGTACATTTGGGGCACAGACAGACAGTGATGGCAATGGAGGAGCATATGGTAGAAATGACTACTCCTGCAGCCAAGCCTAACAACACTGACCTTGGATCAGGTATGAAGCGTTATCTGTGAACTGCACACGCTTGTGGTTGAGGCCGGGGGGGGGGGGGAAGAAGGAGCCATTCAATGTGCCAAAAGAATACATCACGAAACCGAAGAGAATAGTTATAGAGTTATTAAAAACACA
>ERZ1740065.2348-NODE-2348-length-11733-cov-3.882343_pt1 | contig 11733 bp, 13 predicted proteins | sample MGYA00581738_ERZ1740065 | MGnify/ENA primary metagenome ERZ1740065 (study PRJEB43018, sample SAMN04849749) | marine metagenome | isolation source: floating plastic debris | place: Pacific Ocean | collected 2008-09-01 | study: EMG produced TPA metagenomics... | reverse complement strand
CGGTCTAGCTTCGTCCTTCAACTCAAACTCTTTAAATGCGACGACCATCAGAGACACGCGAGAGAGGTAGGCTGGCTACATTGAACGTTTTTGTCTCTATGATATGCTGTTTCCATGACAACCCTCGTTGAACAAGCAATGGCCGCCTTACAAAACCTGCCCGCTGACCGGCGTGACGAGCTGGCTCAAGTCATCATTGATGCGTCTATGCCGACGATTCAGTACGATGCCGATCAGCTCGCCAAGATCGACAAAGGTTTGGCCAGTGCCGATGCTGGCCGCTTCGCGACCGACGATCAGGTCGCGGCCGCGTTCGCAAAATTTCGCGCTGTATGAAGTACGTTTTAGCGCAAGAGGCGCTAAACGACTTAGAAGACATTGCTTCATTTTTGGCGGAAGAATACCCGGCTGTCGCTCCGTTGGTAGAGCTGGAAATTCGCCGCACATTTGACCTGATCGTGAGCTTTCCAAAGATTGGTCGCACGACGCCCCGACACGGGGTGCGGGAGCTTCCAGTACGCCGGTTTCCGTATTTGATCATTTTCCGCCACCGAGCCGACCGGATTGAAATCATCCGAATATTTCATACGTCTCGCGACCCACGCACAAAGTAGACGAGAGTGTCTCAACGAGTTTATGGTGCCGCATTTTCTAGGAGAAAATGACGCACAAACGAGTACCCCAAGAGTCTTCTTGGGGCCTTCTTCTTAAGAAGAAGGGGTGTTGTTTTCAATTAGCCAATGAAAACAAACGAGTTCTGGGGGAATGTTGCCGCCTCATGCGAGGCGACCAACCGTGTTTTTCCTATCCCACTATGGCCACATACCTATGATGGCCTGGGGATTGCGCTGGAATGAGCGCACCGTCAAAACGCGGTTGGTCGCCTCGCTCAATTTTGCTTCTGCTAATCACTCCGGCATCCGCCTGCGCTTTATCAGGCAAAATATGGCGGGCAACATTTCCCCAGACCAATAGTTGCGACAGCTCCGGCTATTCGCCGTCGCGTCGAGTTGACGGGCAAGCCGTCAAAAATGTGCCTGCAAAATGCAGGCCCAAAAGTGGTTGCCAAACACCGGCCAAATCCCGCCACCAGGGCGGGATTATGTTGGGTTTGGCTTTGCGCCTTTGGCGCACGAGTTTGAAGGGTTGGGAGGAAAGGCCAGTCACTGCTATTCAGTTTACCGACCACCCTCACACGTCAAGTTCGCTCGACCGCTGCCACTTGACCCGTGAGCCTCTCTGCCGGTGCTCTGCCTTGCAGGTGACCAGCCTTCAGTTGGTTGCCGTTACAAGCTTAATTGCAATTAATCTATGAACGTAGAAAGCACCCACTTGTTCGACACGAACGAGGCCGTTGAGAAAGCTCTCGATGACGCCAGCCGGTACTGGCGAAAAGAGTATTACCAGATGACCGTGAGCCAGGTCGCCGCCGAGCGGCGCGACCGGACGATCAAGGCAGTCGCCCAAGCGATTGCCGAGAACGCCGAAGAGCCGTTGAAGGCAACGGATCACCACACCGCACAGAAGCACCGGGAAAGCGCGAGTTTGAAGGTTGGATATTAGGATGACGGCGAAGGTCGACTAAGCGGACGAAGCCGTTGGCGGCGTATAGTATTTCATGTAAAAAACAATACAGGCCGCCAAGGCGCGCGGGCGAGTTAGTGGCCCCCCTACCCTCTCGACAGCCCAAAAGGCCGAAGTGTGCCGTGTGCGAGATGATGAACAACGGGCGATTTCGGAGATCGCACGATTGTTCAAGGTCAGCGAGCGGACGGTTGGAAGAGCCTAAGATACTATTTCAGCAAAGCTTGGTAAGTATTTGTAATATCTCTGAAACGACCGAACTTGATGCTCTAGGAGATCAAAACCAAGTTCCTGTACCCTAGCGCGGGTCAAATTCCCCAAGCATGGTAGCTCCGCTTGAAGGGTAGCCACTTCCTTTAGTGTCATGGGTGGAGCTTGGATCATCTCATCGACGATACCCTGCCACTTTTGATCCGCGACGGTCGCTCGTGCTCCTGGTGCAGTGCCGAGAGTAGGTAAGACACCGCCAACGGTTACCATTCCAACGGTATCGAAGTAGGGTACCTGAAAAGACCGAATGAAACCCCCTGGACGTGCATTATCGGCCACGACCGAACTCAGAAAATCCATCGTTAAAGACGCCAACGTCTGAGGTAAATTCTCTTTGCTACAATCCTCGCGAGTAAGATCATCAGGGACTACCGCCCCCAGGATATCAGCTACACGCCCAGGGCGGTGTGCAGGCTTGGCTCCGTAAGCACTCTGAGTAGCACTAAACGTAAAAAGGACGATGCTGTTTGGTGGTGCGTTGAGCAACAGCCACCGCATCTCCTCCACCTTCTCCTCACCCAGAGCCCCGTCATAGTCGAGCCATACAATCCATGGTCGAGTTTGGTATTCGCCTATATTCAAAAGTTCTGGAATCCTGTCTTCTGATCGTCCTTCGAGACCATTAATTGACCTATAAACCTTGTTAAATTCTGCGCGCCTAAAGCCAACATCGTTGGCCTCGATCGACACCATCTCATCAATTTCCAGTACTTTGTGAGCCATCACAAAGTCAGTAAACCAGATCGATCCGAACCCAACATACAATGGGTTTTGAAGGGCCATGGCATCGTAGAGAGCCTTTAGTCCATGAAAGACGATGCCGCGCTGAACACTTTTGCTCGGGCGCAAACTATAGTTAATCGAGTCGAAGGATGCCATTAATCTTCCCCGACCAAATCGGCATAGGCATATTCGAAAGACTTATGCCCGACCTCTTTATAGGGCATCCGGATATTCCCCAAAGCGGTAGCCAACTTGAGCAACCTGGGTTTTGGTACGCTGTAAAGAACATTCGCTTCTGGCACACGCTTCTTCGTAGCAATCTGTGGCAGAACCACGGCCGGTTTGGCGACTACTTCGTAGATCGGAACAGCTTTGGCCTCCTTCTCCTGCTCAACAATCTCAACTCTTTCCTTTTGCCTACGAGCGTTTGTGTAGGCAATCCAAGCCTTCGATGGCTCCCGCATGTTGGGACGATACCGCCGATAGAGCGGAGAAGTCGCATCAACACTTCTCTTCGTTGTAGTCAACGGAAGAAGGTCGGCGCGCCGTGAGGAGAATATGATCAAGCCCATAAACCCAGTATACTGAGGGTGCCATATTGGCCAGTTGTCCGTACCCCACCCAGTGAGCGCACTCTTGTCAGCGGCCAAAACAATTCTGCCGTTACAAACAACATACCAGCCAGAGCGGTTTTGGTCCTCATCCCAGTCGCCATCTGGATCGCTATCCTCGGGAGGAACCGCCTCCATACCGGCCAGAACTTCGACGAAGACCTTTTCGCCTTCGATCTCTTCTTCGAAGCTTGCCCTCATGGGAGAAAATTCTCCGCCTTGTCTTAGCTCTATAGCCCAACCGTTTATCGGTTTCCCATCTACTTCAATGGTCAAGCCGCGATGTAGGTGTAGTGCGTAATCACGCGCTATCGCTCGGCGAAGATCTTGGATGAATCTTGGGCTATTGAATGATTGTGCCGCTGCTGCGTTGAGATCTTCTACATCTAATTGGACTCCAGGAGCGCCAAGGTTGTCCGCTTCTTCAATGTCGAAATCCCAGTTACCGTCGCCAGCCGCCAACCATGTGTCTACATCAACAGGCACACGAAACGAAGATAGCTGATCATCATCAGTGAACGTACTTCTAATATCAATTTTCGAGCCAATTTTGAAAACTGCTCGTTTCATTCCGATACCGTATACGCCGATACTGAAATTCTCAGTTTCCGCGTCTTCCTTGCGTCCAAAGGTGAACGCATAATTCACAGCATCATCTAATGATATACCACCGCAGTTATCGTGAATTGAGAATTTGTCGGGCTCAATTTCAATGCTGATTCTGTACGCCGAGAGATCGGTGCCGTCGGCCAAGCTCATTGGCTGGCCACCAGCAAGTTCCCAAGCCCCATCGATACTATTATCGATCAGATCAAAAATGCAGTCTTCTAAGGTGATATCCCGGGTGATCATTCGAACAAAGAATGCTTTGGTCGGATTTGCAGCCGCCTTCGACTTATCAACAGGAATCATAAAACGCTCCGTAACCCTCTGAACTGTCAACCAGGTTAGGCACGTAATCTTAGTCGCGATAGTCCCTGATCGCCTGTTGGTTGAGTTTTTTTGCAGGAACAAGCCGATAGTGCCGTTCCTCAACAACCTTGATCTCGTCGTCCTGTAGCGTGAGCTCGAAAAGCGCTACGATCTGGGCGTCCATGAACTGCGCAGCGATCGCCTTGCACCGCATACCAGGGAATTTTTCTTCGACGAAGCGAATATCCTGGCTCGTCTGCACGATGCCGATCTGATCCTTGCCGCCCTTGGCTTGCACAGGGATCACGTAATGGCAGCCGCGCTTATCGATCCCGACATAGAGCTCGTCGATTTCGATTTGCCCTATACCTTTGACCGTGGTGCGAAGATGGTTCTGAAGGCTGTAAGTCGTGAGACTCAAGAATGTGTCGATCAGCCGGTTGTAGCGCACAATGGCTAAAAGCGCTTGCTCATCGTCGAGCGCATAGGCACGGATCAGCTCGGGTGTAGCATCAGGAATGTCAATCGTAACCAGATCTTCGCGGGGCAAGACACGATTTATCTTGACCAGGCGAAATTTGTAGACGGCCCGCCCCGCGAGCTCAATCACCCACTCCATGCCTTCTGGCTGAGTTTCTATAATGCTTTCTGGAAACGTGACGCGGAAACGGAAAGCGTAGATGACGTCACCAAGGTTGTCGGGGAGGTCGATCTGCAAAATAGCCGCTGCTTTCTTTAAGTCAGGACGCTTGAATTCGAATTCAGTAGCTCCATCAGAGTAGCCGTCGAAGAAAATCTTCTCGATCAATGCTTCGTAGCGGTTGGGTGACTTAGCCATAGGCAGCCCTTCCCGCTTTGATCTCTTCCTCGATCTCTTCCTGCTTGCGCTTTTTCGCGCCGCTCTTTCGGTCGCGTTTGCTCGGCGGCGGCGTGACACCAAACCGTCGTGATGCCTGCGAAAGATCGAGTGTTAAAAGCTCTAGATCCCCGAGCGATAAAGCTTCTTCGGGCCTGGTAGGCTCGATGCCTAGGGCTTCAATCATCTTCGCAGCGATTGCCCTGGCCAAAGGCGGCGGGACCGCATTGCCGATCTGCCGCGCGCCATGCCACTTGGTTGCGTTAAACCGAAACCAGTCAGGGAAGCCGTGTAAGCGCGCCATCTCTCTGACAGTGATACAGCGCGCATGGCGATAGTGGATAGGCCTAGGGCTCGTGAATGCGCCCCTCGCTCCGTCCGTTCCGGCACGAAGCGTGTTGGAAACACCGCCTTTTGGTAGCTTGAAGAACCTGCTGATTGGCTCGACCGTTCCTTCTTCCGTTTCACGAAAACGCCGCCGGGAAATCTCGGTATGGCCCGTGCGCGCACTTGATGTGAGAACAATGGGATCCCACTCGCGGACATAGCCGAAATGCCAGGCGTCGTTCTTGAGACAACGCAGTTCGGCTGCATAGTCGGACGGATCGCCAAAGCGGCTCGTCTTGACGGCATCGCTCTCTTTCAAAGTCTCGAAAGTATCGGCATCAGGAAGATCCCCAATCGCCTCGGCGCAAGATGGCCCAAAGTCGAGCTCAGGGTAAAGGCTCGGCCGCCCGGCTAGGTTGGTTGTCGGAGCGGGATAGTCGGGAAGGGCCCTGCCCTTCTTCACGCCCATGAGTATGAAGCGCTCGCGGGATTGCGGTGTTCCGTAGTTACCAGCATTGAGCACTTTCCAGGGCAAACGACACTCGTAACCAAACTGATCGAATGCCTCCACGAGCTCTTTCAAAAATGCTTCATGCTTACCAACGGTAAGCCCTTTGACGTTCTCAAACACAAAGCTATCTGCCTCGAGCTCGTGCACAAGGCGTACGAAATCGAGAACGAGCTTGTTACGGGGATCGTCGAGCGCTCTGTGACCGATCATAGAAAAGCCTTGGCACGGTGCGCCGCCGAAAACGCAGTCGATTCTCTTTCCCTCCAGGCCCGCACGTTGCCTGATCTGATCGCCGGTAAGTTCTGCAACCGAGGCAGAGATTACGGTAGTTTCAGGAAAATTGAATTCATGAACGGCACAGTGTACGGGGTCGATCTCAACCGCGGCTTTTACATCGAATCCTGCTTGCTCGAAGCCGAGGCTCAGTCCTCCTGCCCCCGCAAAAAGATCTATGCCGATCGGTCTCATACTGCGCCCCCTTAGTTGCTTTGATTCTCATTCTTAGCAGGTGGTTTTATAGATGTCGATCGCAGCACTCAATTTTCCACAAATTCTTGTAACCGTTGCCAAAGCTTTTCAACTACGGTCGCATTTTGTGGTTTTGACTGGCCAAATAGTGGCAAGCGTTCCAATTCATCGGATTGCTTAAAGAAGTATATGCATTGCCTTTGTGCTAGTACCAGGACATCCAGGGACATTTTGATCGCCGTCACCTCTCGTGAGAGTCCGCTGAGGCCTGTCTTCTAGTCAGAGCGCCCGCCTTCACTCATATACTAAGACTTTGAATTGAATTTGTTAAAGTTTCTGATGATGGTTGGCCGCCGCCAGTTATCTTCTCGAAAAAGAAGCGAAGCGCAAAAACTCTCATCTTCCTGTGATTTCCTGCGTTGCATCGACGCCGACACCCCAAAAGCTAAAGCTATATGATTCCACACCGGCCGTTAAACCGACACCTCGATCAAGTAACTCGGGTTCATTGAGCGTGCAGCTCATCTGTTTGTAAGCCTCATGAGTATATTGGGCTCGGATGTAATCCACTTGCCATGTGCACCAAGAGTTGATGGGCTTAAAGGTAACCTCCCACCAGATACTTCCGAATTCTACGTCTTTAGGTTCCACGTAGTGGGTCGTCTCTCCCATCTCCTGAATTTCTTTTTCAATGTCGTCAAACAGTATCTTCATGGCTTCACGGCTTTGCGGACCAAGGTCACCGTCGATTGTGCCCTGATAGTAACCCCAACTCGTCAATCGGCGCTGCATCTCCATCCGGACTTCACGGCTAGCGCCAAGCTCAAAACCCTCTGGAAGCACCTTATCGTAAGGAAGTGTAGCGAGAACGTCCCAGTTCTCATCGGCTCGGGCGATGTCTTGTAGACTTGGCGAGTAGCTTCCCGTCGACATGTCGTTTCCGACAAACCTCCTAACCATATCCACGCTTCCCACAATAACTGCGGTCTCAAGTGGCGTGACGCCAGTTCCATCTGGCGTGGTGGATAGTTCCTGTAATAAATCGTCTGTCAAATTTAGCCCGCCGAGCCCTCCACGATTCGCGATCAGAATTCGATTGATCAGACTTCTTCCATCAGCATCTTCTGTGCTCAATAGCTTGGCTTCAGGTCCGCGAAGCAATGGTCGATTGGGCTCATCGAATTTCTCGAAAAGTGCCCAAAAGAGGGCGTTGTTCATTTCTTCATCTTCTCTGGAAAGAATGGCTTCGACGACTGTGCGACCGGAAGTGTCTACGATATCAATCTTTGTTCGATCATCCTTCGCAAATTTCCGAAGTAGATCAACATCGCGGGTGTTTGCAGCTATAAGGTGTAGATACGGCAAACCTTCTGCTGTTATCTGATTTGGATCCTCGAAGTTAAGCGCTTCTTCAAGCATCTCTATACTCATAGCAGAAATGGCCTCTAGCAGAGTCGTACGAGGCTGCCCTATCAAAGACCCGCCTAGGCTTTCTGCGAGTTCAACCTTCCCGAGCGCTGCGGCCAAGTCCGCGGGTGGTCCGCCGTTCTCATCAACTGTGGTTGCCGAAACCCCAAAATCCAACAGGTGTTGGACGCTTGCTTCGCTCGAAACAACTGCAGCATGAATAAGGGATAAGCCGCCAACGTTAACCTCAGGATCAGCCCCCAGGTGAAGAAGTTTTTCAGTAGCTCCTGGATTGTCGGTCAGGATTGCCGCGAGCAGGGGCGTAGTACCGTCTTTACTCTCGACATTGGTGTCGGCTCCCGACGCCAAAAGAAGGTCAATTATTCTATCTTCCCCTAAGAGCACAGCGTGTACCAGAGGGGCGACGCGACCAACCACTAAATTAGGGTCTGCGCCTCTGGATAAGGCATCTTTGAGTGCTTCAGCATCTTTTTCCTCGATCGCAGACAGGAGAGTAAAAGAACCCAAGCTATCTCCGCCGTCCGATATCAACGCCGCTATATCCCATCGCTCCAATGAACGCGCCAAATCAAGGGCCGTGGCCCCGCTGTGTAGATCTGTTTTGTCCGCGCCCGCTGCGAGCAAAATATCAACGCTCTCCACTGACCCCAGGATCGTGGCTATGTGCAGCAATGGCCTCGCACCATCAGGAGCAAACTTCCAGTTTTGTCCAGACGCCAAAACGCGTTTAAGTTCGCTCGTATCACTTGCGTACAAGGCCTCAAGGGCTCGAAAGAACTGACTGTCTTTATGCGCAATTGCGTCCTTCGCCTTCCACAAACGAATGTCTGAGCTACTTGTCAGGGATTGGGGCGCATCCGCGAGCGCAGGCATGGCAAGTATCAAGCTAGATGCTAACACCAACCTAGCGAGAGCCGGTATTTGGCGCTCCTGGCGTTCAGACGCGAGGGCAAAACAGGAAGTAATGAGATCATTTTTGTTCACGCGTCAACTCTGCTTCATCTTTCCCGTAACACCAATTGACTAGCAATCCAGAAGATCAATGTTCGCTCTGACACAGCCCATACGACGAGCCTCATAGTATGCGGAACAATTTGGAGGGTGATAGATATACTGTTCGTGTAACGAATCGCACCTATCCCTAAATTCCTCCCAGTCTCCTGAATTCGATAGCTCACGCGACGCTTGGCTTCGAACAGTTGCTATGGATGAATACTCGCGAGCAGCGCCAACCAACTCTTGTCTGCGCCTATCGAAGTCATTGTATCGAGTTTGATTGCCGACAAAATCCGCGCTCGTGTCAGAACTGCTTGCCGCATTTAGTCTCCGAGACAGCGCATTTAGGCGCGATAAAGAACTCCTTGACAGCTCGCTGGTGTCAAACTCGCGCATACCAGCATTGAATTCTGCCAGTGCAGTTTCTCCAAGGTTTCCTGCGAGTAATGTCGCAATGTCCAAACCGAGCGAACTGAGTGGAGCAGGCTTCCGTAACGACCTCAATCCCAGCGTAGGATCCTGATCAAACATCTCTTGTGGAGTCATTGGCGACGCCAACAGACTAATACGATTATGAACTTTGATCGCTGTACCGAGCGAGGCCCGGAAGGCGGCGAAACCTGCGCTCTTCTTATCTGCTCGCATCATGGCTTCGTTCCTGGCTATCCCCAACAATCTTCCACCGACCGTTTCAGCGGCATCGGCGGCTGCCAAGGCTTCATAATCGCCGTCAAATTCCTTTAGCTTATCAAGTCTCTCGCTCTCACGAACCTCTGTAAGGCAGGCATTCCGCACCTGAGAACCCCTTCGCAAAGCCTCAATCGCCCGTTCACTTGCTTGTCGCCTTTCTCGTGCGCATGCGTTGTACTTGGCCATACTTGCGCCACTCGCCCAAATGCTCACGCAATCGAAGCCTTTGGCCAATTGGTCAAACTCAGCCCAGATTGCCCTGTAACCGTTGTACGATGCATAGCATTCGGCTTTAGATTTTGGATTTATGGGGGAAGGCGGCCAGTTCTGAGCAACCGATAATGACGCACAAAGTAGCACTAAGATCGACGCAAATCCTATCGGTCTTAGCATTGGCAAAATCGCCTCCTTTGCTTTTTCCAAAGCATAGTAACGAAAATTGCCGCAAATCGAAACCGTTTGACCTATGCCCCCAGGCTCTTTCTCTTGCAATTGAAATTGGCGGGTTGTTTTTCTTTTCTCTACCCCGTTTCAGTGAGATGGATTTTTGTCCAAAATCAGTTCGATAGGAACCTACTCATCGTGACGCCGTGGTAGGATGTCATTGTATGCAGCAACAAGATTTCGGCATGTCACGACAGCCCCACGACCATGTCGCGACGCAGCCCGTCAACGCCGCCGACGTCCAGGCGACATCCCCTGACACGGCCCTAACAAACCGACAACGCTTTTCTTTGACCATTCAAGGTGTCGGGTCGCTCCTAAACTCTAAAGGTATCTAGCGGGACTCTCGAACCCTTCAGAGATGGTGCAGTAGCGGGAAAGTCGACGCGATCATCGATACAACCAACGGCGAACGGTGGCTAATCGACCCGGCGACAGTGCAGCCGGTGATCGACGACCTTATCTCCGAGATGGAGCGGCGCCCTGCGGCAATCAACCCGACGCCTGGCGACGCGTCGCGAGATGACGCGACGATCCCAGGCACTGCCCACTCAGAGCCTGCCATAGAAAGCGGCACACGTCGCGACGACGCGGAGCGCTTCGCGGATACAGCCGCGACGTCGAGCGGCGCCAATGATGAAGTCGCGACAATCAAAAAGGAGTTGGAGCAGGTGAAGTTTGAAAACTTGCAATTGAAAGCAGACGTGAAGTCACGCGAGAGCTTCAATGAATACATCAAAGGACAGTTTGAGAGTGTGCTCGATCAGACCCTCGATCGCGCGGAGCGGATCGGCCAACTCGAAGCAGAGGTCGCATACCTACAGGCAGCGTTGCCGAAAGGGGAGAGTGAGTTAGAAAAGGATGAAACCGAGGAACCTGGAAATCCACAAACTTACAAACCGGGATCACACGTTCTCGGATAGTGTATAATTCTGACAATGAATAATTTGGGAGAGTTACTCAACAACCGACGCTTTTCGGTCAAAGCGAAGTACTGCACGATCTACCATCCAGTGCGAATTGAGCTGGGTTTGAAAGTGACCGAATACGTTCTTTGTGACGGGATCAGCAAACTCTCTAACCGGCCGGGATATGAGTGGTGTTTGGAAAGTCGGGAGAACCTAGGCGCATACATTGGCATTAGCCTCAGCACCACTAAACGACACATCGCTACGTTGCTCGAGAAAGGACTGATTGAGAAGAATGCTCAAGATCAGATGCGAGCGACAGTGAAATGGTACGAAGCGGTTGAGTTGTACCGCGAAAAGACTGGTCTCAATAGCTAACGTTGGAGTGTGAACCCATGCGGTTCATTTTGAACCCCTGGGGTTTTTCTGTTGTGGAAACGTGCATATCAGCGGTTCAAAATGACCCTGGCGCAAAGTTCAAATTGGACTGCTTAGGGGTTCATATTGGCCCTCTCAGAGGGTCAAACTGGCCTACAATAATTATATAAGTATATAACTCTATTCTCATAATGAACTGATTAAAAAATAGAGAAGTGGCGTGTGGGGAAAACTTCGTTTCTGCGAGTCCAGAACGAGCAAAAAATGCTCTGCATTCGCGCTATCAAATCCGCGATCTTCGAACGTTTATAGCAGCCGCATCCAAACTATTCTTTAGATGAACTGCGTAGTGCTTCTCGATCATCTCAACACTTGTCCGGCAGTTCTTCGCGATTTGATAAATGTCGGCACCTTCAAGGAGGCGAAATGAGATGTAGCTGTGCCGCAGCGAATAGAGCGTACGCCGGTTGCCTTGGCGATCAAACTTTAGATCTTGTTCATCCAAAATCCGGTTGAACTGCTTCTTGTGATCAGCAGGGAAGAGACGGTCGGTCGGCTCCGGCTGATTACGTTCAACCATCCGCTCAAAGGGTCGAACAGCACCGGTGGTGCTTTTGCAATAGCCCA
>ERZ1740065.2347-NODE-2347-length-11735-cov-11.932363_pt1 | contig 11735 bp, 7 predicted proteins | sample MGYA00581738_ERZ1740065 | MGnify/ENA primary metagenome ERZ1740065 (study PRJEB43018, sample SAMN04849749) | marine metagenome | isolation source: floating plastic debris | place: Pacific Ocean | collected 2008-09-01 | study: EMG produced TPA metagenomics... | reverse complement strand
CCCCCCCCCCCCCCCCCTCCCCACGCCCCCCCCCCCCCCTCCCCCCCCCTCCCCCCTCCTCCTCCCCCCCCCCCCCCCCCCCCGCGCCCCATATCATAAGAATTTGAGCAGTCTAACTTTCGGCAATTACAGCTTATTAATTAAGCTTATGAAATTTGCATACACTCTTCTTCGGCACTGGGATTTGACAGTTTTGGTTTTGATTTGCCTGTCGTCACTATTAATTCATAGTTATTGGTAGTTGGTAGCAGTGAACTGGAGTGTATGAGAAGCTTTTTCGTACAGATTTTCATTTAAAGCTTCCAACTGTCTAACTCTGGAGCGGTCAAACTCTCGATGGTTCGACATGAAAATATACGTCCCTGCTTCTCTCCTACCAGTATTGACTTTCTGCCAAGTAATTTTAATTCTATTGTCATTCTATTCCCATTTGGCAGACAGCAGAGAAATCTACTTAGCGAGTCACTTGATGAGGCCTGCTGCCACTGAGATAAGTCGCTTTATTTATACCGGCAGTTCACTTTCTTCTGTTTGGTTGCAGGGTCAGATATGCGTGGTCACCGTGTACACGCCATTCGCTGCACCAGGGCAGGAGCCCCAATACTCCATCTCCGGCTTCCACTGTTAAGTCTGTATGTCTGTCTGCCAGTGGAAACAATACTGTATCACTTCTCAAAACACTGAACACCAGAGACCACTGTGACAACTGCAATCAAGACAATCTGTGACGCTGTTACTGATGTCTATACCTCTGTTCCTACATCAATGTGAAGCCTGGTTCCCATATAGCATCGCAAGCCTCACAAGCCGTCACAGGATAGCGAACGATTAAAACTTGCGATATGAAAACATTTGCTGTGCAGCATCAGCGCAGTCCATCGCAGATCTTCGTAGTACCAGCGCAGTCCATCGCAGATCTTCGTAGTACCAGCGCAAAGCTATCGCAAGATTCCAACTGGATGGATTCTTGCGACTGTGATGCTTGTGATACTATATGGAAACCAGGCTTTAGAGATAATGAATGTCGACTAAACTAGAGTAGATCACATCCTACAACAGGATAAATTAGCTCAAATCTTATTCTTCATAACATGTACCTACAGCTGCGCAAGTACTTCTTTTTTCACTGAATGTTCTGAGAAAGCCAACCTAATAAACAGCAACACTATAGCCATGGAGGGCGGAGATCACTAACGTTCCCTGCTTAGAACTGACCCTCATCAACTCACAAGATACAGTGATTCATACTTTTACCATTTCTGCTGGTCGGTAAATCCCAGCTAGCATACTGCAGAGAAATCATACACATTAAGCATTTCCTCCTATTTTCTGTCAACATTGAGTGAACTAAACCCCTGATGTTTAATGGACATCATCAGTGACACTTGTATCATAGTTTGCCCAGTATAACTAGCAGCACATGGTCAGGAGCATACCCGCTTTACGGTAGCACTCATTGATGGCAACATCATAAGAACATCCAGCTGATGCAATAGGAGACATCGTAGCGCAGTGGTAATACTTAGCAGCACTGGTTTAGGCTATGGTCTATGTCAGAGTTCTAACGGAGCATCAGGTCTACACACGATCAGGATGAAAGCACAGCATACTTAATGCAGAACGAGTACATGGATCTTTGACCTGTGGTATTGGTGGAAGGGGGGGGGGTGGGGGGCACAAGGCGATACGATGATATTCCGGCATCGCGAGCGGCGATACGATGATATTCCGGCATCGCGAGCGGCGATACGATGATCTGGCAATTGCTCATCAAATAAAAGATTCAGTATTTCACCATGGCTGTTTTATTGTAACCCAGATGGCTTAACATGATTCATATCATGTACTTGAAATGAATCATCCAATGACACCAAGGCCAGCCAGGAAGTCATAAGCATCGCCTGCCGAATCAGCTTTGGATTCATCTGAAACAGAATCACACTCTCACTGGCTGTGCAAACAGAGCAACAGAGCAAGAGAACAGTACTGACCGACACATGTGGTGCCAACAGCTTTGTATCCCTCGCAGCAGACTCTGTCCTCATCAGGGCAAGTCTTACCATCAAACACCGCAGCCTTGTAGTACTCAGTCTGGTACGCCTTCACTACTCTAAACACGTGTAACAGATATAAGTTGCGATAGCAGTACAGAGTGTTGATGGAATTTATTCAATACCTAACTTCCCGTTAAATGGCACGGCTAGGGCAGCATAAGTAATTTGAACTTACCGCGATTTGGTCGAGTAAACAGGACAGTAGCTGTGATAGTCTCCATTACCTGTAATGTACGTTACACATAAAGTGACCTCAGAACAGTCAAGCTACGTACTTACACTACTGATTGGCAACTTACTGAGTCTACCGTTTTGGATGAGCTGCCAGATTGTGTTACCAAACTTCCTCAGTTTTTGTCTGTTCTCTTCATTGTCACCCGAGCTCACGTCAATGTCAACCTTGGGGATCTCATCCTCGCCAATGGTGTTGTTGTTGCAGAGCTTGTAGCCTGGATGATATTCACAAACTGTAATACTGCTGAGTTACATTGACAACAAGCAGGCATGTGGGCTTACCTGCGGTCATCTTGTGGTACTCAGTCTGATAGGTGAGGATAACTCGAGACCTGGTCACTGCCTTCAAAGCTGATTTGATTTTAGACTTTGGATCTCGGCAGCACCATTCGCTGGCCACCCTGACAATAGGAGATGATAAAAATACACCAAGATTCTGTGGTCGGTCGTTGTATTACATGTATGCAATACAGGTACTTACAGAGCGGTGAGAAAGAAAAGACACAGTAGCTTGAACATGATGGATGAGTGAAGTGAAATGCAGCTGAGAACTAGCAGCAGGCGAAATGACAGACAAACAAACTGCTGCTGATAACATAATCCTTTTGTAGGATAATGGAAAAATCATAGCATGCAAGTACTGCAAATGCTGTCAGTCAACACCATCAGCCAATACTTGGAGTCAGGTACAATGCTATCTATACGCAGGATAGCAGCACAATACAATGTAGTACAGTACTGAATCTCATGCCCGGTTTACACTGAGCTGTATAACAGTGAAGTAGTTATCAATCGTATATCGTCAAGCAAACAAGAAACATGACACGATAATAGTATGTGGTGCAAACCCAGATCTCTCCTAGTTTGGTGTTGACTCCATGTCTTCTTGCGTGCGCAAAAATGAAATTTAAAGTTTGGAAACAAGTGAAGCGGTCATCTAGAAGCGACGTGAAATAAGAGTCAAGCTAGGTGTCCGAGTGATGGGAGCTGAGCTGCTATCCCGCTTCCCGCGGTCAAGCAGGTCAAGATATGTGGAATCAACAATACATCCGTGAATTCTACAACCTGGGAGTTTAATGAAAAGCCTAAAAACAAGCATATAGCATGTTACAAGCCAGTTACTCGCTGTTCAGATGCAGTTGGGCTAGACTATAGATGTCGAGTTAGCAGGATGCAGTCCGAGTTCTCATGGTGAGTTGCATCGATTGCAGTTACACACGTAATGAATGATGGACTGATGCACATGCAGTGCTATGGGAAGTACAATAAAAGTGCAGTGTCCTCTCTACCAGGTTACACAAACAATGAATGCGGAGCCACACTAGCCGTATTTTTAATTGCAGGTATGCGAAGAAGTTTTCAGTATTACAATTTCACTTACGCAGTTGCTATGCAGCAGCAAATACAAACAATATCAGAAACTGCTGATGTAACAATGGGTACTTATTATTGTCTATATTAGAGGTTGACTTCCAAGAAAGTGGGCAGAAGTTCCACCAAGCAAGCATTTCGTTAACAGCTGCCTGACCTCATGAAGGAAACTCTGCCGATTTCGGGTCAGGAAATTTGGAAGAAATTTTGGTTTGTCAAGTTTCACATCTTCAACCGCTAGAATGAGCTGATAGCAGTGGCCAAACCGTTTTGCCACATCATTGTTGCTGTTGTCGTACAGGGTCACAATTAGTCATATAATGAGTCCATGAGAGTTGTAACTGTGTCCATCAGTGCAAACAACAGAGAGGCAGATGAGGCTCTGGTAGCCAAGTCAGAAATTGATCGATTGAGATGTGAGAATGCCAATTTTTGAGGGGTGAGAAAGTACGTATTTGGGAGAAACTTTCTGTCTCCTGAGGCCTCAAAATCTGCTGCAGCCTAGTGATGCCTCTGGCAGGTTCAGAGCATAATGCCAGATCAAAGCTGCCCTGGTATGTGTGGGCTTGAGCATATTGGTGTCGTTGCCTATGCTCTTCTGTGAGGCAGATGTCCTCACAGGCCCATTTCTAGACAGTACAAAGTAGGCGGACAATGTGAATTTGAGAATGGAACAGCTTCTTCCGAGAGAGAAGCACTGCAATGTGGGACATGCAATTGATCAGGGGAGAGCTTTTAATGCATTCTGTGACAATGGAAAAAATGGAATGTGAGATATTCGACAATTCATGTTCTGTTCCATATCTCAGTGGGCATTTCTCATCCATATGTATTCACATACTGTAGATGAGGTGTGACCATCTCAGATTGAAGTAAATAAACTGAGAAATAAAAGAATTGACTGGTTGTATCCTACTTCGGACTTCAGAAGAGAGAAAGGTCGCCGATTCCCTTACATTATTACTTAAGTTATCTCGTGGGGAGATAAGTATTTATGGATATTAACCGGGTATTTGAAGACTGGAAAGACAACTCCAACTACAAAATCAGTTGTAGTTCTTCAAACTAGATGAGGACTTTATTCTGAATGATCTCATTTGGATGACATATTTTTTTCTCTCTCGGAGCATAAACACCGTTCATTGAGGACTTATGACCGATTTCGTTATACATCGGTGAAACCCAATGAGTGTACGCTGATTCTAACTGTATACATAACGTAAAATTCTTAGGTCCTCATTTAACAGGTCAATTGCGGAAGTCCTCATTTGAAACGTGTAACTAAGAATCAGGTCCCGAATATCCATGTCATCGTGCTATAGCTGGGAAGACAACTCGAACTAAAATATGAATGGATATTCTTCAAACTAAATGAGGAGCTTTTTTGGAGTTATCTCATTTGGTAGAAATATTTTTTCTCTCTTGCGCAACGTAAACAATCAGAAGACACACACCTCCCAGGGTATCGGCACTAATTAGCGGAAATTGAATGCGAGTGGCAAGAAGCCTTGATTAAAATGGTTTGAGCGAGGAGATGCTTGTGGGACAAAGATCACAAATACAGAGACAGCTGGGCATCGAAGCAAAACAACTGGGAAGACATGCAAGGATTTGAAGGATGCTACACATGGAATGGAAAGCTAATAAGCTTCAGCTATATATGTGTATATATATACATAGTTATTTTACATATTCAGATGATATAATATACAGTTTAAAGACATATCATATGAACTGTTTTGTGGGTGAGAATTCTGCAGTGGTCACTCTATGTTTATTGCAGCTGGAACAACTCCCATGTGAGGAAAATACCAGCAAATAAAGCACTCGGTGGTAGGGATCATAATGTTCATATATGCTCATAAAAGATCTTCTTTTCTCTCTACTTGTTTTCCTCTCTATCCCTAATGTTCCAGCTTTTACCACATTCTTTTGCTCAGCTCTCATATACTGCTCAAGACTCATAATGGTCTATTAATGACTTGATGACAATCATGTTCTGTCACTCAAGACTCAATTCATGCAGCACATTTTCCCAATAAATGCACAACACAACAAAATCATACTGGCCTATCATACTTTCTGCTCTTCCAGGTAACATCTGGTTTTCAAGAATGGTTTTTAGTAACGTAATCTCCTGCAATTAATCTGACTGCGACTTTTCTTGCCTTCATAATTCCATTGACTAGCTGACTTCCTTAGAGCTAAGCCAACACCATGATCACATACAAGAAATGACTACCTGACAGGGAAAGCGTCCACTTTATCATAAATTTTACATTACATCACCTTACAATTACGAGTAACTTATTTCAACCTGAATCCTTATGCACGCATTGTTGTGTAGGAGAGTGAGGCAACAATCAAAAAGTACTTCTACCAAGAGAAATCCATCTGTACACATACTACGTAATTTGATGTCTTAGTGTCCCATTCTGCATGTGAAAAACAGTGACATGGATTGAATTTTTGGCTACCTTGCTTTCGTTTACGCTTTTATTAAATCATGGGTTCAGTGGGCAATAACACTATGAAATAAGCTCTTTGTTATGGTTCATGTTTCCAAAAGATGCTAGCTTTCCATTCGTTAGTGTTGCGTTTTTTCCTCTAAGTGTAAAGTTGCCAACTAAACCTTATCAGCGATTCGATAGCGAGTTCCACAGTTGTATATGGTTTAGCAATGATTTGCTTGGTACTTGTGAGTGGAGATTTGTGTAGAGCTGTAGTCTCAATTAGAATATGTAACTAGCTTGATATTTTATAAGGAAATAATGCAAATTTGTTTCCATGCTATACTACAGTGTTATTAGGCAGCCAAGTACTTCACAGCGATTCAACAGTGTATTTCATAAAAGCATTTTCGTGTTTTGTCCTAAACCGGCATTGTCCCTAACTCAACTTATTTGCTTGATTTCTCAACAGACTTACCTTATGATCATTTCACATGCAGAATGGGATTCTAAGACATCAGATCAGTATGTGTACATGTAAATTGCGGTAATTCCAATCTTTTTTGAAGTAATGTAGTAAACTGGTTGCACTCTGTGAAGACGACTTACAATCGTGCAAGGCTCGGGTTCTGACATAGTAAAGCCAGGTTTTTCCGCTGGTATGCTCATGGGTAGGGTCTCAGAGGTATAAGGGAATGAGAAGAGTATTTAGTGATGATATGGAAGCAAAGCTTGCAGATTATCTGCTGAAATGTTCATAGCTGAGTCACGGCCTAACCATTATTGAAACCAAGAAGTTGACGTTCACACATGGTAGAATGAATGGAGTCCAGATGCCATCGTATTGGGAAGAGAATTGATGTGCTGGGATAGATTGGATTAGACGCTTTCTATCCAGAAAATCCACTCTATCAGAAAGCCTGAGGCTAAAAGCTTAACTCGTTGCACTGCATTCAACGGCCATGCATAGAATAAATCCTATGTCAAAATGCGAAGACTGGTCAGTTATTCAGGGAAAAGTGAAGTCTAAGAAGAAAAGGTTGCAACTAGGACAGCAGCAAAGTGCACGTGAAGTTGCAGCTTGCTGTGTTGGAGTTGTCAGAACGTTCGGTTGTAATTCATACTTCTCGTTGTGCGGAAACCATGGTTAACAAGAGAGGGGCAACTTGTCACACAGAGGTTTAGCAAGGAAATTAAACAGGGAAAGCTTGGGAGGAAGAAACCTGAAGAGCTGATTGACTCCGAAGAATGTCTACAGCACAGGAAATGGACCAACATCAAAGACATCATGCGCAACCGCATGATACAGAGCCAGCTTAGTTAATTTGCTAAACGCTAAGAGAAGTGATCGCATCTAGCAATTTGAACTCTTTGGGTTAAAGACAACAGCCGGGCGATAGGCAATAACAGCAATCTGTGTAGTAAGTCACATATTTAACTACTGCTCATTTCATACATGTAGGTGAGCTACAACCTCTGGATCTCACAGTTAATGAATGTGTCAAGAGGAAACTGAAGGAAAAATTCATCAACTGGCATTCAGCAGAGGTTCTGAAGCTAGATATGGCTGCCTTGGAATCGGTGATCGATCTCTGCACATCCTTGCTTAAGCCGTTACATGGTGGATGGTTGATTGCTACCCTGAACTAAATTCCGCAGCACACAATTAAAAGTGGCCTCCAGAAAGCTGGCATCATAAACTACGGTGATGACGACGAAGATACAGCGACAGCATCTCCTCCTAGCTCCCCTGAGCCCATTACAATCTGACAGTATAGTACCATAGTAGCACGGCACAGTACGACAGCTTTGTATTGGCATAGCAGTTTCACTTATTTTTTATAGAAATATTTACATAGATGTAGTATACCCAGACAGTTTATCAAAGTTTACATAGGGAAATATTTTTTTACCATTTTTTTGTAATCTTTTTGCATGTTTTTATAATAAACAGCTATGAAATCTGCATCTGCAGTTAGGAAATTCTGCACATCTTCGACATGAAAGGTTTGCAAAAATTCAGTCATCACTAGTAAATACAGTAAATCTCGTGGAAGCCATGGCTATAGTAGTAACTGATACTGGTACTAGTAAGTAGAGTACTAGTATGTCGTAATATAAACGCTGCGACCAGAAAAAGCAAAAATACGACTAACTTTATTACTCTCAGAAAGTTGAAATGGGATCGTTTAGTACGGTACATTTCTACTGCAGATGCTAGTAGAAGTACACTCCAAGTTGTGGAATTGAAATACTTGGCTCCCAATCCTCAATCAATTGAAGGCTGCATGTAGGTTTTAGGCTCCGGTGGAAAAGTGTATAGTACGCAGGGAAAAAGCCAATCAAAAGCCTTTCTGCTGGCTTTTTCAACATAAAAAAGAAATCCTGGCACTCTCTTGCAAAATCTAGTACGATTGGTAAGTATGATTGTGTCCAAACATAGTAAGATCGCAAATATTTTACAATATACCTCATCGCAAAAATATTCGAGAGCTGAATGGTTCGCAAATATTGTAAGATCGCAAAGATTTTACTACTTGCCAAAACGCAAATATTGTCCACGCATAAAAATTCCGTTCTACAGTATTCTTACGCAGTGGCCAACAACGTAACAATTCCACCCAATTGGCAAGAAAATCAGTGTGCAGGCGGGGCAGGTTGATACTAAAACTGGACATAGTTCATACAGGGAAAAATATATAGCATGAATTAAAAATGAATATATCACACAAAGTCCAGCACATACATGTATAGCTGCCCTATGGTATAGGGTTGGCTCATCTTGAGCTAGCAATTTTTGCTGTAGTGGGGAATAATGGAAGTTTTGTACCAACTAGCCCCACTCTCCCTAAATCTGATTGCATGAATGAAATATAAATAACATTATGATTTACCATATAGATCTGCTGTTAATGCCTATCGCTTCATACACCACGACACCAAAATTGCCCTGAAGCAGGTAGCCAAAATAGTCGCACAGATCTTTGCCCTCAGGTGTTATAAACGGCAATAAATGTTCATAAATCCATTATGAAGACAGAGAAAAGCGGAAAAGGTGAGCAACTAAAAATGGTAAAGGTAATTCAATTGCCAGGAGTTAAAAAGGTGGTATACACCGGAACTCCCACAAAAAAGTTATTTCTAAAAAATGGCAACAAAAATTGAATTGCCATAAGTTAAAAGGTGGTAAAAACTGGCACCACCACAAAAAATCCATTCAACTTACTAATCATGTTGGCTTGCGCGACCACATATCCATCCTGACACTCCTGTCGTATTATCATGTTCAGAGTTAGCCCGAACTTGATAGTAATCCCAAGTAGGGCATGATGCTGAAGACGGAAGATACTTGCCTGAAAAGAAAGCAACCGACAAAAACGATGAGCTGAGATACATAGATTGATCAAAACGAGTACATCAGCAATCATATACGATTACTCACGTGGGAGAGGTCGAAATCGTGCTGACATATTCCGTTCTAAGTGGATGTCTACCTCACGAGAAAACCTCATCCCTAACTAACAATACATAAAAAAGGAATTAACATCAGCATAGACTTATAATGCGGTACACATAGTGACAACAACAGAATACGTAGTGCGTACAAACCTTGGTGGGTCGATAAGGTGAATAAATTCTCCCCAGAAGTCGACATAGACATTTAGGCACAAAACTAGCAGCATGATACTAGTAGTAACGTATTTGTACGTCAACTAGTTGCTGCAACAACTGCCAGTAAATAGGAGCAAGCAAGAGGGAGCGTTGAACAAGACGCACGTGCTGTGCAGGAGAGCTTCGGCATGTTTGAACCGGAAACAGCCTACTCTTACGGTCAAGACAAGATAATACAACTCCTACGACAAGCCGTCATACATTTGCTCGCGTTCATCACTGTCAACAGTACAACTGGTCTGATCGTCTAACAACTGGATTAGTAAAAGCAACCTATTTAATAAGCTGAGAGAAAGCTAAAACAATACTGAGATAGCCAAATAGGCTTTAGATGTGATATAATATGATATGTATAATAGAGGCAGGCAGTCAAAAGAAAAGAAGCAAAGTTGGGCCTCTGGTAACAACTTGAGTGTCCCTAGCATAACCAGCCTGCATCACAAGAAGCATTAGATAACCAATAATAGCAATTTTTAACCTTAATTCTGGCCTCTAAGATAAGAGAGTCTCCCAGTAAAGTCGGGAGACTTGACATTGACAGGCATGAGCTTTAGTTCTAAAGAGGCAGGAGATATGCTCAGCATCAGCACATACAGGTGTTTCCTGTCGATTTGGGTGACCAAACGACTTGAGAGGTTACCATATATTAGTACGACAAAAGTTATAATTGAGCAAACAAACGATACTATTATCATACGAGATGATACCGTAAAATATGTCCTTACAATACAATACTAAATAGCAGCCATACATTGCTACAGCAAGACTAAGCAGAGTAGAACAGACTGGCGGCTCATGATATTGACCCAGGAGCTAATCTAACTCTCCATCAGTTGTGTGGCAACATCTATAGCCTATCCAAACATCAATGTAAAGCAGAGACAAGGTCATTTGGTACATCGCTGCCTTTGTCATGCATAGTCTTGGGCAGCTTTATTTTGACGACAGCGGAACTTTTGTTAATCTCATCGACCACCGGTCGGAACAGCTCAGATTTCCTCTGCATCTTGACCTACAAAAGGTAGCATTCAATCAGGTCAGCAGACGTGGGCGGCAGCGCAGTGAGCACCATGAGGGGGAAGGGACTCGTACCTTCTGCTTGTGTTCATGAGCGATGGCTACTAGTTTGTTGGTGTTTAGAGCCGTCAGCAGAAGGTTCTTACAGGTGAAGAAGAATATCGTGTAGCTGAAAACCTGCACACGGAGAACGGCAGTGAGTAACACGGTGCATAGGTCACAGAGCAGACGTCATAGAGCAGACGTCACAGAGCAGACGTCACAGAGCAGACGTCACAGAGCAGACGTCACAGAGCAGACATCAGGGCGGATCTACCGTAGAACTGGATTTGTTAGCGACAGAAATGTTAGTTTTTCATTCAAAACCATCAAGAAATTCAAATGATAGCGATCTAATGATAGCAGTTCCACATATTAGAAGACACCCCTTATATAAGGTGTAATGGGCACGATTCATATTATGGTGCACTCAAATAATAACGACGATTTTCGGTCTCTTTGGTTATACCATTGCTATTATATCCAGTTCTACAGCATATAAGTATGAGACAGCAGAATAACATGATGAATCCGTGCTCCAATTGAGATATTTAACATGACGCCACGCCACAACTTACCCGGTAGTAGATGATCAGGACGAATCGAAATACCAGAAACGGTATGTCATCGAGTATAAGCACAGCTAGTATCGACCAGACACCATTGGCCAGGCAAGATCCACAGGCTTTCGAGTCTACAAATCGTGGACATATGTTCTCAAGCTACTGAGAAAGAGGCAGAGGCATCAGGGAGGCAGCAGACTGATAATTAGGTGAGGAGGCATGATACCGTAAGCTTCAAGATCAAAGTGAGACAAGTATGTGCAAAAATTTTGTTGAGAAATACTGTAAACCGTAATTTTTTAGCGACCTCACAATAATAGCTATAATAGCGACGT
>ERZ1740065.2346-NODE-2346-length-11741-cov-11.506760_pt1 | contig 11741 bp, 12 predicted proteins | sample MGYA00581738_ERZ1740065 | MGnify/ENA primary metagenome ERZ1740065 (study PRJEB43018, sample SAMN04849749) | marine metagenome | isolation source: floating plastic debris | place: Pacific Ocean | collected 2008-09-01 | study: EMG produced TPA metagenomics... | reverse complement strand
TTTTTTTTTTTTTTTTTTTTTTTTTTTTTTTTTTTTTGTTTTTTTTTTTTTGGTTTTTTTTTTTTTTTTTTTTTTTTTTTTTTTTTTTGTTGTTGTGTTTGTTTGTTTGAGAGAGTGAGTGAGAGAGAGAGAGTGCTGGAGAGAGGGAAAGAGGTATAGTATGCTGTGAACTTGTCTTGATGTATACATTATGATAAAATAGTTATTATATGTATTTCATTGCTACCACAAACGCTCTTGAATACTGTATGTACAGAGAGAAAAGTGATGCTGTGACTCACCATTGAGAAGCTCTAGCCTCAGCTTTCTGCTAGGCACAGCCTCACGATCCCCATCATAGACACTGACCTCTCCAATAGTTGTACCCTGTAAGGACCCACAGCTATGATGTAACGACATACAGGAGAAGAGATGAAAGGTAACAGAGTCATAGTCCAGCCATCCCAACTTACCACAGGCTGTTCTTCATATGGGAACAGAGGATACGGCGCACTGTTGAATGCAGGCGGCTGATCCTGAGCATCTAGTATCTTTATCGCAACATTTCTGGAGTCTGTCTGAAATGGGGACGCTACGTTCGTTGCTTTGACAGCCATGACATAGTTCTTGACTGATTCAAAGTCAAGGTCTTTGATCAGGGTGATGTGAACTGAGTATTTGCCATTTGCAACCCGAGTGGCATTGACGCTGAAGGTGGAGCAGGCTTGTCCCGTCTGAAAACACGGACAGTATGATTGACTTCTGCTGTGAACGGGTTAAATACCATTTTTCTGATGCATTAGTGAACCCCTAAACCTGTTCATTTCATAAGATGCCAAAATTTGTACGGAAATCAGAGTTGTCTTCTCCCGTATTTGATCTTGCCCCTATCTCATCAATAACTGTGTGTATGCAAAAGAGCAGTAAGGTTAAATGAAAGAGAAGACAACCTCAGTTTTCCTGTAAAGCTTGATATCTTCAAACATTATGTTGTGGGTAGAGAGGGTGACGCCCCGGTGGATGACAGAGTTGGAACTGAGTCTGGCTACATGCACGGATGCATAGTTAGTACAAATTTGTGACTGTTAAGAAAAACCTCTATAGGAGTTTACAGATGGAAAATGGCATGCAATATGTCCTTCAGTCAACCAAAACCAGTGATTAATACAGACAGGTATAGGCGCCAATGACAGCATCATGCAAGTGACTGCAGGTGGTTGGGCTGAAAGATGCTATATAGAGAAGTGAACCAGAGGCTTGGCATCTCATGCTTGACGTACTCACCCGCTCCTCTATCTGAGAGTGACAACAGCAATTAGCAATGATAGGCTATGATACACACCGCAGACAAATGAACTGCCTGAGTATCGATTGGCGTAATATTAACCTGCTCGTTCTCTGAGTCCACCAGACAGGAGACAGACAGTTCGGCGTTCCTGCCCTTGTCCCGGTCAGTGATCTCGAACGCATTCTCTATAGTGTGACCGACTGGGGTAGCCTGCAAATAATTGTCAGACATACAACTCTGTACATATACTAACGTCCACTAATACATGATAGTCGATATAATAGCATGTGTATGAGTACATGAATGATGACCAGTATAAAAGCCCACAGAAAGGCATAGTACACACAGACCATATGGTAACATTCGTTCATCCATAAACACATAAATCATCTGAAAATACAAGCAGTTGGAATGCTGCACTTCACATGCGTACAGGTCTTCTGTAAAATTACAAAAGTAAATGATGAAATTGAAATATATATACGGATACGGACCTCAGATAGCGCAAACGACGTGGTGCCAACAAACACAGGCCCGTTGTCGTTGACGTCTTTGACAGTCACCACAATCTCCTTGTCCGTCTGCGTCAGAGGGAAAACAAGCTCAACATCTCGCTATCTCCACCCAATCATGTAGGGGGAGGTAAGGCCATCTTACGTTACTGCTGCTGACATCATCGCGCGCTGTCACTCGGAACCTGATGTTATTGTCTTTTTCATAGTCAATGTTGGACTTGAATTTTACTTCAACCTCATTTTCATTTTTACGCTGGATCTCAAAGAAATCATCAATGTTGATGCTAAAAGTGATACGATCGCCTTCCGGATCGGTGGCCCTGAGAGTTGTCAGCACTTTGCCTACAGGAAACCGATAATCAGAACTTTCACTTCCAGGAAGGAGTAATAGGATATGCGTGGATGTGATCATGCCTCTCGAGCTAGCTGACCCACGCGTGACGATAAAACATCACCAACGGACATCCAGCGAGTGTAGGTGAGCTAAAACGGCAGCAATTAGTCACGCAATGTCACACATCCTCCCTGAATGGCTGTGGTGATGTCATCGACGTGTTGGCATTAGCATTGCTGCTGTCACCGGTCTCAATCTAGTCTAAATCACTTATGTATGAAGTACAGCTCGACTCTCTGTCATTGGAGGGAGGAAGGCGATGCGCTCGGGATCAGGAAGCATTGAATCTGGTAGCATTTTAGTACATTGCACACACCTGAGGGCAGAATGTGACTCTAGCAGTGTCAGTTTGCTAAATCAACACACTAGTCGCTGCCTGATCTCAATAGTAAACGAATGTTAGACAGTGTATAAGAATCTCGAATACGCTCGCTGTAGTAGAGTAGTTCCACCACTATTAATACTAGACCAAACAGCGGTAGTCGTAAGCTTAAGTGCTTGCAAGTGCTCTCAATATGGTGTAACATACCCGGGGGAGTATTCTCGAACACATTGAACGTTGACTCGCTTTGCTCAAAGACAGGAGGTCTATTTGATTGCGCCAGGCAACCTGTAACTAAAGAAACAGTCAAAACATTCTTAGACGCGGTGCATCAGCCAACATCATAACGTTATGAGATGTCATTGCACATCTAGTTGGTGAGCATTGGCTGGTGAAAGTAAGCATTCCGCGGGCATCAAAATCAGTATCTTAGCAACTAGACATTCAGAGACGTCGAGTAACGATCATGTTGTCCGTAGCGTGGGCATGACAACGCTCAATGACTGGACCAGACAACTTGCACTAGTGAATGCGTGCATGCGTTAGTACTGAGGTATATGAATTACCTGCAATTGCAAGAAATAGATGAAGAAATCTGAATGAGTTTGTTGATGTAGCCATAGCTGTGCTGATAACCTGAAACACAGCATAGAGCAAAGTCAATGAGAGTAAAGAGTCTTGAAGCATACTGAGCAATATTTGGTACACAAATCGTCAAAAAGACTAGTTGAACAAATATACATCTAAATAACTACATGGCAAAAAAAAAAATTGATCAGTGTACCTATCATGGTAAGTTGCTAAAGCAGTAAGCAACTTGGGTCACAAGAAGTCAAGTCAAGAATGTGCGGAAGAAGAGAGTAAGCTAAGCCAACAATCCTAAATTACAATGACTCACCTACCAAATTCAGTGGCTTGATGATGATCAGTCTCTGTGCAGATTGCTCCTCTTGGTTTTCATGCGATTGTTACAACTTTGGTCTTATTGTGTGGCTCATAGCGCAGGAGTCTACAGCTTTTGCAACAAACCAGTATTGAGCCAAGAAGATCAGCTATAACGCTCTCATGGCTCTCCCCTCAATTTATAACGATTTAATATGTCTACTGATGGTGTATTTTGAGTTTGGCACCTGCAAGATAGCATCAATATGTCTAGTTAGTTACAAAGGGAAACTAAAACAACGTAAAGATATGATAACTGAATGGTTTTAAAAGCACTATAACAAACCTGCTCACCTCACTGAGACTGTTGGAGTATTAAAATGCTATTTCACGAAATCTTACAAAAGCATATGCGTAGCTGATAGGAAAAATTCGGAGCTAACCTCAACGCGACTGATTTGGAACCTCCAGCTCAAAATACGACACCGAGATACAAAACTCGCAACATGCGTTCGAATCGGCAAGAGCTCACCCTTTGACCTTTTGAACTCGGATTCTTTCCTACCCTACTTTGTAACGATACATAACTTTTATCTTCATAGTTTTGCGAGATCTGTTTATTTTTCAGTTTTTTTATGCCAATTAAACTTCATTAAACTGCTACAAGTCAGTATATAATGAACAATGTTATCTGACCTTTGACATATATCTGTACGAGATGTGATCTAGTTGGCGCGAAAGGGGCCTCGTGCCGCAAGTTGCCGAGACGCTGCAGTTTGGTATGAGGAGCATTTGCACGATGAATCTAGGCCCTCGCGTTCTGGGTTGAGTGGATGAAAGGCGTTGAAACACAGCAATTCACGGTTAGTTGAAAGAAGATAGTAACTGATTCATAACATTTTGGTTCGTGTCAGTGTGAATCAAGGACTCTCGGACCAAAAGGTGAGGTGAATTCTTGTTTCTGTCTCTTCTCCCGCCCCTTATCGATTGATCTGCTTGTTATGCTATCTTATCACTGGGTTTTCGGTTATAAATTTATGTAAACTTTATTCTCTAGGTCTGATCAAGAAAATATGGTGGAGCTTAAAACTTCAAGGATGCTTTTCAGCGTCATTTTCATGGCTGTCATATCCATTGGTGAGAATGTTGTTTCTTTCGTGCAGCAGTGTTTATGTCTGCTATCTCTTCTAGCATGGGTTCAATGCTGTTTGTCCATGTGAGGCGTATATCACTCGGTTGAGCTGATTTCCTCAGTTAATCATCCCGTGTGAGCATACTGATGAAGAATAAAGTGCATCACTGTAAACTACTGCATACATCTATTAATATCCCGGATATGCATGACATCATTACATTCATATGTACCTAAAATGACACGAACTTATTTCCTGCAGGCTGTGCTCAGAACAGGCCTCCGGAAGCTTTTTTCTATGGGGTAGACAGGCCTATACCTGAGGACACCCGAAAAGGTACAGTAGAGACATTTCATATTACATTCCATATGTGTAGCTACTAACAATCTTACTATACTTGGTATGAAATCAATCGCGGTATTTGAGTGAGTCATGCCTAACTTTTCCTTGATAACTTTCACATGCCATTAGACCTGTACCTATAGTACCTTAGTGACAGTTGTTCCGTTTATCCAAGCTTGAAGAATTCCCAGTGTTCTGTCTCCTAGCAACAAAACACAACCGAATCGGAATTTGTTGGCGCTGCATGATTGGTCACAATCATAACTAGTAAAGTAGACAATGTTTACTAGTGGAACAAACCAACTTGCTCTGTCAGGGATGCTTGCATATTAGTGTTTATGTAGATGTGCAAACCCCAACCTGGTTTCCACAATTGTAGTATGGTAATTAACAAGTTCAGCATGAATCAGCTCTGGCATCCTGTATCTATACTCATCGTCTGACTGATCATCTCAGTGTGACTTACTACAGCTTCAGTATAGACTAAATTTGCACTGCGCGCATGTATTTGCTTTCATGATGAACTGCCCTGTTTACCTACCTCTGCTTTTGGTGTCATATATCAAGACATAAATCTTTAGTCTTGCTAGCTTATTGTCCAATCATATAGTACACTCTCTGAGCCACTTTCCCTCTCTCTCCCCCCTCTCTCCTCCCTCTTCCTTCTCCCTATTGCCTTCCCTGCCCTGTGCCTCTCCCTGCCTCTCGCACCATTATCTCCCTACCTCAGCCCCACTCCCGCTCCCTCTGTCACTTCATTGTCCAATCACACATTCCACTCTGATCTCATGCCAGTATGAAAAAATCTCTATAGATGAGATTTGAGATTGAGATATTTATTTGCTCTGCTTGTTGCAGTCAACTATTGCCCGTGTTGATCATGCTGCTTTGGTGATGCTGCAGGTACCATAGTGTTCTTCATAAACGCCACCGATCCTGATGGACCCGATTCAAACCTGCGTCTCGACCTGGAATCAAATAACTTCAACCTTCTGACCAATGGCAGCGTTCAGCTCATCAAAAACCTCAACTATGAGGTAAGAGTTATGCCCCCCTGAAAGGTAACTCTTAGTTATGGTATTACTAGCTGGCCTAGCACATACTGCATAAAACATTCTAGCTCTTCAATGATAAAACATGACAATATCTTTGGAAATTAATCCATTTGATGGTGTTGTTGAGATATCGGAGTTGTCCACTCATGTGAAATTAGTATTCCTCAAACAGGTTTTTAAAGTTTCTAACTGCAGTTTACTCATAGTGTCCTATGACCCTAATTGAATCAGGAAATTAATTTGCTTTTGTAGTGTTCTTGTCTGTTTTTTCACACCCATCATCTCTTTGCCATACTAGGCCAACAAAGCGGCATCCTTCGAACTTGAGGTATTCGATGGCACAAGTTCAACACCATACTCGAAGACCATACCGATACTGGACGTCAATGATGTCATTCCCAGGTTTTCCAAGCCCAGGTATCAAACACATGTAGCCGAGGTGAGACATCCATCCTTCATTATGTGGACTAGCCTTAAAATTTCTTTTCCGTTTATAAAAACAGAATGTCAATGTCAAATTGAATTTATGACGTTGGGATAATTTTGTTTTTGATCACAATGTTTGTAATCGATGGAATGATCATTTTACTCCGCTACGACATCACGACATCATGACATCACACTGGAGGTTCAACATCAAGTTTCATTATTTCAGGACGCTGATGTTGGCCTCGTCTTGTTTGATGACGTGAGGGTCAATGATGCGGATATCAAGAACTCCAAAATCCAGGTCATCTGTGTGGAAAATCCGGCATATCCGACAGCTTGTGACTTTTTTGGAATCACTACAATTATGTCGACCAATCGCGTTTGGCGTGGTAAAATCTACCTGAGAAGGAAGCTTGACTATGAAACCGGACCAAAGCTTTATCAACTGTTGCTGCAAGCAAAGGTACGTCTGACAATGAGCCAAAATAAAGTAGCCTCTAGCCTGGGATCTTGCTGTCCAATTTGTGTTGAAGGATGGGAACCCGAGGCATATATCCCGTAAGACATTTGAGATATCTGTCAACGATGTGGCTGATTCCCCTCCGTTCTTCACTGGCTCGTTCAACCAGATTATAAATGAAAACGTGCCGCAGGTAGTTATATATGACTAGATACTCAACCGCCGCAGGTAAAACTGGTGGCAGACTCCATCTGCTGAGTAAAACCTATAAGACATGTGACAATTCATAGTGTATGTGTGTTTGCAACATGGGGAGTTGTCTTCTCTCTATTTCAGGGCACGTTTGTCATTACTGTGGTAGCAGAAGACAAGGACACAGAGCGGCGGCCAATCAGATATGAGCTAACAAATAGTCAGTTTATCATTACGCATTGTCTGCTATAGACAAACATGTAACTGAATAGTCCCATAGACAGCTGATCAATTAGTTGGGTGGGGGGAGGGGGTGTGTGTGCAGGGTGGGAATAGCTAGATCTTAAATAAAGATAGAATAGTGTGATAAAAGCTGTGCATGATAAGTTATACATAGTACACTAGTTTGGCCTGAATGGCTTCGCAGTATTCTAACATCGCTCTGTGTAGTCAGAGCGCCATCACTGTGACTTCTACATAATTCATACTGTAGAACCAGATTTGATAGCGACAGAAATGTTAGTGTTTCCTTCAAAATCACCGAGAAATAAAAATGATAGTGATCTAATGATAGCAATCCCATAAATGGGAAGACACCTCCTATATAAGGTGTAATGGACGTAATTTCTATAGCAAATTCCAATGATAGCTAAAATTTCCTGTCGCTATTTTCGTGGTCGTTAGACTGTCGCTGTCAAATCTGGTTTCACAGTATCTGGTTGTTATTATATCAGTTCGGTTCTGACCTTATCATATATATATATATATATATATATATAAATATATATATATATATACATATATATATATATATATATATAATTTACTGTATGAAGTTACTATAACACCTCCCTTGGGAGGTAATTCGGTGTTTGTCATTCTCCTGTCGATTTTTGCGCTCACTCTTGCGCCTATCCGCCCTCACTCCTGTGCCTATCCGCGCCTATCCGCACTCACTCCCGCTCACTCCCGCTCATTCCGTGCCTATCCGCACTCACTCCCGCTCACTCCCGCTCACTCCCGCTCACTCCCGCTCACGCTGAGGCACGAATATCTATGGGAGAATGACAAAAGCCGATAATTCTTGACAGCGATCATTATCTGGGTTGGTTCTATAGCTTGTCTTACATCATACGAGGACATGTTGTAAAGATGTGAATTTCATTTAGTTTGTGGTCTGTTCTGACAGATCCTGGAGGTTTCTTTGCCATTGACAGCATTACTGGCAACATCACTACAGCTAAAGATTTGGACAGAGAAGCGCAGAGTTCTGCAGACGGCGTTGTCACACTCACCGTAACTGTATGTGTCAGTATCAGGAGATGACAACTTCTCAGGTACATGATTACTGTATTTCATGCCAACATTTCAGGCCAGAGAAGTGATGGAGAATGGATCGCTGGGCAATGATGAGTTTACGAAGTCATCATCACGCGTTACCATAACGATAATCGACGTCAACGACAACCCGCCACAATTCGCGCAGAAGCACTATTCCGTTAACGTGTCTGAGTCGTTGCAGAATGGCCAGGCGCTACCTGGTCTCCTCATGTCTGTCAGCGACTCTGATGGAGTGAGTTTTCTCAATCTGACTCGTCTTCACTACTCCTATAGGCAGTTGTCTATTTCCCTGACCTAAAATTGCTCAAAATAAGAAGTCTTGAAGAACTCTTAATAATTCTTGAAAAATTTTGCAAGAACTTTCAGGGCAGGGAAATGGACAGTCACCTTCCTATGAGTTGTTTTTATCACTTTTCTCGGCTGTTATAATGAAGTCTCATGTTTCTAAGGGAATATTCACTGTTGGAATAAGATTGACCTCAAATGGTTTTAGTGGCCATTTTTCCGCTGACACCCACATCATGTCCCTCCTCCCTGCTACAGCAATGTCATTGTGATGTGACAAACATCATTTCCTATTTGCAGTAATAATGATTGTAATACTTTGATAGCAAACTATGCATACTTAGACAATGATTGACTGTTGACTAATTTTCACTGGTTTTTGCAGGGCAACAACGCTTTCTTCAAGTTTGTGTTCACTGGTTTGCGGGATTACGAAGATGTCTTTGAGATCAGTCCTCCTGAGGCGCAAGGCTCAGCCACAGCCACTCTCCTAGTCAAGAACAGCACGGCCCTCGACTTTGATAGGGGGCGGAGGGAGTACACTCTCGAGGTAAGCCACTGGGCATAGGGCCTCACACTACCAATTAACAAGTTGCTTCGTTTTTCTCCAATGTGAAATACCGTAAAACCAGATTTGATAGCGACTGTCTAACGGCGACGAAAATAGCGACGAAAAATTATTGCTATCGTTGGAATTCTCTATAGAAATTATACCCATTATACCATATATAGGATTTGTCTTCCCATTTATGGGGTTGCTATCATTTTGATTTCTTGATGATTTTGAACGAAATGCTAACATTTCTGTTGCTACCAAATCCGGTTCTACAGTAAGAACTCTATTCTGAGTATATATGATACACAGCCATGTTACAGACAAGTAAAACGTGATGTCTGATGTGAGCCTGAGTTCATTCACCTATATCGCTTGTGTGTTTGGGGCGGTGTCAAAACCTCTATGCATTACAATGAGCTCTATAAATCTTACTCTGTAAGGTGGTGGCGAAGGAGGTGCGCACTGAGGCACCGCTGTCGAGCACAGCTGTTGTAACTGTCTACTTGATGGACGCGAACGACAACAAGCCTGTCTTCAACGTCAGCAGAGTAGTCATCAACGATCTCTCGGAGCTGACTAAGTCGGGGCAGATCATCAGGCAGCTCCCTAAGGTACGCTGACTCTCTCTCTCACCACTGCTCTCGGATGCAAAAGGTATGTTTTAACGCCCAGCCATTGTTCTCTGAAGGCCACAGATATCGACACAGGAGCTTATGGCACTGCAGGCATTCGTTACTCTCTCATTGGCAGTGGCAATAACAGGTATCATCTGCTTCTTCGTTACCATGACAACCACTGCAAATATTTCTATCGATGTACATTCTATTTAGATTTAAGCTCGACCCAGTATCTGCCGTTCTGTCTCTGGCTGACTGCAATAAACCAGGAACAGGCAACTGCCTCGACCACGAGTCAGTCTCCCAGTATGACTTGTCCATTATCGCTGCAGGTATGGCCATGTTTGATCATCCTGCCTTCCTGTCGATCTCACGTATTGTTTACTGGATGTACGTTTCCATTTCCATAACTGAACTTTGAAAAAAATTGTTAATTGTCTATTTTCCTGCCCTGAACATGCTTGAAGAATTCTTCAAGAACTCTTGAGAAGTTTTGAAGAATTTTCAAGAGCTCTTGAAGACTTATTATTTTGAGCAATTTTAGGGCAGGAAATAGACTACCAAAAAATCGTCGGAGATTTCTGAAGACTTCTTGAATAATTCTGATGGGAATAACATTTTTGTAAAAGTCTTCTTACAAGTTAGCAGAAAGCTACTGAATTATTATGTAATATTATTGTAATATTATACTGATTTTACTGATGGCGACAAGTTCAGATATAAAATGGATTTATTTGTGCGGACAATTCTCGTGATCAGCCATGTTGTAGAATATTTGCTATCTTTGATTGTTGTGGAAGTACTTCAGCCTCTTTCTGTCTCTCTGATGCAATCACGTCGAAAATAAATGCATATAATATTGTTTGCAAATTAGCGACCAACAGCTTGATCGCAAAAGTTTTCAACTCATAACAAATTCCGTTTCGCGATGATCATAACACCTTTACCGATTCTGATTGATTTTCTAACATTTTCAGACAACAATGGTATTGGCCAAGAGACAAGACTGCCTCTAAAGATTCACATCAAAGATGAGAATGATAACCTCCCTGTGTTCAACTCCAACTTGTACACCTACCGAGTCGAAGAGGAGACAACTCTATTGACAACTGATCAACCTATATCTGTAAGCTTCATATCACCACCTTGTGTTAGCGGACATAAAAATTTAAGTTTATTCTCAGATTTTGATAAATTTTATGATATATTTTACCTAATATTATTATCATATATTTTACTTAATATTATTATTATCATATATTTTACCTAATAGTACTATTATCATATATTTCACCAAATATTATTATTATCGTATATTTTACCTAATATTGTTATTATTTTATATTTTACTTAATATTATTATTCCATTTATTGGTTTATATTGACAACATGAAAGTCAAAGCGACAATAAGAACCAATCTGATTTGATTACCATATATTGCTTTGATCAAAAGTATTTATTTCTCTGCCAGGCGACAGACGCTGACAGCTCGAGAGATGGTAATAACAGGATTCGATACTCTATAGTGTCAGATAGAGACAGCCTGTTCGCTATCAACCCGGACAGCGGAGAGTTAAGGCTGAGGAGACCCATACAGTCAACTGACGGCAACGATGGACGGTACACTCTCTCATGTTACTCTAAAAGCTTTGTATACTGTCAAATGCCTATGGTTTCAATTGAACTTCTGCTGTCTCTGGTGTATCTGTTGTTCATGTTGTCTCCATTGTGCATACTGTGTCTGGTGTGCATATTGTCTCTGTTGTGCGTGTTTTCTCCGTTGTGCATGTTGTCTCTGTAGTGTGTGTTGTGTGTGTTGTCTATGTTGTGCATGTTGTCTCTGTAGTGTGTGTTGCCACTGTTGTGCGTGTTGTCTCTGTTGTCTGTGTTGTCTATGTTGTGTGTGTTGTCTATGTTGTGCATGTTGTCTCTGTAGTGCGTGTTGTTTGT
>ERZ1740065.2345-NODE-2345-length-11744-cov-10.041492_pt1 | contig 11744 bp, 8 predicted proteins | sample MGYA00581738_ERZ1740065 | MGnify/ENA primary metagenome ERZ1740065 (study PRJEB43018, sample SAMN04849749) | marine metagenome | isolation source: floating plastic debris | place: Pacific Ocean | collected 2008-09-01 | study: EMG produced TPA metagenomics... | reverse complement strand
TGTCCAAAGTCCACAGGGTGTCAAGGTCGCGCAAATAAAACAGCCCAAAGCAGGCCGCTAACATGGGCCAAGCCGCAAAAAAGAGAATGTTAGGCGGTGTAAACGGGTCTAAGTAGCGAGCAAACGAAACCAGCGTAGACAACGTGTGCATTAGTAGCACAGCACCATAGGTCCAGGTTTTCTTGAAGCCCGCCACAAATCCTAAAACCAGCAAGAGCTGAATGGCACCGATGCCATACACCAGCGATCTCCCTAACCCCTGCAGGCCATAAAAAGCCGCAAAAACTTGACTGGCATGATCAGGCGCAAAAAATTTATCGAGCGCCCAAACCAGCATCACGATAAACACTCCCAAACGAAGCAAAAACAACACGAGCGGGACTCGTCCACCGACATTTTGTGCACTCACCATGATGAATTCCTCAAGGCTTTTCTCCTCAAGCATCGGACATTCATCTAAGAAAACGCTGAGTAGATCCTTGTTTTTAGCCGGTGAGGCGCCTTTCGAGATCTATCGTTCAAGCTTTCAGGGAACCGATGAGCCAATTCCACAGCTGAAGCGTGCCTACTGGGACTGCATCTCCATCTGCTGTAGAGCGCGATAGGCCTCCAGCGCCGCCGCTTGTTCAGCGGCCTTGCGCGATGCCCCCACCCCCGAGCCCAGACAGCGATCGCGAAACCAGACCTCGGAGCGAAAGCGCGCCGGGTCACCATGCAGCATGTTGGCTTCGACGGTGCGATAGTCGGGCAGCACTTTAAAGTGCTTTTGGGTCAGCTCTTGCAGAGCAGTTTTGGGGTTATGGGCGGCGGGATTCTTGAGCAGGCGCTGGGCGAGCATTTCCAGATGAGGGTCAAGCCACGGACGCACCAGCTGTAGATTACCTTTACTGAGATAGAGCACCGCCAAGATGGCTTCCATCGCATCTGCTAGGCGTTTAGGCCGCGCCGCCTGATCGCCCGCCGCCGCGCTCGACACTTGCAAAAACGCTTCGAGCCCTAATTTCGTCGCGATTTCGCTGAGGGTTTGATCGCTCACTAAATGCGATCGCACCATCGTCAACTGGCCGACCGATGCCTCAGGATACGTTTCCATCAGATATTCGGCAGCAGCCAGACGCAGCACCGAGTCGCCGAAGAACTCTAGCCGTTCATTGTTGCGCTCCGATGATGACGAGGCGTGTATCAGAGCCTGATCGAGCAAATCCCATCGGATGCCCTGATCCGAAATGCCCAGATGCTGCAAGCAGCGGCGCAGATTCGGCGGCGGGGGCAAGGGCGGGTCAAAATCAGTCATAGCCAATGGATTACCAGAGATACCGCAGCGCGATAGAAAGCGACGGGCTGAGAACCTTCTCGTTATATCAAATCCATTGGCGACTCACGGATGATCTAGTGAGTCTGGCGGAAACAACGCCTGGCCGATGGGCTCATCCGTAGGAGCATCGGCAGTGGGGGAGGGTGATCTTCTCACCCATGAACGCCACCCTGCCGACAGCTGCTTGATGTTTGTTGGCATCATGCAACGCCAGCGCCGAGACAGTGGCAAAATAAATCAGTTACGAACCTGATTACAGGAATTCTTTGACCATGCAAGCCCAACTTCAAACGGCATTTGCCCAAGGCCAAGCGCTAAAAATCATTAGCGGTCTGACTAATTTTGATCGCGATCGCGTGGCCGCAGTGGTTCGCAGCGCCGATCGCGGCGGCGCCACTTTCGTTGACATTGCTGCCGATGCTGATCTCGTGCAGATGGCAAAAGCACTCACTGATTTGCCAATTTGCGTTTCTGCCGTAGAGGCAGAGGCTTTTGTGGCGCCGGTCGAGGCCGGTGCTGACCTGATCGAAATCGGTAACTTCGATGCTTTTTATGCTCAAGGGCGGCAGTTTGAAGCCGCTGAGGTGCTAGCACTGACCCAACAAACCCGGCAGCTGTTGCCCACGATCACGCTCTCGGTCACCGTTCCCCACATTTTGGCTTTAGATGAACAAGTGCAGTTGGCTGAAACCCTAGTGGCGGCAGGCGCTGACATCATTCAAACCGAAGGCGGTACGAGCAGTCAGCCAACTCATGGTGGCACCCTCGGCCTGATCGAAAAAGCCGCTCCCACCCTGGCCGCGGCTCGTGAAATTTCGCGGGTAGTTTCCGTACCCGTGTTATGTGCGTCGGGCCTATCAACAGTCACGGCACCCATGGCGATCGCCGCTGGTGCAGCGGGCATCGGTGTCGGCTCTGCTGTAAATAAGCTCGACAATGAGCTGGCGATGGTGGCAGTCGTCCGCAGTTTGGCTGAGGCTCTCAACACCGTCCAGCGCACCGCGATCGCTCACTAATCAGAGCCGTGATGCCTGCCTTGGCCAGTCGCTGCAAGGAAACAGTGGCCTGATATGGCCTTTAGGTGAACCAGAAATCGCAGTTTTGGCAAAAAAAAGCCCAGCCATGGCTGGGCTTTGACTTAACTGTTGGATTCACATTTTTGATTTATATTTTTGATTTATTTAGCTCTATAGTTGCTGTTTAGGATAACGCTTGTACACTGAAACGGCCCAACTTTTCGCAAATCTGATACATGCCTTAGCATTTCTCGCCGCCAAAGAGAAATCGTGACTCACGCTGAATGCATTGCAAAGACCGGCATTCACACCACACCAAGCCTGACAAAATGCCGCATTGCTCTCTAAATTTCTCCTCAAGTCAGGAGAGGGGCAACACGGCATTACAGGATTGAAAGCCCAGATGGCAGACACAGCGCCTCTTCAGTAAGCATTGACGTCAGAGCCCGCTGTAGCCATCCTGACGTTAGGCAAAGGTGATCTCAGTGATCGCGCCGCTGCCGCCGAGGTTCACCACCAGCTTGCTGACGTCAGTCTGATCAACCTCGACTAGCCCCGATGCGCCATTGTTGGTCATCACAATGTCGAGGCTGCCCAAAAAGGCACTGTCAGCGCCGTAGAGATCAATGGAACCGGGTTCCTCTGTATCGAGGAAGCCGATGCTATCAATAGCCACCAGTTCATCCCAGGTGAATTCCAGGGTGCCGCCACCCGCGTTGTCATCGGGATTATCGCTGTTGCCGTCTTCCGAGAGAATCAAGATTAGCCCGGCGGTATCACTGCCCAAATCACCATCGCCGCCAGTCGGGTTCGCCGAGTCAAACAGCATCGCGGCCAAGCCATCGGTCGTCACCGTCAAACCGGAGAACTGGTCGGTGATAACGGTCCCTGCGGTCAGGCCCTCCCCTTCAAAATCCAACGCGGGGGTTGGCAAATCGAAGAAGACGGAACCCGAGTGCTCAATCGAGCCAGACACGGGCGCAAATCCGCCCTCAGTGGTGAAGATCAAGTCGGTCTCATCGACGATGGCAAAGCCCACCTGGAAGTCTTCGTTGACGGGCTCAGCATCACTGTCGACCCCCACCAGCGTCAGGCCAGCCGCCGATTCTAGCAGCGTGGTATCCAGCGCAACACTGGTCATGCCCGACTCAACGGTGAATTCACTCTCACCGGACAGCTCGGCATCAATGCGGGCATCGCCCACATCGGCACCAATCAGCGCATCATTGCCCAAAACGCCTGCCAACTCGGGCGAGACCAGCAGATCAGCCTCATCCAGCAGCAGCGTACTGCCCTCAGCCGACAGCACGCCGGGGTTACCGACATCAAACAGGGGGGCATTGAATGTGATAGTATCCGCGACGAAGAAACCGCTGGCATCATCACTGACCCGTGTTGGGTCAAAGCCAATGGAAAAGTCACCGACTTCGAGATCAAAATCCCCAATTTCGGCCGCAACTTCGGGCGCGATACCAAAGAGCGTTTCGTACATCACCCGGTAGATGTCGGTGTTGTCGGTCGTATCCGGCAGCAAATCGGCGTTGAGACCGTAAGTCTTAGAAACGATGCTACCGACCACGTCAGAACGAGTAGCCCAAGCGACGCCAAAGTCGAAGACATCACCATCGGCATCCGGCGCACCGGTGGTAAACGGCTCAAAGACATCCGTGCTGAAGCCCGGCACATCGTTGCTGCCATCAGTATCATCCAACTGAACCAGCACCCCATCGGCTCCAGGGCCAAAGGCTTGAGTTTCAGCTTGTACGCGGATAGTGTCGTCAGATTCCGGTTCAGTTAAGCCAAAAGTACCGGCACCAATCGGCACATCATCCACTTCCAAACCACCGGCATCGGAGTCAGCCGCCGTGATGATCAGCGTGTTGGGGTCGGTGTTATCGACAAAGTCCATGGCGACGCCGATCGCTTCATCGGCCCGAATCGCGGCTTCGATGGTGCCAGCCGCATTATTATCGTTGCCGAAGTTATCCGTCGCTTCTTCTTCCATCACGAGGAAAAAGCCATCAGGGTCGGCATCCAGGATGGGCAACGCCACCTCTAGCATCTCAGCGATCGTCGGTGGATTCGGATTGAGGGGCGGCTGACCGTAGAAAATCAAATCGCCGTTCTCATCCACAAAGCCATCACGGCGCAGTTCGTCTTCAAAGAAATCGTTGTAGGTATCTTCTGCCCCAAAGATGCCCAACAGCTTATCGGTTTCGTCTGGGTTAACAGCCAGCAGATCTTCCCGAGTGAAGACTACGGTGTAGCCAGCAGCCTCCGCTTCTTCAATTAGGTTGCGACCGTCTTCGCGCGTGCCTTCTTCACCAAAGATGCCGATAGTGCCAACCGGTAAGTAATCAGTTTCTCCCGCACCGAGGATGACGTCAGGACGCTGATCCAGAATCTCAGCAGTGATTTCTTCCGTTGCGCCGCGATTATCCACGTCTGCGAGAAACGCCCCAGTCCCCGGCTCCGCAATGAAACCAGAGTTGATGATGCCGATCGCCTTGCCGGCAGCCTGAGCTTCTTGCATGATGGTGTCGGGCCGCCCCGAAAGGGAGACGATTTCTTCACCCCCCTCATCCACCGGCGCATCAAAGCCAAAGCTACCGGCAAAGGGCTTAACGCCGTAGGCGTGAGTAACCGCACCCCCATTAGACGTACCGACCAGGCGATCGTCCATGTGCCCCAGGTAAACGCTGGCATCACTCATTTGATCCCAGTTCAGACGACCATCGGTGCCGACAGAGGCGAAACGAGCCGCCGCATAGTGAGAGGGGCTGGTGCCATCGGGGTGAATAAAGATGACGTTGCCGACATCAGCGGTCGGTTCAGGTGCCTGACGCGGATCGAGGTCGTCGGGCACGCCCTCCGGGGCATCCAAACTAACACCAAACAGACTCTCGTACATCAAGCGGTAGATGCCCGTATTGTCGATGGTGGAGGAGAGGCGATCGGCCCCTGCACCAAAGGCTTTGGTCACAATGCTACCCGCAAAGTCGGGTAAGCCCGCCCAGGCCACGCCAAACTCGTAAACGTTGCCGTTGGCTGCTGGTGCGCCGACAAAGGGGGCGGTGTCGCTGCCTGTGGTGCCATCAAAGGGGACGGTGACGCCACTGTTGTTGCCATCCGCGTCGAGTTGGCGCTGGGTGGTGAGGGTACCGACAGTTTCGCCGGAGACGTCGTCGATTTCGAGGGAGCCGCCGGCACTGTCGGCTGCTGTGATGACAAACGTGTTGGAATTAACGTTATCGATGAAGTCCTGGGCCACGCCGATCGCCGCGTCGGCCCGCAGGGTGGCATCGATGGTGCCGCGAGCATTGTTGTTGTTGCCGAAGTTGTCGGTGCCTTCTTCCTCCAGCACAATCATGAAGCCGTCTTCTTCCTGGCTAAAGAGGTCGAGGTCGAGGGTGGCCTGCAGCATTTCGGCCACAGTAGGCGGATTTTCGTTGCCGGGCTGACCGTAGGTGATGAGCTCACCGTTCTCATCCACAAACCCTTCGGCAATTAAGCGACCCTCAGGGACATCGTTGTAGGTGTCTTCGGCGGCAAAGATACCGAGGACTTTTTCGGTATCCGCAGACAGGCTCTCTAGATCTTCGCGGGTGTAAACGACGGTATAGCCCAGCGCTTCCGCTTCTTCGATCAGGTTGCGGCCATCTTCACGGGTGCCTTCTGCACCAAAGAAGCCCACGGTGCCTACGGGTAGGTAATCCACTTCCCCCGCCGCCATGATGACGTTGACCCCCGACTCCACGATTTGCGCGGTAATGCCCGCGCGATCGCCCCGACTTTCCGCATCCGCCAAAAACACCCCAGTGCCCGGTTCCGCAATAAAGCCGGAGTTGATCACAGCAGTGGGGCGACCCGCCGCGATCGCCTCTTCTAAGATCGTGGCGTCCGTGGCCGAGCCTGCCACGTTTTGCCCCTGCAACGCCGCCAAAGACGCATAGGCTTCACCATTTTCATCAAAGCCATAGCTCGGAGCCGTGGCCTTGATGCCATAAGCATGCACCACCGCCCCGGCATTCGAGGTAGCCACAATCGCATCATCTAGGTGCCCTAAATACACCGATGAGTAGGGGGCTTCATCCCAATTGAGACGACCATCAGGCCCCACAGACTCAACCCGAGCTGCCGAAAAGTGAGACGGATCGGCACCATCAGGATGGATAAAGATGACGTTACTGGTCATAAACTGGCACTCCATCAGTTAACAGTAAAAATCGTTTTTCCCATTTCAAGCAATCAGAATGGAAAAGATTGTAGAGAAAGGAAGCCTCAATTCGACTTCCAACGCCAAGCATTGCAGTCCGACATTGTCTAACGAAGATCTCTAAGTAAAGACAGCTTTAATAACCAAAAATAACCGACAAAAATTCCAATACAGAGCCAGCAAAAGCCTTGCAAATCAAGCATTATTTTTATTCTTGCAGGTTAAGCTTACAAAGCATTTAGCAAAACCTATTCAAGGCCAACTGAGTATTTTTCTTGGGTTTTCATTGAAGAAAATCTATTTTTAGGACTAGCTCAAATCCACCAAAATTAAAAATTATCCATAAATACAAGCCTCTTTTGTCAAAGGCCAAAAGCATTTAGAAATATCAATCTCAAAAAAATATCATTTGTCATAATAAAGCTCAAAATCATGCTACTCAGGCATCGGATTTCCATCGGCCCAACGCGTTAACCGTCTGTCGGTGTCTGATACTCAGCAGCAGTTGGGCACCCTCATGAACGTCAAGAGTCCTTCATGCCAAAAAGCTGCTGAGTTAATGCGATAAGACAAGGCCATGTCCAAGGAGCCCTTTACCTTCTGCATTACCAAGATTCAGTAGGGGGCATCACGCGAGGCGATCATGCCCTCGATGATCCAAGGAAGCACCAACGGATAGATTTTTGCTCAACTGCTCAACTTAAGTGAGGCAACTGCTCACGTTAGGACTCATAGGGGAAGGCGCAATGATTTAATAAGAACGTTCGTTTGCAATGACCCAACTATGGCGCAATGCCCCAAAGAACTGAAGACAGAACTCACGGCGGGGACGCTCGCAGGGGGGTTGGTGGCCCAGTGTTGTCCTGACTGCGGCGGTGCCTGGATTCGCCCCGAGCACTATGCCGAATGGCAAGCAGAGCAGGGCGTTGACCCTGATGCCGAACCCTACGTTGCTCAGGTGCCCAGTCAGCTATCGACCGACTTTACGCCCACATCTCTCGATAACCGAGCGGCCCTATGTCCCGACTGCAAGCACTATTTGGTGCGGGGGCGCATTCAGCTGCAGGAGTTGATGTTTTTTGTCGAGCGTTGCCCTAACTGCCAGGGCTATTGGTGCGATCGCGGCGAATGGGAGGTGCTGCAACAGCTCCAGCTCGATCAGCATCTCAACTATATTTTTAACGACCAGTGGCAGGCACAGGTCAAAGCGCTCGATCTCGCCATTCGCGAAAAGGCCGCCACGATTGAGAAGCTGGGTCCCGAGATTGCCGACAAGATCTTTGAACTCGCAACCTTGTTAGAAGATCATCCCAATGGGGACTTTGGCGTGGCCTATTTAATGCGTCGCTTTGAGGAATGATGGGTAAGAAGCTGGGTCACATTGCCGCATCCCAAGCTGACGAGTGGGACTTTGGGTAAATTCGCAATCCTAATCCTCTGCGCCCGCTCTCCCCTGCCCCTCAGTATCTGGACATTCCCCCATCAATACCGTTCTCAACTTATCCACCAGCTGCCACTGCTCCCCTGATTAATCACCAATGTCTGATTGTTTACTGACTTTGAATCACTTTTGTGTGGCCTATCCCGGCACCACCACATGGGCAGTGGATGACGTGTCGCTAACCCTCGCGCCCGGCGATATTTTGGGATTGGTGGGCGAATCGGGCTGTGGCAAGAGCACGTTGGGGCGGGCGGCGCTGCGGCTACTCCCCCGCGCTACTCAGATTAAAGGCGAAGCCATTTTTGAAAATCGTTCAATTCCGGCGATGTCGGCATCAGCGCTGCGCCACTTTCGCGGTGAAGCAGTGTCGTTAATCTTTCAAGACCCGATGACGCGGCTTGATCCACTGATGACGATTGGCGATCACTGCCTGGAAACGCTATTGGCCCATGAGCCCCAGCTTTCGCGCTCAGAGGCCAAGGCGCGATCGCTGGCAGCCCTAGAGTCCGTCAGCATTCCTGCCGATCGCTGGAGCCAGTATCCCCACGAGTTCAGCGGCGGCATGCGCCAGCGCGTGGCGATCGCCCTGGCGCTGGTGTTGAATCCCAAACTCATCGTGGCTGACGAACCCACCACCAGCCTCGACGTCACGGTGTCAGCGCAGATTCTGGATGAGCTGACGCGCCTCTGTCGCGAACGCCACATGGGACTGATTTTGATTTCCCATGATTTGGCACTAGTGGCGGAATATTGCGATCGCGTCGCCGTCATGTACGAAGGCCAGCTGGTAGAACTGGGCACCTCACAACAGGTGTTGCAACAGCCCGAGCATCCCTACACTCAATCGCTGCTCAAGTCGGCGATCGAGCTGCAGCAGGCTGACATTCGCGACGAGCTCTCGCAAACCGCTGCGCCCCTGCTAGAAGTCGAAAATTTGCAAAAGCACTACACCTTAGAAGCCAATCCCCTGGCTCGCCTGTTTGGCCAACAGGCTAATCGCGCTATTAAGGCGGTGGATGGAGTTTCTTTCAAGCTATATCCGGGCGAAATTTTGGGGCTGGTGGGTGAGTCGGGCTGTGGCAAAAGCACCCTCTCGCGAGCGGTACTACAAATCATTGCCCCCACAGCGGGGCAAGTGCGATTTTTGGGAGAAGACATTACGCATCTTTCGCGGGCTGAGCTGCAAACGCAGCGGCGCGAGATGCAGATGATCTTTCAAGATCCTCACGCCTGCTTGAATCCGATGATGACGGTAGGGCAAGGCATTGGCGACCCGCTCCGGATTCACCACTTGGGCACGCCAGCCGAGATTGAGCAGCGGGTACAGGCCATGATGCAGCGGGTCGGCCTCACCCCAATTGAGGAATACATCGATCGCTTTCCTGGTGATCTCTCCGGCGGTCAGCAGCAGCGTGTCGCGATCGCCCGCGCCCTGATCACCCAACCCAAACTCGTAGTCTGCGATGAACCCGTCAGCATGCTAGACGCCAGCATTCAAGCGCAGGTGCTGTCGCTGATGCTGCAGCTCAAAGAGGAGTTTGACCTCACCTACCTATTCATCACCCATGATCTCTGGGTGGCGCGCTACTTATGCGATCGCATCGCCGTCATGGAATCGGGCAAAGTCGTGGAAATGGGCCATACCGAAACTATCTTCGAGCGGCCTCAGCATCCCTACACCAAGGTGTTACTCAAGGCCGCTCCCCTGCTAGCGACTCAGCCTCACTAGAGCACATCATCGTTGGGAGTCTGCGTCATGGGTCGTTGCGATCGCCCAGCCGCCGTCAGCCATTAGAAGAGCGGCTTTAATCATCTCCCAGATCAAACTGCTCTCGATAAAACGGCACATGCTTCAGATGCTCCCGATTCTGCTGGATGAATCGAGCTTCTTCCCGCAGCAATTGCTGAACAACGTGCTGGATTTGCTCTGGCTGCTGACTTTTGAGGGTGAAGCGCCGCACAAATCTGGGCGATACGTTGCGGAAGACAGCACAATAGGAGGCTGCCTCACCTTTCAGCCGACAAGAAAACCTGGCATTTTCCACGAGCAGCTCAGGCAGGGGGTGATGACTCCGGGTTTCAAAGGCGATCGGGACCGCTGGCCCCAGGCGCTTAATGGGCTTAAACGGACTGTCCTCCGGGGCAATAGTACCGATTTCTAATTCGGTGAGAGCACCCACCACTTGATGGCGACAAACAATCCACCCTTCGCGACTATAGCTGCGCTGAGGTGCAGCCAGAAACGCTAATCCAATAGAGCGCTTTTGAGCCTGATTACGAGTCGGCACAACGATTTGAAAATCGCCAAAGTCAGCAACCATAACTTCGATCACGCTGACTTTAGGAAACGGAAAATAGTGACTTGATAGCATGATATTTCAGGGGCGTAACGTAAGAGCAATGATGTAACGCAAACCTTCCCAGAGTCTCTTCCATCCTAGTGACAGAAAATCCGCAAATGTATTGAAAAAAGTCCGACGTGGATGCCGTTTGGGTCAATACAATCAGCAAGTTGAAATCATCAAGGTTCGCTTCTACACCCAAAGATATCTAGACTTCGGGAACAACTCGGGAAGCCTGGCAGAACATCATCTATATTTTCTCTTGATCCGCTCAAAATCCTTGTAGCAGGGTGTTTTGCCTCTCGTTTACTTCAAAGTCCCCAAAAGAGCTGAGGATAGCAGAGCAATATTTTTCCTGCAGGGTTAACTGTGAGTAAAACAGCAATACGCACTTGAACAGCAAGTCGTAACCGCTGAGCAGCAACATGATCGGTGAGTAGATAGACGCAATGATTGAGCTAATAAATTCTTTCTCAATCAAAAAATTCGTGATCGGTTTAATCTTGAATTAGACCTCGCGATTGATCAGGAGGCATATTGCCATGATTCAAAAATTATTTGTATATGGAACATTAGGCCCTGGCAGACCCAATGAACACATTATGAATAAAATTGGTGGCACATGGACGAAAGCCAGTGTGACTGGAAAATTGCACCATGAGGGTTGGGGAGCTGAGATGGGCTACCCTGGTCTCACTCTAGATGAGACGGGTGAACAGGTTGAAGGTTACCTATTTAGTTCAAATAATTTGGCCTCTCATTGGTCAGAACTAGATGAATTTGAGGGCGAGTCATACGAGCGCACTCTGACAACAGTGAAACAACAAGACGGCAATAGAGTCGAAGCCTATATTTATACGCTTAAACGATAAGAGCCATATTTTTAGCAGACGAAATTCATCGATATAAAGCTGAAATAATGATCATTGAAACCTGAAACCAGTCCGGATAAATCGAGAGAATCTAGAAAGGTGTTTCTCTATGTTATTCGCCAAGTCTGCAGTGGTACGATTCGATTCTCAGCAATTTAGCATTCGAGAACATTTTTGAAAACCTGATTCAATTTTTGCTGATTGATGAGATAGCGTGCTATTGACTCAAAAAGGAAATTGGAGCTTGTACAGGGATCAGTGAAGTCTTAATCCCAGAAAATTCATCGACTCAGGAACAGGCAAGTCGCGGCTGAGGACTTCGTTTTGGGCATCTTAGAGCGCGCGATGGAATTTACACATCACTAGAAAATTCATGCAATCAAAAGCAGCCTCTTTAAGAGTGATCAGTTTACTCATCAGCACTTGTTTACTTGCAGCTTGTATGAATAATCAGGCTGGCAATCCCAACGAAGTGATTCTTCCTGCTGATTTTCAGGTACCTACCGTTAATGATTTCACGGGTGCCCCAGGTTGCTACATAG
>ERZ1740065.2344-NODE-2344-length-11747-cov-13.092456_pt1 | contig 11747 bp, 16 predicted proteins | sample MGYA00581738_ERZ1740065 | MGnify/ENA primary metagenome ERZ1740065 (study PRJEB43018, sample SAMN04849749) | marine metagenome | isolation source: floating plastic debris | place: Pacific Ocean | collected 2008-09-01 | study: EMG produced TPA metagenomics... | reverse complement strand
GGAAGGGAGCGGAGAGGGAGAGGAGGAAGGGAGAGAAGGAGGGGGAGGGGAGGAAGGGAGCGAGAGGAGGGAGTGGGTGGGAGGGTGAGGCGTGGGTGAGAGGGAGTGAAGGAAGGGGGAGAGAGGACAGGAGAGAGGGAAGTAGAGAGAGAAGAGAGGAAAAGAAAAGAGACAATGAGAGACCGGAGGGAGATAGACAGGAAGGAGAGAGAGGGATGAGAAAGGGGATATATAGAGAGACAGCAGGGAGAGATAGAGGGACAAAAAGGGGGATATATAGAGAGAGAGAGACAGGAGGGAGAGACAGGAGAGAGACAGACAGGAGGGAGTGAAGGAATGGAGAAGAATACGTTGCCAATCAAGTAAAAACAACGAGATGAAATAATTCATGCATGATAGCCGACTATCAGATCAATAAAATGTGAGCGCAGATACAATTGGTGGGTCATTCCTCGCATGTATGACACAAAGGTAAATCAGAATATCACACATGTATCCGGTCAGAGTCTACTGTCACACATACTAACCCTGTGTTTGTCTGCCTCACTCTCCGCCTTTGAGAGAGGTGGTATCTCTATAGTCGGCTTCTTACGATCGGCAGCCACTACAAACACAAGCCAACGCTGTCACCAAACGGAAATACCAGCTCATGACTACCGGATGATGGATTGTGAAGGCGATAATAGAGAGAAGGGAAACAATGAAACTGACAGGGCAACCAGCACAGCTTGCCTATCTGTTATCTAATCTTGGAGGACAATAAAAACACTGCTCCCACGAAAGTCATAACTAGCCACAGACGACAGATGACAGGCTCATAATCCTGTGGTTAGCTGGAGGGAGCTGGTGAGTGAGTAGTAGAGATGATCTCTGGCAGTATGACTCACCTGTAGTAGAACCGGCTGATCGAGAGTGAGAGTTGAGGAGAGAGGATGTGGCGGACTGGTCGCTGCTCACGTCTAAACTGTCGTCTCGGCTGCTCACGACTGCGCATCCATCGTTCTCGCAATCAATACTTGAGTCAGTGTGTTCAATACGCTGACCAGCGCTGATGCTGCCGGGCTGTGATTGCTTCGCTGCCTTTGAGTTATGCTTGTTGGTTGATATTTGTTTGGATTGTAGTCCCAACGATGAGTACTGGCCCGCCTTGAACGCAGATTTTGCTTTGGTTCGAGGTGAACCTGAGCGATTCTCTTTGTTACTGGAGGTATTATTGTTCCTGGGGGATGGTGAAGCGAGTTTAGACTTGTTTGGCACAGGAGATTGTCGGAGTCTGGTGTGAGCAGTGACCTCTGCGTCTAGGGAGGATGTGCTGATACTGGAGTGAGTGGAATTGGCGGCGAGGGAGCGCTGGGATCCATTCATACTCCTATTTCCCAGACGAGGAGACGAAGTGCGACCAGTCAGGTCTTCGTTAGCAGGACAAGGGTTAGGTTTCTTGTCCCTGGTGAAAGGGCGGGCGAGGAAAGATTTTAGTCCCGATTTCGGTTTGCCCGTTGGGTTTGTGTCATCACGACAGCGTTGAGGCTGCTTACTGGAAGTGTCACAGACACCCTCCGTCTGGCAGATTGTCACGACGCTGGATAGCGGGCGGGCTCTGCCACTCTCTTTGGCCGGTTTTCGCGGTAAGTATGTCTGCATAGAGTCTCTGGTTTCATAGCTTCCATCCAGCAGAGCGGCTGGATCGAGAGTGAGGCCGGCCACTAGCGACGGCTCTTGTCGCGGAGGCTCAGTGGCACTGTGAGACAGGCCACCATTCTCTCGTGGAGATGAGGTACTAGTAGGCTTATTGAACCCGAATCTGGAAGTACTCTGCCTGCTGGAGGGCTGCCTGAGTTTGGACATCTTACGTTGGCGATCTGTGCCGGTAACTCTACCAGCACACCCACAAAGTAAGCTCATGAACGCAATCTGCAAAACAAAATTTATGCTGATAGCCATATGCAAGTTTCCTACCACTGGTTTGTTAAAGTAGCACTGCGAACAAGACGAACAATACGGCAATAGCACACGTATGAGTACAGCCATAACGTAGCCAGCGGGATTCAAACTTGAGGGAAATGAAAATTACATTACCAGTGTCTACAAAGCTCGTAAATCCATATTGAAAGGGAGGAAGATAGGTGGTACGATAGCCACGAGGCAAAATATCGCTTTAGGTTTGCATTCAGAGGAAACTTCTTACTTTCAGAGATGGGAACTAACTTCAAGCCTAAAACTTCTTCCCCATTTCCTGACTCCAATCGATGTGCGAACGCTTTATTGTGCATTGACTGCTGACTATTCATCTGAAACGGTGCGATAACTTTCTAGTCGTGTGCGAATCACGTGATCGACCACATGACCACTAACTACCATTCCATCCGCCCGTTAGTGAAGATGCGTCCTGATCGCAAGCTGATAGAACTTTCCTATCGTCTATATCTATGGCCACGCATCTCACATGTGACTGCTGAAGCTAACTGATATTAATCGCATACATATAAGCCACGTGAAATCGGCTGGCGATTTCTATAGACATAATTTACACATGAGTAAACCAAAATTGGCTTTCAAAGTAGTTACACAAACAACGACTTTGATCGTGAACTACTGGGAACTTGTTCACAATTTATCTCCAGCATGTCCTATTCTCATCTGCAGTGAGCCATGTGTTTGTGTAGGCAGGGATCAGGAGGGCTGATAACTGAATGGCGCATGACCAGTTGCACTTGAAGTTGAAGATAAGAGTACCTAAGTGAACTTTGATGGGCAGGTTCCTTGCTGCCTGTACTTGTGGGAAGAGAGACATAGCAGCTAGTTCCTGCGTGTCCATGCTCAGTACCTTGTTCTATGCACCAGCCACTCAACATATGACAGAACCTTTTCCCAAACTGAGCGCTCTTTCAGCACCAGTACCAGCCACTAACCAGTGAAGCAGACCCGTGAGACGGGTAGACTCAGTCCTGGCACTGACTGAAACCCTGATGGTAATCATCATGAGCCATGCCACAGTCATTCAATCTATGTATCGTCCTCTCATACCAATGGCATGAGATGAGAGGATAATACATAGATTGGTATGATGATCGTTATGAAACAGTACGAGGTATAGACCAAGTCCAGAGGATGGAGAACGGTACAAGTACAAGAACCCTGCTTCACTCACTCACACCACTTCCATAAGGTTGTCCTCTGCACCAAAGACTACTACATTGGTGAGCAGTCAGAGGGTTAACCGTTGCCGAGAAGAGAAACTTACCCATCGCAGGTTTTGGTGTCTATGGTGATGTCTACTATCTTATGGCATCCAGTAGGCAGTGAACATTCTGATACAGTGCTGACGAATCGATTTCTGAAGCTAAATACCTACTAACAGGCGTAAGTTAGTGCCCTAAGTCAGAGCGTGTTTGACTGACGGATGCCTGACCTAACCCTAGGACAGCGAACGAGCATATAATCCTAGGCAAACATTCCTAGAGGCATTCACAATCAGATGACTGTTGCTATATCACTGGAGATGACTCAATGCGCTACTGAAGGCCTTTCATTTACCTACAGGCCAATGGCAGGGAAAGGCTGCCTAATAGGGCAAACTGTAACACTTCACTGATCCTTTGGTATTTCAACCGCTTTACAAACGTAGTTCGAAAGAAATGAGGGAGGAGATACAATTAGGTAGATAGCACTACAGCTGCAAATCATCATATAATCATATATGCTAAGGGCTAACTCGTCTATCGCTCATGCACTTACCTTCAGTCTTCTTAGCCGTTCGCACATGACTGTAGACATATATGTACGTGCGAGAGAGTGAGCGCAACGTCGCTGTCGCAGCTGTGGATTACTTAGATAATGACACCAAGTTCCTAATCACCCAGATCTGTTCTCCTTGTGAGAACGAAGTAAGAGATGATGGCATATCACGCTAGTAGTCTCCCTGTCTACTGATGCCGCAGGGGTAGCCAACACGGCTAAATTATTCAGGTTGTTGTCAGCAAATGTAGTCATAATATTCCCAGGAGCACTGATCCAGTGTCAACATCATCGGCAATGAGAACAGGAGGAATGATGGGATATCATGAGGGCTGGGCGGTGTGTCCACCCCTTCTCCCTCTTCTATCTGCTGAGGCTACAGGAGGGCCTGCGCTACCGTCACTCCAAGTTATCTGGCAATCCGACCTTCATACTTTAGAGTATGCTACACATGTGGTTTATACTTGGAGTAGAGTTCATGTACACACAGACCAGAGTTACCCCTATAATGTACAGCTGGTCATAGGCTGTAACAAACAGTGGAATATGAGCATTGTATGTAGATCATGTCTGCAGAACCACTGCGACGGCGAAATACCAGCTCTGTAATTCCTCAGGTTACACAAAGGAAGTGCATTTTCAACAATGACACTGACGTATGCTGAGTATCCGCTGGTAGTTTTAGCAGGAGAGTATAGCATGTCTCTGAAAGAATTCCTATAGTTACAGTAGATGCCATGGATGCAGCAACAAGCATCATTGTTTTTTCGAGATTTTATGTTTATATGTGTATCATATCATATGGTGCATAGGCACTCAAAGAGTAGAAAAGGGTTCATGTCAAGACTGTAAAACTTGTTTGGGTCCTCACTGCACCCCAACCACAATGTAGCGTGGTGGCGCTGTTGCGGAGTAAGAATAAGAGTCCATATGAGTAAAGAACCTTGGCCAACTCAGCCTTGGCTCATAGTATACTATGGGCCATTGCTTTGCCTCTCTCCGCCTCATGGCATGGTGAGATCATACAACTGCATACCCCAGCTACAGCTAGAAACTACAACTAGAGGAGGTAGTTTGGGAATGTGCATAGCATAGCAACAGAGCAGGATGTGGTTTCTATCGCTGTCATTAGATAAATCATTGAACATCCCTCACAAGAAAGTTGCAAATAGAAATTCTTGTTTCAAGTTGCAGTGTCAACAGCGCGATTCTATGACAACATTCTGTGACCACTTGAGTGTTGTCATAGATGTAGTATAGGACAACTAGATAGATCCACATCACAAACTCAGCCCTGCTGGCTGACTTGGTCCTCTATATAATATAAATTCCACACACCTATATGGCCTTACTTACTGACTTACTTTGGAATTGCAATAACGGAGATAGCTTGTACTTACAAGCTATCTCCGTTATTGCAATCCGTTATTGCTATCCGAGGAGTCGTTGGTTACCCTCATAACCAACGACTTCTCCTTATGTTGAGTTACAGAGTTTTTGAGGATAATTTCATGTTGTTGAGTCTCCTCTTTATAGCACAGTATGTACACTATATTATATTACTTGGCAGTTATGATTGCGACCCTTTGGTAGAAGAAAAATGCTTCACCTGAAGGGTTGTCTTCTCCTAATACAACGATCGGAATATTTTTGGAAAATTCATTTTGAATAACTCAACTCCTACTAGAAAACAAATCAACTAAATTTTAATAAATTATATTTAAAATTATTACATTTTCAGCGGATCAAGTTTCTACAGTTATCGCTTCATGGTTTTTCAAAACCGCTGCCACCACAAAGCCCATACAGCTGCCTCACATCGTAGAGATTTATCTATATTTTGCTATAGGCTGAATGTCAGAATGTCAGTGTAGGGAAGGGAGATAAAATGTGATTCTAGTCTCGCTGTTTGGATGGATGTATGGCAGTAAGTTGCTTAGCTCAACTTGTAGAGACGACTACTAAATACAAAAGTTGTTCACTTCGTCTCTGTCAATTATCTAGTGAAAATGAATAGCCGACTATCGCCATTGAAAGCCAAGGTACGTGCTATTCCCATCACAAACATTCGATATTTTAGTTGTTCTCCTAAATTTGAGTGTTACCCTTTTATCATCGACATACTAGTCACTTGTTACTTTGTCTATATTTCCCCTAACGTTGGAGATATTATGGAGTTTGTCAGTGTCATACCTTCCTACTAAACAGCACCATGTGAGCCAAATTACGTAGAATTTGAGAAAGCCCATAAGTGTTTGTTACTTATTTTCTCTGAATTTGAAAGCACGTATCAGTTTGCTTTCAGTCTGTTAGATTGTCCAAACTCAATCACAGCAGTGACTACTGACTGTTAGCTGGTTAAAGACAAGTTTGTGTAATTTTCAGCACTCTCCAGTGTACCACACTCCGATGACTTATTCTCCTGTAAAGCCGGTTCCGACACGAGTAGAGGCCATGGCTCATGATCTCGGTATAGATTGTAAGTTGCAGTACACTAGTTCCACTGTTAGCGTGTTACGAATGTAAAGTTTGTACTTGTACGAGCTGCTTCACAACTTTAGTGACTGAGAATTGTTTGAGAGCGATATTTACTTAGCGGGCTGGGATGTACATTGCTGATTTTACTTTCACTGCTCTCAAGAGGTGCTGTTCAAACTATGCATGTATTATTCCAAGCGTCATATTCCCAGCCTACACAGCTGCATTGGTGGCTTGTAGGCTAGCTTGATGAATGAGCGTGACAGTCCGAGAGTGTAGGGTGATGTAAACATATTTGAATACCATTAACTCCGCTCATTGTGTTTCTTTTCTTTAATTGATGAATGTGTTTTTGTTTACTAATGAGTGCACTGAGCGGCTGTGAGAGATTGCAGCATCTCAGACTCTCATGTTTCTTCCTACGATTCAGATGATCAGTTCGAAAGTAACGGGTCCCTACCGTCGTCGGATGATGAAGAGAACCAGCCACAATTTGTTGGCCAGACGACAGGTTAGCATGCGCTGTGCTCTTTTGAAGAAAGGAAGGGTACAAGCTTGGCCGGGAGGGGGAGGGTGACCAATCACCATGTAAATCTCCACTCACCTGAAACTCAAATGAGAAACTTCTAGCCTTTCACTCCCAGCACTTAACAGAATAGATGTTGGCAGCAGCAATTCTCTCCATGAATTCGCATTGAAAAGTATCTCTATGGCAAATCTAGACCAACCAGCTGCAAAGGGGAGTTCTTGCTTGTACTCTTCTCTTTTCAATTCTTTCTTGTTTGATAGTAACTCTCTTCATTTAGAAGAGCAGCTAGTACATGTCCATCACCCGCATACCAGCTTATGAACCAGAGCCGTGAGAATCAGTAGAACCTCTACTAAATATTCCATCTCTTACATTACTCCCAACATTATACTCTCTGGCCACCCATCTTTCCTTTCTTCTCCTTCAAAGTCTCAACACTGATTCTGTCAGCATTTTGATTGTTCCCAAACTCTATCCGTCCGTCCACGATGTCTTGCTTCTACTGTAAGCTCTACCACTACTAACAGATTATTCCTAAATCCATGAGGGGATAATCTGTTACGATAACTGGTTTGAGGTTAAATCTCAGCTGTTACTGATTACCATGAACTCCTGTCTGTCTGTGTGTCTGTCTGTGTATCTGTGTGCTGTTATATATATAAGTCTAGTGGTACGTTACTTGTTGTCATTTTAGTCGAATATCTCGCTCTGAAACGTCAGACCAAACAGATGGAGAGCGAGAGAGAACAACTCCTTCTCAAGGTAGAGTCATCTAGTGACGTATCTTCATTGTCTATCGTTAATCATTTGATAATGTCTATTGGTCTGTTTGTAGATATCTCGGCTGAGAGAAAGGACGAAGGAGCAGGAGAAGATCCTGTCCAAGTGTGAGATGGACAGGCGTAATCAGCTGAACATAATGAGGAACACGTACGAGCAGGCGGCCCACGAAAAAAATAAGTTTATACAGCTGCTGGAGTCGGTGTCCCGCGATCAGGAGTGCGAACTGGAGGAACTGAGACGAATACAGAAGGCGCACAGTCAGCTGTCCTCATCTCTACTCGTCTTATCATTGCAAGGGATCGCAACTCCTAATCCGAATCGCGCGCTTTTATTTTTCCAGATTTGGGGACGTGTGTGGACTTTCCGAGTAGCCAGGGAGGGGCGGCGATAACACGGCTCAGTGGCCACCTGAATCAGGTGATGGAGGAGAAGAATGACATTGTGGCGCAGTTCTACAGCCAGCAGCAGCTGATCAAAGAGCAGCAGACAGAGCTTAAAGGTCTGCTGCGCTGCAAGGCGGAGAACATGGACCATCAGGCAGCGATATCATCCCTCAATAAGACGATCGCGGTGAGATATGCTTCTACATGTCATAGAAAACCGCTAAATACAGGCCATCTGGTGTTATAACGGGTGGCTTTCGTGTCAGTCTCTTCAAAAGCAGCTAGACATGGGAAATAATCAGCGCGAAAAGGTCGAGGAGGAGAAGATAACTCTTAAGCGCAAGTTGGAGGAACTTCAAGGTTCACCTGCAGGCCAGGAGGCACTGCGTAAATTGGAAGAACAAGTCAGCAAACTTGAGGTAATGGCCATGCTGTAGTCAATAGCAGAGAGCTAGAATGAGAGAGGAGAGAGAGAGAGGGAGGGAGGGGGAATGGGAGAGAGGGAGGGAGGAGAGAGAAGAAAGGGGTTGAGGGTAAAGCTTTCACAGGAGCTCTCAAAGACTAGCCCACCTTGTGACTGTGACAGGCGATCTCACCTCTAGCTTATTGTGACTGTGACAGGACAAGCTGTTGCTAAGGGAGGCAGAGTTCGCAGAGATGAATATGAAGTACCGTCAGGAGCTGCGGGCAAGTGAGAGCCAGCTCGTAGACAGAGACCAGACGTTGAGGCAGCTCTCTCAGGACGTCTCGCGTTACAAGACGCAGGCGGAGCAGGTCGGTATACAGTGCTCTGTTACTCTATGACTAAATTTCACTAGCATCTCTCAAGTAAAAGAGAATCACGAGGAAGAACCGCTGTCAATATCTTATATCCAAGTTTAACTGTGGGCACCTAACCACTGTGGATTTCTCTCTATATCATATTTGTTTTGGAGTTGTCTCCTTTTGTGAAATATCCTACAGCTTGTATAAGAGAAAGGACGAGATTTTCAGAGGTTTCACTTCTACCAAAAAATTCCCATGTTGATAGTTCTCTCATGGGACAAGGCTTAGTGTCTATGTTACACAAAATTGAACATTGTCATGTGTCCCTTGTTTCAATCATGTTTCACTCAGATGAAGGTTTCTCACTGTTAGCAGGTAGTTGAGAGAGTAAAGGAGGTACCAGTCGAGTCGGAGGCTTCGAAGATGCAGCTAGCGGAGCTGCAGTCTCAGCTAAGGCTACTCACCGCCAAATCTACCGAATTGAAATTATCACACGAGGAGACAACTTCTCGACTGAACAAGGCTCATCAGTGCGTAGCTACACTCTCTTTGTTAGGGATTTGGGCTTCTCTATAAGGAGCCACAGCTACAGCATCATTATGTGGGTAATTTTTTCGGTATATGCATGAGCTAGGAGGGTGATGTTTTCACATACAATATTGCCAAGGTTTTTCTCGTTCATGTATGAGTGTGTTATGCTCAGGATTGAGACCTTTGTCACACCAGCATATTCATAGCTACCAGAGGTATTGGTATTGGGTATTGGGCCAGGTTTTCAGTGATACGATTAGATTCGTGACATTTCCTTTCACAGGGCAGAGATGGAGAAGCTTGGCAAAGAGTTAGAGGCTGCGAGGAGTGTGGAAGCCAAGTTAGGCGAAGCCTTCCAGAAGAGAGATGAGAGGGAGAACGAGATGGAGGGCAAACACCGTCAGGCTATCGCTGACATGGATAAACTGGTGGGTGAACCTCCCCAGCCAATAAGGCACTAGCGTCAGAATCCTCAGCCAATAAGACACTAGGATCAGTCTCCTCAGCCAATAAGACACTTGCGTCTGTCTCCTCAGCCAATAAATCACTAGAATCAGTCTCCTCAGCCAATAGGACACTAGCATCAGTCCCACACTACAACCACACCGTTGATTGTTCTCAGCTGAAGCAGAGGAAAATCGAGCTGGCTAAACTACGACAGGAAATGGCTAACAAGATTGTCGAGCTCGAGCAGAAGAAGGACAGTGAGCTGGAGGAGTTGGATAGTAGGCTCAGAGAGAAAGCGTCGGCGACGCAACGAGAGAACGAGCTACTCAGAACTCAGCTAGCCAAGGTCGTCCCGGAGCTGGCTCAGCTTAGGAAAGATTTCAGGTATGCACGGGAACACTCGTTACCGGTATTACGTACGACATTACGTGCGGGAAATGTGACAGTGAGTGTGTAAGAAGTAAATGGGAAAACCCGGCTAGAGATTAATTTCATTGAAAAATTGCAGTTTTGTTGAATACTGCATACGTGGTTATTATTGCGTGTCAACAATATAACGAGGGTTTCGGAACCTCTACATTTGTCTCATTAAGTTTAACATTTTCTGCTTATATGTCAATGGATAAGCAACTTTGCTGGTTTATTAATAGCAAAGCCCATGAAATCACTATTTCGCTATATTTAAAGCCCCGCTATAGTTACCATGGAGACAGTGATTGATTACAATCAAGGTTGACCATGTTTGGCTTTCCTTACGGGCCACTTATCCCTGTATGGCTCACTGATGACCTTCAGAGTTCTCCCTAGGCCATTTCTGTAGGAAAGGGGGAATCAGGGATGTATGACGACTCCTGATAGAATCAGTTTTCTTTATACCATGGAACATTTAGCTGTCAGGAGAAGAAAACCTTTGGCTCAATCAGCTTTCTGCGCTGTCAGATTCTTGTGATACCAGAATTCTGTAACACTGCTTTATATGGTTCGCAGGTCGCTGACCGGTTTCTGTCAGCAGTTGAAGTCTACGATGGAGAGTGACTGTATGAATACCAGCAAACAGCTGACTCTGGCCATACAGCAGGTCAGCGACCACAACAAGGACCTGATCCGAAAGTACAGGAAAGAGATGGTGTTACGGAAAAAATACCATAATGAACTTGTAGAGCTCAAAGGTTAGCTTTACCCCTATGAGAGATCGAGTTCAGTTACCGAGTTTTACTGTCACCTGCCAACCGCTCGTAGGTAACATCCGGGTGTTCTGTCGCGTACGGCCAATGATCAAGGAGGACGGGGTGTCAACAGCGTCTGTTCTCGCCGTCGACTGTGACGACGAAGATGTTCTAGTCGTAGCCAATAGCAAGGGCCGGTCGCAGACATTCGAGATGGACCGCCTCTTCATGCCCGACTTCTCTCAGAAACAGGTCAGACTTGGACACGCGAGCTGATTGGTGTGTCTGCTTGTCCTCTGACGTCATGACGTCATGTGACTGCAGGTGTTTGATGAGGTGAAGGCGCTGGTAACGAGCTGCGTGGACGGCTATCACGTCTGTATCTTCGCTTACGGCCAGACTGGGTCTGGAAAGACTTACACAATGGAGGGTAGGTACCAGGTATCAGTGGGCCTCAGAGGGTAGGTACCAGGTATCAGTGGGCCTCAGAGGGTAGGTACCAGGTATCAGTGGGCCTCGGCTGCTTTTCCCATTTTAAGTTGCTGTAAAATTGTCAAAGCGGTATTTTTGTCAAGCTCAGAATTTAGTTACGCTCCATCGCTCTACTATTTCTAGTTTCGGTTTCTGTTAAACTGAAACTGCTTGCAGGGGAAACTGATGGAGGGTCATAATACCGGCTGCTGACACCCGTCCACCAGTGCGAAAATAATTAATGAGCAATTGAGTTTTTTGTACTGATATGTCACCACTGCATTGAGTAGGCAGCAGTGTCTCCACTTCTCAGTGATCTTTCTCGCTTTGAGTTTCTGTAACACTGAAACCATTTCCAAGGGAAATATGCTGGAGGCTTACATACAGTGTGTGATATCTTACAGACAGTGTGTGATATCTTACAGACAGTGTGTGATATCTTACAGACAGTGTGTGATA
>ERZ1740065.2343-NODE-2343-length-11749-cov-10.822815_pt1 | contig 11749 bp, 9 predicted proteins | sample MGYA00581738_ERZ1740065 | MGnify/ENA primary metagenome ERZ1740065 (study PRJEB43018, sample SAMN04849749) | marine metagenome | isolation source: floating plastic debris | place: Pacific Ocean | collected 2008-09-01 | study: EMG produced TPA metagenomics... | reverse complement strand
GCGTCACAGTGAACGGCGTCACAGTGAACGGCGTCACAGTGAACGGCGTCACAGTGAACGGCGGCACAGTGAACGGCGTCATAGTGAACAGCGTCACAGTTTCTCATTTCCTGTAACTGGTAATGGAAAATGTGATTTTATTTGCGAACAAATTTGTTGCATTTTCATCTATCGCAAAAAAACTTGTGGAAATGTTTTTTTGCGTCCCTTGCAATCGCTGCATCAAGTACGGGTGGGATAGAAAAATATTTGCAAGTTTCAAATTTCTGCGAATGTTCGAAAAAGTCGCCATGGCAAAAGGTTTATATTTTATGGTAATGCACATCGAGAGCAGAGCGCTCCGCTCTCAGTTAACTACGCATACTTAGAATCAACCTAAAGGAATGATCGAGTATATTGATGCTCTATTCGTACATCCTTATACATCGCCATCATTGATCTATGTGATTTGTACGGTTTTATAACAAGTATGTTGGAGTTGTGTTCTCCTCCCTATTGACTGGCAGCATGATATTTTCCATCGCGGTATTATATCTGCACCCTCTAGTAATTTGACTATATCTAATTTGAAACTTGATACAGGAGACAGAGTGTTATATTGTTATATATGAATCATTATTTTATTCCTATTATGTTTATAGATTATATCGTAGCCGTGTCCAGTCAGTAATATAGTATGAAATGACTCTGCCTTGCTGCTGATTGTAGCCATTATCTCCCCCTACGATCATGTGTTTATGTGACACGATGGTTTCTATTGCGGTGGTAGTGAATGTCTTGCTGTCGTTGCAGACGTCGAGTACAGATGGGTGCCATGTCACTTCCCGTTCACCCACCCATCGTTTGAGTTGGAGATATTCTATGAAGGAGATTGGCTTGAGGTACTCGGCTGTGGCATCATGCAGCAGGAGATCTTGACCAACTGTAAGCCCATCTCTCTCCTCTCTATTATCTCATCTCCATCCTCTCTCTCTCTCTCTCTCTCTCTCTCTCTTTCTCTCTTTCTCTCTCTTTTTCTCTCTCTTTTTCTCTCTCTTTTTCTCTCTCTTTTTCTCTCCCCTCTCTCTCTCTCATCCTCTCTGCTCTCATTCCCCTCCGTCTGCTCTCTCAATCTCTCTACTCTCATTCCTCTCCCTCTGTTCGCTCAATCTCTCTACTCTCATTCCTCTCCCTCTGTTCTCTCAATCGCTCTGCTCTCATTCCCCTCCCTCTGCTCGCTGTCCTCTCTAGATGCGGTTGCCATGCAGTTGACCACAATCTGTACCAGGTGGAGTCAAGACGAAGGCAGGCTGGGCGTTTGGGATCGGTCTGGAGCGACTGGCCATGAAGCTGTACAGTATACCAGATATCCGTCTGTTCTGGAGTGATGATCCCGGTTTCCTGGTGCAATTTTCTGTTGCTGACTGTCACACGCCTATTACATACAAGGTAATTACGTCTGACACAGCCCTCCATCGCCACAACCCTTCATTGTCACAACCCTCCATTGTCACAACCCTCCATCGTCACAACTTCTTGCCGTCACAACCTTCACTGTCATGACTCTCTGCCATCAGAACCTACCACAGTCACAGCTCTCCGTCACAGTCACAGCTCTCCGTCACAGTCATAAATCTATGTCACTGTCACAACTCTCTGTCACTGTCACAAATCTATGTCACAGTCACAATCCTCTGCTGCTGAGAGTGTCCGTCATAGCAACATCTGTCTGCCTGTCGCGTACTTCGCTGTCATAACACTCAGCTGTCACAACAGTCTAACGTCAATGACGCTCTGCTATTGAGACTGTCTGCTATCCTCTTTGTCACAATCTTCTCTTTCATCATCTGAGTGCGGGAAAGTAATTATAGAAATGTCTGCCCATACATTCGAGGATATTTATACATGGCGTTGTGTGCAGGCGGTGTCAAGGTCTTACTTATTACCAGGAGGTACAACAAGAATTTCATTGTAGTTTGGACGGCGCAGTTTGGACGGCGCAATGTCATGTTTCAGACTAGAAGCGCGTAGCTTTATTAAGTGTGCGCAAACAGGAAAATATTTTGTTGAAAATGTACTTTTTTATTCTCATTGTTTTTCATATCAAGGAAAAAATGAATTAAGTTCTTGAGCTGCTAGATTGTACCAGAGAAGAAGGGTTTCCTACAGGCCCACCTGTTTGGAACACGTAGGATGTGTGCGTGTGATCGTAGCATCTTCATGCGACCAGCCAACACGGCAAAACACATAAACTATTATTGCTAGCAGCAGTCAGCATCTTCATACTCTACAATCATATATCGCTGTGTAAATGTGTTGATATACATGTGTCAGTACCACTGCATGCATTGTTGTGTGTACACACCTGTACCCGTGCTGCGTTACTGTACCTGTATGTATAACACGTGTCTATATAATATATAAGTTGCAAACCCCATTGTTGCAACATATATTCTGCCATTATTCCATTATTCTTGCTCTTGTCTGCCTTGGAGCTCGTCACCCCTCACTTAGATTTCTACTCGTGTATGTGGCTATGTCTGCATACGTAGGCTTGCCTGTCATCATGACAAGGTGCTAAAGTATTGTGTTGGGCAGTGTTAGGGTGTCGTGGTGGGGCAGTGTTAGAGTGTCGTGGTGAGGAAGAGTTTGAGAGTATTGGAGGTGAAAAGATAGATGATAGAAGAGGGGAAGTGTTAGGGTGAGAACGCAATTGTAGGGTTGGGGGAGGAGGGGAATTCTTTTATTTTTTTTGTATTTCTCTTTTTTTTTTTGTTTCTCCGTTTTTCTTTTTGGTTTGTTGCTGCCTTTGTGGTTTTGTGGGGCGTCGGGCGTGTGGGTTTGTAATATGTAGTCTTAGTGGCTGCAGTAATGCTCGGGCTGCCATCACCCCCTCCTCCTGTGCCACTCTTAGGTATTGCCATCTCGTGTTAGACTATACTATAGGTTAGAATTGTACATCCCACAGTGTTTCATTTTGTTGAGAAATTATCGCACCCTCATCACTGGCCAGATGTTCTCTCAATCCCATCATATCTTTGGCGTTTATGTACAAACGTGACGTCAGGTCAGAGTAAAGGGATAAAATTCTCACACAATGATACTGGTAGCTGTAGCAGTGATCATGCTGTCGCGCCTTGACCTACTGCCAGAATTAGGCTAATGGGGTGTCAGTAACAGATGCTGGTAGCACAGCGCCATCTGTCGGTCAGCATGCTGGTATACGGACAATTGTCATGTGATGGCGAGGGGAAAGCTGTCGGTATGACTGGATGAATGGCTAGAGAGTAACAGAGCTCACAGTATCATAGTCTATGACTTGTGGTCTCATAGCCTATGACTCATGGTCTCGTAGTCTATGACTCACGGTCTCGTAGTCTATGATGGTGTAGAGTCTTGTTGTACCTTCTGCATATCATCATCGGTGTGTAGGGCAAGGTCGGGTGTGTTTAATTCTGATATCAGCTGGTATGGAAGTGGGAAAGATAATACTCTCATCAGTTAACCTAGTTGCTGCTCATGCTACCTCTCCTCTCCTTTCTCTTCCCCTGATCCTTTACTTTCCTCCCTCTCTCCCTCTCTCTCTCCCCCCTCCCTCCCTCCCTCTCTCTCTCTCCATATCCGTATCTGTATTCATATCTTAGTTCCCCTGTCTCCTGCCCTCCGCCCCTGTCCTGATGACTGGTTCTGTTCTACAGGAAGTCAGCAAATATCCGTCGCTTGCCCAGGACATCTCATTCTGGATAACGGACAGGTATTCCAGTCATGACTTCTATGACATTGTGCGGTCCATCGGCGGAGAGCTCGTCGAGCAGGTGGAGCTCATCGACGAGTTTACGCATCCGAGAACAAACCGTACAAGTCATGCTTACCGCGTGACGTACCGACACATGCATCGCAATCTCACTACCATCGAAATCAACCAAGTTCAACAAGAACTGCGCCAACGCGTGGAACTCGACTTACAATGTCAAGTTCGTCAGTGAACCAACTGCCGGGCGCTGGCAATGGCTGCCATGGGCGGAGAAAATTGGATCCGTTCTAAGGCCTTTATATTTGAATTGTTGAAACTCTCTCGTGCGCAGCGCACTCGGAGATGGCGATGTCGTGGCTATTGTCTCAGCTGGAACAGATTCTCAATTGTCCAGCGAAGTTGCGGATCTTGAGCAATTGATTTTCTGTGCCAATCAGGCGACAGCAGCTATTGACGAGGCGAAATCCTGATGAGAGGTTTCATCAATTAGTGCAGTCTAATTATTCCTGGCTCACCTCCTGAGACTCATTTCATTGTCTTACTGGAATAAATTTATTACTATGCTTGTTCCAGTAATTTCTTTCCTTTGTAGCTGATGCCTGAGGATTTCATGAGAAAATCTATTTCCATGCTGAGCAGTTAACTTATTTCATTCAGCTTGCCAGCAGCATTGCGGGAACACGGTGGTAGTTGTGATAGACTATAGTTCACACAGACCCGTGTGTGGGTGTACAAGTGGTGATACTTTGGTAAGGACCTCTCTCTCAGGCTATACAACTCTCTCAGGCTATCTCACCAGCCATCCATCTGGTCTGGCACAGCATGAATTGGAAGCTGGAATAGCTGTAATCTCTGCCGGTATGTATTGCTCTTGGGTTTTGGATGAGAGAAAATTGAACTAACCCAAAAAATACTCGCGATCTCATTCATCAGTGAATTTTTTGTACGGTTCAGAATTTTCAATCCTGTGACAAATGTTATGGCCGATGAAGAAATGCTAATGAGTTGAGATATAACCAGCGTCTGCCTTCCACACCGTCTGCTGGCTGTCAGACGGACAGACAGATGTTAATATAATTCAGCGAAGTCCTCTAACTCTTATCACCTCGTGGGTTGCTTGACTATGAAATTGTAATCGGTGTACAGTAGAGTTGGCCTATCAACCTGACGTATGCAATGTGACAATAACTAGTCAGATTTATTTAATACTGGCCACAGAGCGCACCGTGCTGTTTTCTGATGAGCAGATCTGTGCGCACTGAAGGAAGACAACCTGTACCAAGGCATCGGACAGCGCGGGGAGTGATGGGTATGGTACTGGGCTCCAAGAAGTGTATCTCAGCCTGCGATCCTGCTGCCAATCCGCCAGCCTACAAAGAACCGGATCGGCTCAGTGTCAAGGACAATGCCGAGATCTCATCGTCTCAAAACGGCAAGCAGACTTCGCAGGATCATGCTAATGATCAATCTGGTAAGCTAGTTCTCTCCCTCTATCTCTGCTCTTTCCCCCCCTCTCGCCCTCCCTCCTCTCTCTCCCTCCTCTATCCCTCCTCTCCCTCATCTCTCCCTCTCTCCCTCCTCTCCCTCTCCTCTCCCTCTCCTTCACGTTGACGTAATATCCAGTATTTAGTGCCTGTACATGTTTAACGGTCTCTACCAATGATTACGTTTGACGACAGTGAGAGATGAAGGGCTGGAGAGTTTCTCTCTATGGATTGTCGAATGTCTCAGGCAGACACTCTCAAACATCACGTTGTCGATCTGCTGTCGAGAGCCGATGCTGCTATCGTGAATAATTATAGTGCTGCTGCCATTGGAATGAAATCAATCAGATCACACGACTGAGAGAGCAGACGCTGAATTGAGCTCGACACACCATTTCTAACTCGAGCATCTTATATCTTGAGAACAAAAAAGATCATTAGATGTCCGCACTGCATTTCAATAGCGCAATTACCAGTCGGCTACCTGGTAAGGTTTGACGTCTGCTGTCAGCTCTGCTGAAATTGATTTTTCGAAGTTGACAGCGGGATGAAGTTTTTGCTGTCACTATCGGCTGTCACTATCACGCTGTTGACTAGCTGGAAGGTTGAGCATCTCTAGCTGATCTGCGATGTACCGACAGTACCTTGAGTCACGTACGTTACTGGTCAACCATTTACTTTTGGAGTTGTCTTCCTTGGTATTTCACGATTTGTATCAATGCCACTTGTTTGCGTAAGTGTTTTATGGACACGGCGACTGTCATAAACTACTAATAAACAGCTCTGTTTATCCTTACTTACTGATTAAACTATCTGTGTGTCAGCGCCATGTAACTCCATACGCCAAAAACCTGTTTGTTGTTGAAGATTAGCGCTTGCACTTGTGAGTGGCTTGCTCCTTCATCTCACTGTCTCTAAATCCTGCAACTAAAATGTATCCCACTCTGGAAGGTGGCAGCAGTGCACCCGTACTTTGTCAACCATTATTTAGCAGTAGCCTGAGTGTTTATGTGCTGGTATTCGATGCTTCTGATCATTTGTTGGCTGGCTATATTTCACTGTCTTTCGCTAACTGAGTTTCGTTGGATAGGCCCTCAAGAGTGAGGCTGAGCGAATCGGAGTTTGTGTGCGACCAGCGTGTATATGTTGGCCATTGCGCTGTTATTCTTGGGATTTGCTACACGGTGGTCATTGGTCATTGAGCCTGGATGGCGCTATGATCGTGATTGCTAGTTAGAGCCAGTTGGGGGCTGCCTGTTGTCTCACTTTGGGTCTTGTAAGACGTAGGTAGAGTTCAGTTCCTGATGCTGTTACGTACGCTCCAGCTGCTCCAGTGATGGCTCAATCGTCGCCTAGTGAGGCTTCAAAAAACCTGTCTGGACCCGCCGTTTCTAAAAGCCACCTTTTGAAGATCAGCAAACGGCATAGCACTACGTTTACACTCCCTGACGGCATCACATATAAGATAGGTACGTCACATCCTGTCAGTTTACCTACAGCATAGCTTTCATGGCAGCGCATCCATCCGTTGTGCTCCATTCACTGTTGCTGAAGCTGCGGTTGCTAGATCTATGCATGCTTTACACGTTTTTTTTCAATTTTATGGCAGCGGATGGTTTGGTGTCTTCTGCTTTCTTGCTGTTGTGCAATGTGATTTCTGCCAGCTTGTGCTCACAGCTGCCTTACCGTGGACTCAGTGCCACTTTTTGTAACTCCGGCATCTATCAAGATCAGATGAGCTGGGAATCCTCAGTAGACACAAACAGTGGAGGCTGTGATGTAAACATTGCCAGCTGTTGATATACGATGGCAATCAGGTGTTAACATGTATCCTAGCAAATGTGCAGCTGTAGTTTTTGTATACATCTTCAGTAGTCAATAGAGAGAGACCCAATCATTCATTTGCCCAGTCTCCACTCAGAGTCATGATGATTGGGACCAAGTGTCAGCCAATGTCAGATCTGCAGCCAGACCACCCAGGCATGGCATACCGTGATTCTCCATCTCAACTCAAACTCTCCACAAAGCTGTTCTCGGTAGGTGGTCCTGACCAACCGGCCATGGCAGAGTGTCAACCATATTCAAGAGCCGACCACCCATCGTCTCAGTTGTCACCAGATGAACATGTAACATCTGAATTGGATTCGATGATCAACCAAACCACATCTCCCTTCCCTGTTACCGTCTCCATGACAACAAGCTGTGATTTGTTGTCGGATAGATAAGAGGTCTGTTTGGTGCATTGATCCAGCTCTTTTATGTAGGCTGCGTCACAGAAAAGCTCAGGATTCATTAGTAGTATCTCATAGGCGTCATACTACCTCCCTCTCCGCGCTTACCTCAAGGCTTCGGTTATATCGGCTGCTAGCACCTGCAGCATGAAGGTTGAATATTCTTCTATCTGCACTCAACCTCTCTTGATCCGCTGAATGAGTCGTAGAATGGAAACTGCTGCCCATCTGTCAAAGAGAGCTCACCGCTTCCTCTGGTATTGGGTTTTCTATTTCGTATCCTGAAGATGCTGCCTGGACGTTTGATAGCCTGACTATAGTGCATGTGGACGAGTTACTGACGTTTACCTTAAGCACCATGTCCGCAGAGAAAGTGGGCAGCTTTACCCTTCGGAAGCGGTCTCGCAGTGAGGGCAGCGCTCTTACGGATAGAAGTGACGCAGCATGCCACACCAGTCTGACCAAGCAGCCCCGTATTCTAATGGATTCCAACATGGATTCACAGGGAATACCTCATCGATTGGTCATTGAGTTCTTGCCTCGAACAAATAGAAAACTCTCATTGCCTCCCATTCCATGTATGTCAGCCTAGACAGCTAATCTGCCTTGTATTCCCCGTTCTCCCTGAGCAAGTTGTGAATTGTATTCCTCTCTGTATATGTGCCTATATTGTGCCGTATGTCTAGCTTGACTTGTGGCTTCCAGTGTCCAGTCAGCCTTTGACACCCAAATACACTCTGCTCTGTTTCCATCGGTGTAACTGAATGGTGGCACATGTTGATGATCTCCGCATTCAGATGTATTCGATGTTACAGTGGCCACCTCTGGTAAGGGCGATGCCGCCATTGCTGCTGGAGCCAAGATCTCTAAAGGTATGCCTACTAATACCCCAACAGGTTTCGGATTGATTCCTGTGGGGGGGGGTGAATTGCTAACACCTACACGCTACCAGGGCTACAAAACAACCAGTGGGGTATTCGTCTGAGTACAGCCACTCGAAAATTAGCATCTAGGCTCAACAAACTATTGGTGTCTTCAGAGGCGAGAGTGGCGATCAAAGATCTCTGTCGAAATCTGTGATTATTCTCGCCCACTGATGTAAATATGTATGAGTCGCAACGACAGAATACATCAAGGGTGTATTCTGCCTCTGCCACTGCCTCTACCGCTGCCGTCGGTGGGATTCAACTGATTTGATATGCTGCCTCCATCCTCAAAGCTCCTTAGGGATCATTGCCTGCTGCCGTAATATCGTCTGCCGCAAATATTAAGAACTTGTGATCGAATTTTAATTCCGCCCATCAAAGTGGCAAAGCTGCGTTTAGTTCTAATTAGTTTTGCAGCGATGCATCGGCCTACACGTAGCCATCCACTTTGTTTTAGACTTTTCCATCTCCTCCGGTTTGAACTGGGAGTAGCGTATGAGTACGCTGGCAGATGGAGCTACTCAGATTTTCCAGTGTGCGATTCAATTTTACTACTCTCCAGCTCTTGCGTTTCAGGCGAAGTGACTGTACTAAAACGAAGTGACTCATTTCTGAACAACACTGAGCTCACGTCTGAGATTGACTATGAGCTGACCAGTTATGCCTCGGCCAAGTTGTCCGTGGATCGAATGCCGCCTGTGGACACTCTGGCTGCGCCCAAGCTGTGTTCCGCTAGGTAGGGTAACGTTCCACCAGTCCATGCAGTACTGTCGTAGCGTTATCGATGATTGATACAGCTTAGCGGATTGGCTGGCTTGGATAATTCATCCCCAGTCGAATCAATCGTAAGTTCTCGCCGGCATACGCAATAGTTGGAAAAACCACTTTGATAAAAGCGTTGACCCATGCGACTCCATTCTTGACCCTGGCCAAACGGACATAAGCTAAAATAAAAACTCAGCCGAAACAGCAGCCAAATCGCTCAATAACTCACTCCCACGCAGTGACGAATTCTTTGACACAACATGAGATGACACAGTTCTATTTGTTGCCACACAGACTTGTGAGTAATGCAGCCGTTTCAGTTGGAATAGCCCGTTTTAGATATGGCAGTGATTATGTATGAGTGCGTAGTGGGAGAGTTGTGTCATAGACATCTGAATGATTGATTGCAGGCTTCAGCATCTGATAGACCTACTGGAGCACAACAACGGCATCGATAAGGAGGACATGATCAATAATCTGAAATATTCGATATCCGTTCTGAACACGCTTTACATCGAGGAAACGAGGTAAAATCGTCGTCGTCTCATTTCTGTCCATGTGTGTGAAATCAGAGAATCATATCAATACATCAATATATCAATATATTTATGCCCTACGCTAGAGAGAAACCAACGTTCGAAAGGTAAAAATGATTGAATTGGGGATTCCCTTTCGTAATTCCAAGCGAACTAGGAGTTATCCCCTCACGATACATTTGGTCATAGTTATGGCTTGTTGATAGTTCCTATATTCTCCCCGCCCTTTGCTTGATTCATGCTTCAATCGCTCAGCCTGTGGTTTATATGCTTTAAGTTTCATGAGACCCGATTGGTAAGTTCTGTTACACGTACACTCCAATCCAATTCGTATATCCCCCACGTGTCAAACTATTTCAATTTGGTTGGATGTAGTCTTGCACTGGTTTGACGACATCACAGAGCTGGACTGTAGTGGAAGCACCTACTGTTTTGCTGGTAACCCGCTAGTGTATCCAATCACGCTGTTGCCAGTGGTTGCCAGTGGTCGCCAGTGGCATATTTCCATGTCAGACAATCTTTGTGAAGCGACAGTTCTTTGTAGGTCACATAGAGGTGCAACAGCTGGCAAAAAATGATGCCGATGGTTAGCCTGCTGCCTCTCCCTCATCTTGCACGCTTTGCTGGTACAGCTCCTGACCAGACTCCCACGCCCTGCTCCATAGCCCGCCCATCCACTCTCACGTGTCACTCCGCTCTATTGGCCGTGGTCTTTTCAGGAGGCTATTTGACGATGACGATGCGTTGAACGAAGTGCAGCCTGACGCTGTGCCGTCGGAGGTCAGGGAGTGGCTCGCTCAGACATTCACCAGGTCTCAAAGCGTGGCTAGGGTCAGAGGTGAAAGGCCCAAGTTCAGGAGTGTGGCACACGCTGTGAGAGCTGGACTGATGGTCGACAGGTCAATTATAATCTTGTACTCAGATATGTAGAAACCTCTGGAGATTTTCTCAAAGATTATCCCAAGGAGAGATATAAGAGCAATGAACCTGGAATTGTCTCCTCCTTTGCTCAGACAAATGATATGATTTGCTCATTGTATATGTTGAGTCATGGCCGAAAATTTGATAAAACAAGACATACCAACTTACTTATCGGAACAAAACCAAAGTGCAGACGACTCCGAATTATATTTCAGTGAACATATACATATAACAAATATATCACATATACCACATATACCACACATCTATATTAGTGTGATAAATGTATACGTTCACTTAGCCAAAACTGGGAAAGTCCAAGCTGGTATTTTTCCATGTGGTACGACAGTATCACACTAATATAGACGGTGTGATATTGCTGTATCTACCTCGATGTACATATCCTTCGCTTTCGTTGTTACAGGATATACAAGAGGATGTCCAGCTTCCATGACGTACCGATGAAAGCGCCGCCGGCCGCGCTATCCATGCTGAAGGACATTGACCAGTGGAACTTTGACATCTACGACCTTAACGAGAAGAGTGAGGGCAACTCCCTACGCTGCATCGGACACCAGCTTCTCAGGTCTCAGGGTCTTATAGTGAAGTTCCGGGTTCGTCTCCTGTTGTTACCTTGCTGTCAAGGCCACTCTACTGCTCTGAGGATCTCAGTGTGTCTGTGATATTTTAGTTGAACTCTGCTCACTTGGATAATTTCCTGCTGGGGTTGCAGTCAGGCTATAGCAAGTATAACAACCCTTACCACAATCTGATACACGGCGCTGATGTAGCGCAGACCACGTACACCATATTGCACTCCAGTGGCTTACTGGTACGCCTTCTACATCAACGGGTCGTTGGTCACTGCCACTCTCGAGTTCAATCAACAATGATGGTATTGATCTTGTTTAGAAATGGCTGACGGACGTGGAGGTATTCGCCACTCTTATAGCCGCGCTCGTACACGACTACGAGCACACTGGCACGACCAACAACTTCCACATCATGACTAAGTTAGTTCCTCCCTACCTATTCTCACTGAGAAGCTAAATGTGTACCTAAACCTTGTCATCTATCATCATTTCTGCTTGAGACAAGTGACGCTGACTGCCTGACGCTGACTGCCTGACGCTGACTGCCTGACGCTGACTGC
>ERZ1740065.2342-NODE-2342-length-11754-cov-13.541414_pt1 | contig 11754 bp, 9 predicted proteins | sample MGYA00581738_ERZ1740065 | MGnify/ENA primary metagenome ERZ1740065 (study PRJEB43018, sample SAMN04849749) | marine metagenome | isolation source: floating plastic debris | place: Pacific Ocean | collected 2008-09-01 | study: EMG produced TPA metagenomics... | reverse complement strand
GTCATGAGTCATGAGTAAACGCTATTAGATATTCTCAGCAGATGATCTCTGACTATATGTACTAGTATTGATTGATACAGCGTGACAACAGTCCTTCTAGCCCATGTTCAAGTATCATACCTATAAATTGTCTGTTGGTGCGCCATCTGCAATTGGCTTCACATAAACTTCAGTATAAATGAATTGAAACTTGACTTCAACTTCAAAGAAACATCAGCAGTAAACTCCTGACTTGACTTGACTTGACACTTCAACTTCTGGCATCTAAATGAATTGAGAATGACTTGAGACTTGGAAGACAGTGAATTTACACTTGACTTGACTTTTGAGAAGGGTGACTTTTCCCAGCTCTGGATCTTAAGTATTCAGATTTAATCCTTACTGTTCGGATTTTGAGCTTGTGTAACGATGAAAGGATGGACTTCATGTAGCACAAGGATTTTCTTTGACTCACTCGGATTTTTGCCTTTTACTTCGGATTTTGGATGATATTACTCATCTCCCTTGGTAAAATGACATCACAAGTAAGCAATCTGTCTCCAGCTATCACCCTAATGAACTAAAAACCAGTTTTTGATGCTGAAAATGTAAAAAATGTGGTAATAATATTGAGCTATTTGTGTCGTCATAATACTGCCCACTATCGAATTTTTTTTCTTGATGAACTCCTGAAATCTACTGTGAGAATTTTCCCTGGTTCCAGGTTGAAATCTGAGCTAACCTTCACCTTTGTCAACCGAAGATATTAAAGATAACAGAATAGTTAGATATTAGAGTTGAACATTGACCTATGATTCAGATTTATTTCATGAGGGTGTTGTTTGATTTGTATTGGATATTTTACTAGATAACTTTAGTATTCATTAGCAACAATCCTACCTGAGGAACTGGTTGTTTCGTTATGTATTGTATTCTGTCTTTACTAACGTATTCTTTACCAACCACGAGTATTCTTACGAGAGTCCGAAAAAACGGTATGATTGTCGTAAAGTCAAGGACGTGATTATATGGTAACATGCACCCTAACAAAAGAAGCTGGATGGAAAGCAGCACCCTGAGTAGATGTGTATGGATGTATATATGATGGCGTATATGATGCTGGCAGAGCAGGCCGTACACCAGCATCAAATCACTGTAGGTTGGCCTGACGCATAGGTGGGTTTAGCATTCGTATTCCCTCAGGTATGATGGGCCCTTCAGCAGTCGGCCGGTTCTGGAGCGTCGTACAGGCTGCGCAGTCTCAGGTGCTGCGAGGTTGTCTGGTGATGGTGGTGGTGGTACGTCTGGGAGGGGTGGTGGTTGTGGCGAGACATTTCTTGATCTGGTTTGGGTATCATCGTCCATTGGTCTTGTGGCATTGGGCTGTGGGCTCTCTGGTGCTGGTATTGTGTTGGGGCTCCCTGTTGCGTGATGTGCCCTCCGCAGATCAACTCCGTTGCGGCGAAGCAGTGTGTAACCTTGTTGGACCACGTACGATCTCTGGTCGCGCCTCTGGAGCACCCTGGCTTTGACCCAGACCTTTGACCCCATGCTCGTTGGTCGAAGCCGCACGCTCTCACCTTCCTCTAGGGGGTCAAGGTCCTTGGCACCCTTATCATAGGCAGCTTTCATCCGGCTTGTCTTCAGATCTTCCCTGTGAGATCGGCACAGCCACTCCCCTTTCGGTTGTAGCAGTGTCCTGGTCGTCGGCAGGTCTGTCTTGCCCCGTCTACCAAAGAATCTTTGGTAGAATCCTGCTCAAGCAAAATCAGGCTCACCACTGGCTCATCTTTTGTCCGGCCCCCTGTGTCTGTGTAAAACTGCGGGGAGCGGCTGAGCTGATCTACTATCAGCTGCTGTGGCCCTGGCTGGTATACTATGTGCACGTCATAGTTTTGGAGACACATCCTCAGTCTCTGAAGCCTGCGTGGAACCTGTTTCAAAGGTTTTTCCATGATGTTCTGCAGTGTTCTGTGATCTGAGTATACTGTTGTTCGGTTGCCGAACGTGTACTGGTGGTACCTCTCCACCTTCTCCACCTTCTCAATTGGCGCATACCTGCCCTCCACCTCTGTCAGTGCCCGGCTTCCAAAGGCTATCGGTTGACCCTCTTGCATGAGGGCAGCGCGAAGGCCCTTGTCGCAGGCATCACACTGTATTTCCAGGTCCTTCTGGCCATCATAATATCTCAGCACTGGTGTGCTGGCCAGCAGTTGCTTCATCTCAACGAAGGCATTCTCATGTTCTGCCGTCCACCCAAACTCGGTATCCTCTCTGATTAGTAGACGCAGTGGTTCCGTGACTCCTGCAAGATTAGGTAAGAATCTGGACTGGTATTAGACCATTCCCAGCAGTCTTTGCACACCTGGGACGTCCACAGGCGCCGTCATCTCCTGGATGGCGGATATCTTGTCTGGGTCTGCCTGTAACCCTTTGGCTGATATTATGTGGCCAAGGAACTGGATCTCCTCTTTGCGCAATTGTAGTTTCTTGCCATTTAGGCGGATTCCCTTGCCCCTGCACCTGTTCAGGAGGGCTCGAAGGTTCTCATCATGTGATTGGACCGCTTCTCTATTGGTCTCCCCAGTTCCCACTACGATGATGTCGTCAGCCACGCACATGACACCGCGCAGACCATTTAGTGCCTGGTGGAGCCGTCTCTGAAAGATTTCAGCTGCCTTCCTTTCCTAGCTTTCCTGCTTTTCTAGCCCAAAAGGTAATCGTAAGAAACGATATCTGCCGTAGAGGGTATTGAAAACTGTGAGCATGCTTGAGGTGTAATCTAGCTTCACATGCCATTAGCCAGACTTCAAGTCGACTACTGAGAACACCTTTGCATTCTGAAGCATGGGCAGTATGTCATCAATGGTGGGCATGAAATATCGTTCTCGCTCGAGTGCCTTGTTGAGCTTCGAGGGATTGATGCATGGTCTAATCTCACCATTAGGCTTCTGTGGTGTCGCCAGGTTGGACTCCCACTCCGAGGGCTCCTCAACTCTGCATATCGCCCCTTTCTGCTTCATAGACTCCAGTGCCTGTTTCAGCTTGTCCATGACAGCAAATGGGTACCGCCGCGGTGGGCTGACCGATGGCTGGGCGTCTTGAGAGACTGTTAGGCACTGCTCTCCCGGCAGTGCGCCGATAGTGTTCTCCTCAAATACATCTGCAAACTCTGTGATCATTGGGTCACTCATGGCGATAGCCACTATGTTGTTCACCGTGATTTCCCTGTTGATTGACACCAAGCCCATGCGTTCACGAGCTCGTAAACCAAGGATCGGGGTGAGATTCTCTCTCACAACCAGGAAGTTTATCTTGTACTTCTTACCATCCTTGGTGTTCCTCATCCGTACTGCAGCCTCTCCCACCGGTTTGACCTTGTTCCCAGTCCACGAGGCAAGCATTGTGGATACTGGTCGTAGCTCGGCTGTCATTGGTAGTAGGGAGTGTGGAAGGATGTTTCTCGCTGAGCCTGTGTCAACTTGTAGTTGGACCTGCCTGTTGCCGTTTAGGATTACCATACTAGCACTCACTTTGTTGGTGTTGTTTGCCGTGATCTGATCAATTGTGTCAGTGTCAGATCCTCCTTCGACAATCTGGTCCATACAGGTTGATTTACACATTGATGCACAGTGGTTGCATCCCTTGCACTTATTGCATCTCTACCCATAGGCCGGACATGCCTCTTTGCTCCTGGCATGCGACCCACCACAGTAGTAGCACTTCGACACCTGTTCACCTCTGCTAACCCTGCTGGGAGCTGGTTTAGTGGGTCCCTTGGCTCGGGAGATGGCGTTCACTTCTGTTGCTTGACCAGGGGGGTTGGCAGGAGGTCCTGCTATCGACAGCTGCCGTACAGTTTGCGTGGCCACCTCCTCGCTCCGACATATCTGCACCGCCTCCTCCAGGGTAAGTGTACCTCCTCTGGCTATCAGCTTGTGTCTCGTCCCACTATCCATGATTCCCCAAACTAGCCTGTCTCGCACAAGTTGATCGCGAAAAGCCTCGTAGTCGCATCTGTTAGACTTCTGTCTGATCACGGCGTAATAGTCGTCAAATGACTCTGTTGCCAGCTGGTTGCGGGTATTGAACATATACCTTTCATAAATTACGTTCTTATCCCCACAACAATACTGTTCTATCACCTGCAGGATCTCCTCCACTGTGTTCGGTGCGTTAGTCGCAGACTCAACCACCTTCTGACATTCTGGTCCCACAGTGTAGAGCAGTAGCGCCGACTGATACTCCTCACTCTCATTATAAACTCGGCTAAGCAGCGAGTATGTGGTCCATTGTGACTTGAACCGTCTGAAGCTTTCTTCCTTTGTCTCATTTGATGTGTTTATCGGTTCCGGAGGGTTGATTTTTGGTACAAACCTCCTCAGCCCTGCTTGTTCTTGGTCGGTAGACATGACGTAACTCTGTCAATCTGGCTTTGTGAATCGTTCTCAGTTGTTCACCGCTGCCACCATGTTTCGTATTCTGTTTTTACTAACGTATTCTTTACCAACCATGAGTGTTCTTACGAGAGTCCGAAAAAACGGTATGATTGTCGTAAAGTCAAGGACGTGATTATATTGTAACACTGGTAGCCACTTGTCTGGGATGACAGCAAAAGATCACAGATACCAATTGTTGCAGAGGCAGAAAGGAGGTAAAACGCTGCCCGTATAGAAAGAGTCTGAAGAAGATCTCAAGTCGTTGACATCAGATCCAAAGAGAACTGTCAGATAACGCTGTCTATCAATTACGTAACCAGTTGGTTAATTTTAAGATGAGTAAGCATGATTGTTGTATGTCTATATCTTTATTAGAATTCATAATAACGGACATTGGTAGTTTTTAGGTGATTATGCAATCACCTAGTATATAACCAGGTAGTTCGATAGACTGGGGGGGGGGAGGGGAGGGAGGGAGGGAGGGAAGACGCGGAGTTGATGGGAAAGAGAAAGAAGGCTTCGCAACAGTGTTAATTGTAAGGCTAGGGAACAAGAGTAAGTTCCATAGAGAGTTAGAATTATAGATCGATACATTCAAGTAAGTAATAGTATACGGATCACATACTGTATTGTTTTTTGTGGAATGCCTGAACCGTAGACTGGAATAAAAGAGATCATATCGATCAAATCAAAGTAATGTTGCCATTGCTGCTAATCCAGTCAGTGGTAGTATTGATCGTCACTACTTGTTCTGACCTCTGACTCGGTGGCAGTGTTGCCAACTTTACGCTTTTCGGCGTAGATCTACGCTTTTTCTATTGTCCACGTCTACGCCTACGCTTTTCTAGATATTGCCCTGCTTCTACGCTTTTGCACTCTGAGCTATCACCTGTGTTGGCAAATCTACGCTTTTTTATTTTCTGAGGCAGCCAATTTGCCATAACAGGCCATTCAGTCGCTTTGTATGTGGACCACAGGTCCACAGAACCTGATCATTTTGATTTGGTTAGCAGATATGCACTACATTAGAGGCAATGGAGTCAGTTTAGAGTCAGCAGGGAGTGTTTCTATTTTTAGATTAGGAAATCCACGCTTTTTTGCCATTTGAGGTTGGCAACACTGCTCGGTGGGGATCTACATCTGGGGATTCGTTGCTATCTGCTGTGATAGCGTGAGGAAGACCAAGAGTCTATAAACAAGGATATACAGGTTGGGGTGTGTAAACTCAGTAGTCTGTACAGACTGTAACAGACTGTAACACACGAGTTAAGATCAACGTTGATTGAGGAAATGAAGACATATAATTGCTGATATTGGGTCAAGGTCAGTCAGAATCGTGGGGCTAAGACATTCGTTATTCGTGCTCTTAGAGGGATTCACTCATAAAGTGTCGTGCGCTATAACATAGGATAGCATCTTACCACTTGGACGTTTTGTTATAGTAGTTTTGGAACCCTTTCAAGCCTAGTAATTGTTTCATAATTACAAGTAGCCAGATAAATGTCAGATCCCCTGCTCTTGGACTCCTGTCTTACAGCTAAGCAAGCAAATAGAATAATATCTACGTGCTCCAAGCTGACAACGTCTATGATATGACCTCATTCATGACATCTGTACTGTACAGTCACTCACGTATACATAGACAAGGCTACAACCCATAATGCGATATAAACGAGGAAGTTTTGAAAGGTTGATGTCATGTAAATGTACTATGCAGTTCCACAGCCTTCCTGAACCATCCTGCCTGCTCATGATACTATTGGGAATCCCCACACCTTGGAATTCCCAAACGATAAGGCAGCAATGAAATTTCCTCCCTACTGAAGCAACGATCAACTTTGTACTTTCCTTACACTACACACCATTGGCACCTCCGATAGATGATAGGGTGGCACATAGTTTTTAGTACTGAATCACACGAGGTATTATTCTCGGGAAAACAGAAGGGCTTGGTTTAAAGTTGGACTGAGAATCATTGTGATAGCGAGAGTTTGGGTGGGTGGGTGATCAAAGCTGTAGATTGATTGATTGATTTAGGTGTGGTGTTGTCTGCCCTCTGCCAACGATTCAAGTATAAAATCTTACAGCGTAAGATAGAATAACCTTCACTTCTATACACTGCAGTGTTTATTACATGTAAAGATATTAGCATACAGCATTATCGTAAGCAGCAGGTGTCTCCTAAGCCACTGTCTTGGCCATCACATCCATGACACCTGAAACAAGTGCACACCAACGATGAGACCGAGACCGTAGTATTATAGAGTCGGATGAATACGGCCGATTGTTACCATCAAACGATATCTTCTCCGTGATCTTCTTAGTTTTGACGATGTCGTCCTGGTTAGCGATGAACACCGTACTGTCGGGTAACTGTTTCCAACCGTATTTTGAGATCCACTGATCCAGCGAGTCACCTGCAGGTAGTAGGCAGATAGTAGGCAGGTAGTAGGTGTATGTAGGAGGCAGGTAGTAGGTGCAGTATGTTTCACAGGACACCAATACTGCAGCTCTCTTAGAGATTAATTCAATAGCACAGGTAACGCAGGTCTCAACACATGATGAGCTGCCTATGATCAGTAACAGGGGGATAGAGGAGGGTGAACCCGTAGGTATGAGTCTTCCTCTCATTGATACAAGTGATGGAACCATTCTCAGCCTATAAATCTTATGCATACCTAGTATCGCTTAAAGAAACCCAATAATCCTGACAACTAGTTCTAGTTATCGATTGAATAAAAATGGAAAAATCACTGCAGCTGACACTATGACCACTATATATCATTGGCCACTAGAGTACATAGACTTCAACATCAGTGGCAGCTGTGTACTCATGTAACGATAAGACAATCATCCAGGAAATGGCACATAGTGTCAGCATCATATGATCCAGCTATTTGCTAGCTGGGAAATCCCGTGTAAACTACAGAGGAAGTTTGATGACTGGACTCATGAGGCAACATGATCTCTGATGATACACAGATAGTGAAGTACGCAGAGTGTTTCATCATCATTATCTTACCAGCCTGGCATATTATTGGTCACCGTGCTAGGTTCTCTGTGCGGCAACAATGGCTTAATAATAAAATAAGCAGTGTTCATTATTAGCAATTTGCCAGCCTATTTTTCAATAAAAAAAATGTTCAAGGCACAACAAAAATCAGTCTTACGTCAACTGGAGAGTTGAGAGAGGCAAGCGAGAGAGACAGGAGCGTGAAGCAGTCTGAGTCTGAACTCCACTAATGACCTGTGGACAGCTACCCTCCGCACTGATACATACTGAAAACAGATGCTGAAAACAGATGCTGCAATACAGCATTTATCCGCGATCCATGATTCATGGGGTTTCATCTGCGAGAAACAATTTGGAAACATTTTCATATTTCTCACAACTGCTGTATGGAGCATCAGTAAAATAGAGAATATTTGCTAGTAAATTTTTTTAAGATCGGCTGAAAATAACAAAGAACGCAGGATCACAAGGAGTCAGTTCTACAGCAAAGGAAACTGATAACAGATATATAGGACATAACCTCACTTATAGTGTAAAACCAGTGGGATTTTTCCAGTGAAAAGATAGTAAATTGTTTGTGCTGGTTCACAGGATCAGCAATGAGAATGAAGAGTGTGACCTTGGCATTGTGCTCAATTAAGGCTGATCTCCATGCACGCAGTAATGTAGCTGCGATTGCACAATCGTAATGTGCTGCGATCATGTGATGCCCACACACTCGTCTCCATGCAAATCACAACACACCGCAGGACGTGGCAGATTGAGCTCTCTCACAGAGGAGGTAGATTAATTAGTCACCATTTGCGGTCTACTCGCTGGACAACAGTGTCAAAAGGTCGAAACCGATCGCGCAATCCACCAATTTACGGCCTCCATGACCTCGCAGCAATTGTCGATGTGGTGCGATGTATTCCACCTCGCACGAAAGTTAAACCGCACGATGTGGAACACATCACACGATCATGGGACATGTCGATCTCCATGACCAACGCAGCTGATCCTGGGACATTGCACGCTGTGCTGCGACATGCATGGAGATAAGCCTTTACCAAGGGATACGATAATACTGGCTAAAATACTTCTAACCATCAGAACTATCTGTCGCTGCAGAGATCATACACCTCATGAAACACCCGGCTGCTACAACCAATTCGTGACTAAACCCATGGGTATGGGTGGATGTCAGGGAAAACCATGTTGAAGTTGAACTTAATTCTGGAACATAATACATTCCAACCAATAGGACATAAACCTGTCTGGGAAATCCCAACGCGGGCAGTCACTAATCAAACGAGGAAGTATAGTAGACATATAAACCTAGTGAGACAGAAAGAGACTGAGTGTGAGGATAGCAACGGTACACAGCTGATGATTACTTACGGACTTACAGGCATACAACAGAGCGATACTGATGATACAGACATAGTGACAGGGGAGACGACTGCAGCTGATGTACGGTGAGTCAATATGGCTCTTATGGCACCATCGAACTAAAGAAATACTGAGAAACGCTAGACATTATAGGACTGTTACGTCAGTCTATGTAGACCGATCTAGATAAGACACATAGATAGGACCGGCATTAGGGACAAAGTGATTTAATCAGGCTCTCACAGGCTATCAGTCTATATCACCAGTCGCAGTATTCCTACTCTGAAAGTCGATCTGATATGGAAATGTTTCAGTGGATACTGTGAAATTAGTAAGTCGTTAATAGAAAAATAATATCCGCCAAAATTACTAAAGCCAAACATAAAAAAATGAAACTATTCTCTTTGAGTAACACGCTACGTATCAGCAGAAATTCACTGCGCATCTGTGATGTTATGGAAATAGCGTGACAGCTGGATGGAGTGATTGACTCACACAGCACCAGTCAACGTACTGCCTTACTGTAATTCATCACATTGACATCATTTGATGAGAATACAATAAAGGTTTGAAAGGCGTTAAAATATAGTGTGAACAGCAAAAAAATGAGCCGTAACATAGACCGCTAACAATGAGAGGAGAGGGTGTAGTTCACAATGATTATACCGGTGTTACAATACAATTCGAAGTCATCACATGTGCCCCTCCCTCATACACGGTTATCCATCAGAAAATGACGGACAAAGATTGAGTGAGTGGGCCGTAGAATCACTATACTATTGAAATCAGTGATCTACCACTGGATGATCTATCGCTGAGTGATCTACCGCGGAGTGATCTACCGCGGAGTGATCTACCGCGGAGTGATCTACCGTGGAGTGATCTACAGCGGCGTGATCTACAGCGACGTGATCTACTGCGGAGTGATCTACCGCAGAGTGATCTACAGCAGAATGATCTACCACTGGGTGATCTACCACGGAGTGATCTACCGCGGAGTGATATAACATGGTATGAGTACCTGGGATGTCTCCGAGCTGGGCCGACAACAGCTGCTTATCGAGTGACTGGAACGTGATACTGATCACATGACAGATGACTGCAATCAAACAGCACGAGACAGTATGAGGTGGTGAGAGGTGGTGGATGGGCAGAGAGCCTGATGGAACATACACCTACATTTACGTATGCTGTCCTCGAAGGCAGTGATTCCATGCACAATATCTGGCTCCTCCTCCAATACTCGCTGTAAATAACGAAATATGACAACTGAAACATAACCATAGCATCAGACAGCCAGCAACACAGACTGCGACATGTCGGCTATCCAACTCAGATCAAAGTACAGAAACCAATGGTCTGGAAGACACAGAGCCCATGCTGTGGACATGTGATCACACAATGGGTTGCAGGTACTACTAGGTACAGAATCATTGATTAGCCAATCACAGCATAGTATCAGAGGTGGCAGAGAGTGATGAGAGACGACTAGATCATTATTAGTGGTCTATATTATATGGTAATACGAGATAAACACTACATAAATAGAATGTCTAGCATCACATACAGGAAGCTAGTCGGCATGGATTATACCATCTGAATTCACAGCTTCTTGTTCAATGATTGCCAGGTTGACAGCCCGGTAACTGTATCAAATATAACAAGTCACGGACACTGGAGAGCCACAGAATGTATCACACTTCGGATAAATTACTGTCAGTACATGTGACTAAGTCTCTGCTTTTCTCATCTTTGGAAAATCCAACTCAGCTATAATGCTATAGGAAATATTTACTGTCAATGTACTGTAATGCTGAGCTTCGCAATATTGACCGCATACTGTAACTGTGGAGAAGACAACTCCGACATGCAGTCTTGAGCGTTATTGGTAGAGGAGATACTGGTTGTAAACAATGCAGTCACTGAATGCTTGAGCTGGCTGCTCCCAACCATTCTATCGGAAATATACCTTTGAACGGAAAATAGGTTTACACTGAAACTATTCTCTATCTTTTGTTGTGTAAAATCTCTCATGTTGCAATAAATTGTACAGACACAGGCTGGTACACAGTACTGGTACACAGGCTACTACACAGGCTACTGCACAGTGCTGGTACACAGGTTAGCACAAAGTGCTGGTACATGTTGCGTTGAATCAGCAACCATTGAAAATTGAGATGCGTCCGCGGTCGTTAGTACAACGGTTGGAAATGAGCGTGAAATACTCGTCCACCCACCGTTTTCAGAAACGTACATAGAACTGAAATTCTCACTCTATAATAAATTTGGTTTATTTATCGGTGGCTTCTCAATTATTTGGCTCATCAAACTGAGAAATTACATTCAATGCTTCATGTTTCATGGATACTGCACAATATTTTTGTTCGACTATGCTAATATATAAGAGGAAAGTTGCAATCGTATACTTTCTCAAGTCTCAGTAATTTTCGTTTCATGGAGAAAAATCTTGTATAAAACACAATTATATATTTTTCATCCTGGTTTAGGATATATTTAGTGTCTGATAAAGCATGCGGAGGAGGGTAGTTCAGTCTGGTGTGTGGTGTCTGCACTAAAAGACAGAATCATGATGGACCTTGAGTTACGGCTGGATGAAAATTCAACAAGTAAAGATTAGAGTTGTCTTTTCCCAATGGGATTGCTGCATCCGGTCGGGGTTTTCACTATGTACACATATAGTCAACGTCCATTCCATTGAGAGCGAGTCCGGTGGACAATGAATTTATAACTTCTGCAGGCATGGACGCCTCATCAACGAAAATCGGACGTTATAGCAACGTCCGCGGACGTTGAAATCTGTCCGGATGCCAATTTTTCATCACATACACAGGCTAGTACACAGGCCAGTACACAGGCCAGTACACAGGCCAGTACATAGGCCAGTACACAGGCCAGTACATAGGCCAGTACACAGGCCAGTACATAGGCCAG
>ERZ1740065.2341-NODE-2341-length-11757-cov-11.600581_pt1 | contig 11757 bp, 6 predicted proteins | sample MGYA00581738_ERZ1740065 | MGnify/ENA primary metagenome ERZ1740065 (study PRJEB43018, sample SAMN04849749) | marine metagenome | isolation source: floating plastic debris | place: Pacific Ocean | collected 2008-09-01 | study: EMG produced TPA metagenomics... | reverse complement strand
CTCCCTCTCCCTCTCCCTCTCCCTCTTCCTCAGCATTATAATCTCTCACGGTTTTCTAAGCGTAAATCAAAAAATGTTGCTGGGGCGCTGTCCCCTAACCCCTGCCGGGGCGTTACCCTCGGACCCCACCAGAGCTTGGGCGGCCCCTGGACCCCAGCCTTTGGGTTGGAGACACCCATTCATCTAAACTCTAGATGTGCCCCTAGGTCATTAACGGTGTCTGCGGTTGCGACCAGGTGTCTATTGATAATGAGATCAAAACTCTCAAAGGCTTATAAAAAATCTGGATTTATCGTCAACTATCTTCAGCTTTTGTCATTCTCCTGTCAATATTCGTGCATCAGCACATGCGGGAGTATGCGGAAGTGTGCGGGAGTGAGCTGGAGAGTGCGGGAGAACAACAAAAACCGTATCTTCTGCAAATTGCTGTAGTCTCTGATTATTTTTCCACACTGAATTTTTTACTTTCAGATTCAAATAGATTTATCGCATTCAATTCTCACATCAAACATTCAATATCAACCCAAGATATTTGTCTTCACTGAAATTCACCAAAACATGAATCACTTTAGAATTTCGAATCATTTGTTTACAAGTGGGTTTCTTCCATACTCCTACTACACAACTTGGCTCTATGCAGCCTCTCAACCCTCTCTCTATATATATATATAGCCTTCATTTCACTACTATTTAATGTCAAGATTGGCAGGGTCATGATCATCTTTACATTTGTATCCATTATGAGATGACAACTCCAAAAGTTTCCATGGTGCGACAACTCCTACAGAAAACTTAGCTGGATCATCATGATCAATTTCCTACAAATGCCTTCGTCATCTAAATACTTTTCCGTGCTAATTTTTACACTCTTACAGTATGTTGTGACAAGGGATGCAGGTTGTTGTCATATGTCACAGACATAGTGACGTGTCACTACCGTTGCTATCATAGTATGGCAGCGTGATCAGCGGGCTAGACGAGGAACTGTGCTGGCTGAAGGTAGAGAGGCGGAGCCTAGAAGCTAATCAGCGGCAGGTCGAGTCGTTGTGGCAGAACATCAGTTGCTGGAAGGCTTGCGTTGTCCGTCACCTTTGTCTGTCTGTCTGTCTGTCTGTCAGCCAGGCTCAAGATACTGGTGGTGCTAATAAGTTCACCTTTTAGGATCTGCACTTTCCAATGAGCATCGGGTATTTTCAACGTATCAGGCTGAACATGTCAGAGACTCTGTTTTCCTGAACTTTCAGAAGTCATGGGTCCATAACTCATTACTCCTACGGCAGTAACCATTCTGGCCTGTTTTAGCTCAGGTCTGCAAGTTGTAACTGGTGAGCCACAGGAGAACATTTGAAATTCATTAATGACAAATGTAATGGCAGCTGAAAAAGGCAATCTCCTGGGAAATGACTTGACGATGACAGGTAAGCTTCACAGCATTCCACGTACGGGGGAGGGGGGAGATGTCACCTAAGATCTATAGTTGCCAAATCAGCAATCACAGACTGAATTGAAACCTATACATTTCTACATACACCTATACCTATACTTGGTGAAATATTTGTATGGATTCTCAAATAATTATACGTATTAGAGAGTTCATAGCAGTCAATATTACCAGGCATCATGCTAGGACAAGGAAAGGCAACTGCTGTCTCCTTGACAAGTGTAATGAGAAAAGCTGTTTTCTAACATCATCAAAGAAATAATATTGGTGGAATCATCATTAACTTATCAGTTAGATCTTGTGACCATATGTCAGTGTCTCTCAATCAACAATCAATCGCTGTCATCATTTCATTGTTTGTCAGTTAAACAGCTGTGTGTGTGTACTACCACACAATGCATGTCCTAGCAGACAAGCTGGTGACAGTGGGTGAGCCATCACGATCTAAACTCAGCGTTTCACCGCTGCTTCCTCCATCTTGTATACCACCTTTACTCTTTGCTATTTACGCCAATTTTCCACGGCATCATATATCGAAATTCTCATCAATCAGTAGTCCATCTGTTAGAATGTATCACAGCTGCAGTTCCACTGTCACATCTTTCAGCCAAGAAACATTACTATTTTATTTCTCATCTATCCATCGGCAGGCTGAAAAGATGCCACCAAAGTGTATTGATTTGCTTATAGTGTTGAAACTGAAGCAGTAATTAGGGCTGTAACTGTTTGTTGTTCTTGGCTTCAAAAGAGCATGATAGAGAGAAGGAATGTTAGCGCTTTCGGATGGACTTCCATTTCAAGAACAGAGTGGAAGCACCTGTCTATGGAGGAAATCAGAGGGCCATGAATGACTGCATGATGGATTTTGATGGTGAACTCAGAGTATCAGATCTGTATCTCTCTGTTTGAAGATCATTTCAACCAATGGACTACTGATTGAGGGAATAGGGAGAAGCCAAGATCATGGTTCTAATAACTATTGATACGATGAGAGATATCATACTACGAAAAAAGTTGCCATAGGATAAAAAGTTGTAATATCACAAGTATTTTGCAACATGCACAATCGCAAATATTTTCCAGGCAGACAATGCTGTTTACACTTTGTCCATTGGTAGTAATAAAACTTGTCTGTTTTTCAGCTCGGACAAACAGCTGTTTTTATGTGAAACGAGGAAATGTTTGGAGCGATGGCAAAGTGAAATAGCTGATATCTGATGGCATGATCTAGCTTGTAATGATGGGCAACTATTGGTTTGAGCATACCAATGAGTTATTACCATGCGTCAGTTTGATGTACGCTATCGAGGTTCCTTCGTCTGATCAGATGCTATCCACGTTCCACTCAACAGCAAGGAAGTTTCACATCATTAACCCTTGCTACCTCCCTAGAACTATGTAAGGTTATCCTGATCAACATTAACTCACTAATAGACACCATCAGTCAAGAATCAATGTGAGACTTTCACTCAGTAGCACATACTAATGCTTATAATCTAGCAAATAATCGGTTTCTTCTCTTGGTGAGCTACATTGTGCAACAGGTATAAAGACCAATGAAAAGATGAATAAGCTTTAGCTGCAGATGGTTCAAACAGATAGCACCATCCTGTAAATTTAGCAGTGAATCCCATCGAAGCTAAAGCTGCAGGTGTACTGCAGGTGTGCTGCAGGTGTGCTGCAGGTGGAATAATGCAAATGGTCAAGTAATGAATTGTCACTGTACAATGGTTTTCCCTCGTCCGGATTTTGATCATCATATTTGCGTATCAGATCGACGTAATGTTGTCTTAAGGCAGTAGCCTGGCGAGGTCAACGTCAATGAATACATAGTGGCAGAGAATCGGATCCTAAAGATGCTCTGCTTTCCATCTATATGAAGCGTTACAGTAATGTAAGAGTTGTCTTCTCAATCTTTTCGATCAACATTGCGCCGTAATAGCTGCAGCTGCAGGCTGAGAAGCTCTAGTGTCAACGGGTCTTTAGGGGTGAAAGGTCACATATATCAGCTGCTTTAGGTAATCCACATGGAGTGACACACACTGAGCGAGAGGTCGATTCTCAAGTGAAGGGAAACACTTGATGGTTAAGCAGCCATGGGCCTGCAGCTCGGCTACGCTTACACGCATTGGAGCTGACATCTGACCTCTTCGTGCTTGCTGCTGCAATGCTGGAGTAGTGTAAATGTTCTCCCATGTAATAGAGGCAGATGTCAATTGTAATTCCTAGTTGTTTATGTTCACCATCGTCAAAGCATGGATCGATTCTATCACAGTCCCTGTAGGCTGATCAGTTTGGTAATTCAATCTTCTACGGCTCCTTCTCAGACAGCTTATGACGTCCAATTGTTTATCTTGACCTTGAATACCTTTCAGCTCCACAAACACAATAGCAATGTGGTAACCTAATTGGCAGTAGTAGCCAATGGATGCTATTTTTGACCACAGCACACGCATCATTGCATCGCATCACCGCTAGCAAGCAGAAGGTTGTCGCATTTGCATGGCAACACTGGTCTATTGTCAAGTGGCAGTTTGAAGCATATGTCATGCTGGTATTCGCATACTAGTAGATCCGTAGCACTGACCTAGTTTATCCCTAGGCAGCTGGCAGCTGTGCACAGATCAATGATTGGTCTGCTACCATGAGCAGTATCATGGCCATTGCTAACGCAACTGGTGTGATTTTGACTATGAACCGTCATATGTCAGGTTCATAGTATGACAGCTGATGCGCAAGGCAGCTTCAAGTTGTATCGGATTGTTGTGGATGAACCCCAGGAAGCGATCATGCAAAGTAGTCCTAAAAGCATTGACTAAGCGCTCGCAGGTAAACATGAAATGCAATGAGGAACAATAATGGAGGGAGTAGAGAGGGTGCTACACACTATATCGATGTCAGACTAATTCAACCATGATAACCCAGCTGCAGCCTGTATTTAGCAGTGTTAATCTAGGTACCAAATTAGCCAATTAGCCAAGTAGCAGCTCTGTCTCCTCCCCTTCCCCCTCCCCCCTCCCTTCCCACTCCCCCTCCCTCTGCAAAATTCCATTGTTTCACCATTCAAACCCACATAGTGGCTATTTCTTAGAATCAGGGTGATTCACTTGACATCTGCGACTGCGTAGCCTGACTTGACTGACAATATCATATATCTATGAGTGTTATCAGATCCGAGTTCCGATTCAATTGAGCGGGACACTGAATCCATTGCATAGCACAACGCTTAGTGCCATTGCCAGCCATGTGAATCACTAGCGGTATGTCCTATGAACTCGTAATTGTCAGGCTCTAAACTATATTCGATATTAGCAATACCAACAGCAATTATATATGTTATATATATCACAACTCGTAATAATAAGAGAAAAGTAAGATTCGGTATAGCTTCGTGAAGGTGCCGTGAAACTACGTTTCAGGTAATAGTAACCACTCTCACTACAAGTGTGACTCGATTTCATTCCCTCGAGTCCACCGAGGAGAGCTTAATTGATTTACATATCTCAGCCGGGCCTAATCACTCACACTTGAGATCAAGTTCCCTCTCTAGATCAGTTAGTATGGAAATTAAATCAACGTTTGCTATCTAGGCAGATGTTTCTTCAGAGGCTGCTTTGTTATGAAGTCCTCTGACCTACTTCCTCTGCTCGTTTGATAGTATCGCTATGCTGCCCATAACTGCTAAAACGCATTACCTGTCAATTTTTTTGAAGTCCATAATTTTTTGGTCAAAGAGATGTTCATGTCTGTCTCTATCTATGGTTTAATTCGTTTTGCTGAATTTTTCCCGGGAAAACAATTTTTTAGCACGCTGAAACGCAACATCTGACCGCTGGTCAGCCTAAGTAACTGATAAAACACAACACCCCTTTATTATATACATAGAGCCGTCTTAGATATTACCTCCATGAGACTCATTTAGAGTTCACTGCTGAGCACCACAGAGAGTAGTCACCTGGATTTAACCGATGCTAGGTTTCTTAGTACTACAGAGCAATTAGTATCCCCACAACCTGAGGATCATATCGACGGAAACTTGTACAAGCTGGGTCATTTTTAAGCTCTCCGTACCCTACCATTGGTTTTGGTGGTTTTGGTTTTGGTGGGGCTGAGGTGAGATGATTTCTGCTAGCATTAATCATAACTGATGACAAATTTTCTAGATAACTGAGCGTATTAGGAAAGTCAATGAAAATGTCATATACAAGATCAATGGCTGTTGCGTTTCAGCAGTTATTTACTTTGAGGTATATCGATTGGATTATAACAGCGAAAACACATCATCTTCAGTTTTTTACCAACCTACAAAGGATAGAGTAAATTGGGGCATGCCATATGATGGAGAGTCAAATTTCACCTCAGAAAAGGTGATCATAGGTTTCCTTGAAGGATCAGTGGTTTACATCCAGGATGAAACGCGTTCATGCCTCGACTGAACAATGCAGTCTGTGCTAGATACTGTGTTTTCGCAGTTGTGGACAGTATGAATCACTAGTATTCTTGGAATACGATGTATCATTTCAAGTTGATAAACAAGATGATATAGATGCCATTGCTATGTGAGTTGATGTAGCAATCTGCCTTCGCAACTCAACGCAACACTGTCAGTCTTCTATAGATGGATTTTGGCTTTGCAAGCTCATGACTTAGATCTGTTTGGTATTCCAGTATCAAGTATGTTATGCCACAAAAAAATGCTGGTCGTTTGTTACAGCACTGCTAGCTATTCAAGCGAGAGATTGAACATACAGACCATCATGTGCAAACCTTTTACTAGTATGAAGCTTCAACACTGACACAAGCAGGAAACCGCGATGGCATGCCATTCTCTCTTGTTCTATCCAGCTGTGGACCGTTTAGCATATGCCAACCTATTTCCTACCGATTTCACACAACCAGTCTTTCCGACCCATTTCCTTGTCAGTCCCAATGCATAAATTCGCCTCCTTGAACCTGGGCTATATCTCACCAACGCTTGAAAATATTTCCAACGCTGATGATCACGCTAGACATGTGCTATAACTCGGGTGTTTAGGGTATTGATAGTCCAGCCCCTCCATATCCTTCCATCCACAGTTCATCCATCCAACTATCTATCCATCTCAAGTGATAAACAAGCCGCTTCTCATCCCCAAAAAATCATTTCAATCTCTAAACTTATTACTTTTCATAAAATCACATTCAGTGCAGCAGCGCAGCCCTTGTCATTTTATCTGACGTGAAATACTGGAGATTTTTAGTCTCTCATAACATTGAAAACACTCTTCCCTGCAACTATTCTCCATATTCAAGCTCGGAAAACATCAAGAGATCAGTAACTATTTTAGCCTTATGATTTGGCAGCTAAAATGATGGACGATCCTGAAACACTAGAATACTGGAGTACAAGAGCTGGAGCTATGAGGGCTTGCATTGCTCTAGCTGTATGAGTGACCAATCACAGCAGCAGCCTGCTATCATAGGCCTGACTTCGGCAACAATAGGCAAACAATAGCTATAGCTCATTAGCTGACATGGAAATAAACGTGAGCCGCTGCTGCTACTACTAGGCCTAACAGCTGAAAATCAATCATTCCAGTCAGATTTAGGTCAGCAGACGGCCAGTAATTGCCAAATACTAAACACTAGCAACCGGAGTGGACGAAACTCATTTCCCTTGGCTAAGCATGACTGAGTCGACCAAGAACTTTTCCCAGAAGCGAAAGAACTTGCAATTGCTATAATCGTATACTAATGCTTCGTTATACAGCAAACGTAGAGTTTTACGCAAGAAAGATGCAGGTAAAGAATGGATGGGTCTCTGCCGATTGAGTCAACTAATGAGCAAATTAAGGCTCTTCAACTCACAGTGATGTTTGGGCATTTTCCCTTTGGTATGGGGCAGTTTCATACACGCCCGTTGAGGCTAAAGCAGACTTAAGTGCACCATGTATCATCATAAAGTGAGCAATAGTACCACTCGTGGTGATTTTTATAGCTTTACCGACCAATTGATTGAGGTATCTTTTCATGATCTCACGTCATCATACCAGTGTACTATAATCAGGGAGTTACAGTAGATGATAAGGCAATTTCTCGGGTTACAGTCAGTAAGGAATATCTTGCACGTATGTCACACCTCCCCTCCTTCCCAGCAACCGCTGCCTATCAATTAGACAGAAACTGCCTGCTTTGTCTTGTTACTATTTGCTTACATACATGTGTTGTTGCTTACAGCAATTCAGGCTCTCACATCGTCAAAGCCACGGACTCTCAGTTTGCTGTGTGATATAATACGTAGCTATCTGTTACCCTGTCAACTTGCCCTACTCCTCAATCTCTCCAAGTCAGCTTCGTTTGAGACATTGACTACAAGCAGTTACTCAAATAGTGCGCAATCAGGGAGAAGAGATCTCATCCTATATGAAACAGCTAATCAAGTGGGTGAGAAGCTCACATTCCATTGTAATGCATAGCAGCCCTGTCATAAATCAACCATCAACCCTTGTCTCATAGAAACCAAGTGCTGCAAGGTCATAAATTTTGGCAGTTTCATTGTATCACTGAGCTGTGTAACGGCTAGCCGATGACCAGCCGGCGGAGGAGAATATTAGCAGATGAACAGCACGATGTATGCCACCTTTCTCATCCTCATCTGAACAGCTTGAGGCTCAACCAATGAAAGATTTTATAAGAACTAAACATGTCCTGGATAGACCAGCGCTTATGGGCCTCCATCGAGCTGAATCAATCCTCAAAACTATCTACAAATCTATCTGGAGTATCAAGAGCAACTATTTGCTTGGCTGCAAGCAAGCAATTGCTCTTGATATTTTGTCATCGTCTGTTTGATTGGCCGAAGATTTCGCCATAAAGATTAAGGTCAAGCAGTGGTTTCAAGAGGTAAACATGTAAGCCAAGTCATAGCAAGTGGTTGTGGATGATTGCAAAGTTATTGAGCAATGTTTGTTAAGCCGAACCCTAAACTCTCTTCCATGAAGGCAGCCATAAGCATTGGATGAGAGTGAAGTCCAAGATCTCTGATGAGGGGCTGTCTAGGTTTGTGAATCCCAACATTTAGAGAAATTGATATGAATAGCTGCTGTTTGGATCTACACATAAAATGTAGGTGGCACCCATTGTTCATAGGAAACTAGAAGTGCTGATGGCCACGGCTTACCGATACTTTGTCTGCACATATGGAGAAGGATGTGCAATCGCCATTTCATGACACCTTGACTTGCTGCCAAAAGTTGCTAGACCTCTAGTAAGGACCCACTTATACCACCGTAGACATATTGACATAGACATATAAATTAGATGTCAGAGGATGATAGATGTCCGAATGATTCGTAATGGAATAATGCTCACAAATCACAAGTCTATGGTCAGCAAGACATGACACACAAAAGGGCTTACACGGTCTTAGGCTCACATTGCCGCAAGCATTACTGCAGAGCCACCGCAGCTGCGGGCAACTTAACACTTTTTCCTAGAAATTGAACTGATGCATCATTGGGTTGTCGCTCATGCACCTCAAAGGCTCATCTGATAAAATCACTGTTCACCCATGTGCATTCAACTATGCACTCAGAGTGACCAGATGCTATTAACGGCGGCGCATTGTTGCTTGATGTCAGCGGACAGTAATCCTCAGAGGTAGTAAGCAGTCTTTTTTCCTTAATAGCAGTAACAGCTGTCTGGTTCCTACTGCTATCGGGGTAGTTGCTGTCTAGCAAGACTCACTACACCAATATATCAATTATCATATGTAAGCTAACTAACGAGAGGATGTGAATGACTAGTTTATATGTGGTAGTCTTCTTGATATCAGATGGCATGGGTGTCACACGTATCTGCGGTACCAGCAATTATGGAAGTTGACTACACATGCAGACAGCCAGCTCAAAGCTGGATCCATGCTTCAGCTATTCTGAGAATAGAATTTTGGCAGCTATACTGTACTAGGCTTGTCTGTGTCTGCAAGCACGCATGTGATGGGCGGGGCCATAAACTGTAACCAGCCAATGAGAAGCCAGTACAGCTGCAAAACTTCTGAATACCACATTGTAGAGAACAATTCAGCTGGCATTCGTCTCTCTACTCTTTAGATAGAAACACACAACTTCGCACAAGATGAGGAGCGCAGTGATTGCAGTAGTCTTGTTTGGTATGTGTACCTTATCGCTCACTATCCATTCATTTTCAATCTTAACAAACATTTTTTCTAAATATTCTCTCTCTATTTCAGCTTTGGCTAGCAGCACGCTGGCTCTGCAGTGCTATGAATGTATGTCGTTCGAAGATGACCGATGCAGCGATGAATTTTCGCCAGTCACAGAGTTTGTAAAGTCTGATTGTTCAATGTGCCTGAAGGTGCACGGAGAGCAAGCCGGCAATAAGATCGGTCAGTATAAGACAACGACTCAATGAGACATGCTCTAGACTAATTTATTAGCTAGAATTTCTGCAAAGCCTTACTTGACCTTTGCTGCAAGTGGCGTCTGCCCATCGATAATTGCATGGTTTAGATTGTTAACACGATTAATAGGCATGTCAATGGCGAGTATCCTCTCAAAGCAACGACCAAATCCATGGGCGACTGAGCATTACCTTTATGAACCACTCAGTTACTGTTATACAGATGACCTAAATTATTTTAGTGTTGAGACAGTGTGTCCCTGGAGGCATGCCCACTCAGGCTGACGACTGCTTGAATTACGACATCAGTGGAGTCGAAGGTGAAGGTTGTTACTGCTCGACCGACCTCTGCAACAGTGGATCCTACGCCAGAATCTCTGCGGCCACAATCATTCTCTCCATCTTGTGTCTCGTAATGAAAGTCTAATGACACAGCAAATAGGAACGTACCTTCGGACATAAGATGAACTGCTGCAATCTTAGCTAGAGGAAGCTGGGTGGCGACACTCTTTACAACTCTCCGCTATTGATTTCATATTATTTCGCTTGTCTGTTACATCTGTTATATCAATCCCGGTGCTCATAAAGTCCGAGGGATTCAAACCCATGTGATTGATTTATATGATATACATGCTCCTAACACATCAAAACTACTTGTTGTCTTTTAGTATGTAATTCTACTCAGGTGCTTGATGCTTGTGTCATACATGCTGTGAATTTTTGGGGGATGGAGCAGTCACTGTTTCCAATAGAGCAGCGGTTAGTCGACCTCTCCGTTTTAGATGTTTTGCATCCCTGAGCAGAGAAGGCTGTCTTATCTAGGTCATAGCTATAGCATTGCAGGTGAGTAGTTAGTAACTGATCTAAGGAAGGAGATAATTAATTTACGATAATAGGCTGCAGACACACTGCATTGCATGTCTGATAGCATTGTGATCTGAGACATGCTGCCAGGCTGTGTTAGTATTCACGCTGGTTTTGTGTGAGCTGGAATCCGTCAAAAAAGCCATGACACCAATTTCTCAGTTCAGGATCAAATTTTCAACACGGACATTTCTGGGCCTCTAGTCGATACCAGTAAGCTAGTAAGACTGTAAGTTAGTTGAACATGAGTCGTCTGGTTGTCATTGGTCATTCCGATGACCACAGATAATTAGGTCAGAGGAGCTGCCAAAAACCGGTGCGAAATCTGAAGATTCCCGTCTCCGTGACAGTGGCCACTCTGAATTCCTCTCCGACAATGGCTGACAGATGATTGCACAGTATTTCAAAATGCACTCATCTATCTTAAAGTCCTGGTTATGGCAGAGTGAGATCAATAATAATTAACATATTTTCATGACAGGGGTGCGCCTCTCTAACCCATCAACAGACTCCCAGCTAAGAGCTTCAAGAGCCTGAGGTACATAATCACCAGCTGCCCATTCACCCTATACAGCTACAGATACAGCTGCAGATACAGCTGCAGATACAGCTGCAGATGCAGCCGCAGATACAGCTGCAGATACAGCTGCAGATACAGCTGCAGATGCAGCCGCAGCAGAATTAGCAGCTATAGTTCCCTGTGTCTGGAGTAGAAACCTGTTTCAATATACCATTGGAGCATTGCACTGCACGACCTCTAGCCTCCGCTGTAGTGAGTGTGATCACATGGTCACATGATCTAGCACAGAAATTTTGGTTCATACAATCTGTTTGTGCTGAGGGCGTCAGTCAATAAGCAACCAGCAGAGTGTCAGTTTACATCGCTTGCATGCTTAGGATGCTACATGGACAGCAGGTTTTACATAAATTGTGCGGCTTTTGTCATTCTCCGGCCTATATTTGTGCATCAGCATGAGCGGGAGTGTGTGGGAGTAAGTGCGGATAGGCGCGGGGGGGGGGGGTAAGTGTATATGGGACCGGGAGGGGGAGAA